>Ga0114922_10007458_pt1 | contig 10014 bp, 9 predicted proteins | sample AartaG_FD_100975 | JGI IMG/M metagenome (GOLD analysis project Ga0114922, IMG submission 100975) | Deep subsurface microbial communities from Aarhus Bay to uncover new lineages of life (NeLLi) - Aarhus_00045 metaG | ecosystem: Environmental > Aquatic > Marine > Oceanic > Sediment | place: Aarhus...
ATTTACCCTAAACAGCATTATGATAGATATAAAGGGAAAAGTCAAAATAATCTAGTTGTGAGTGTCCGATCCTTCGTTCAAGCCGAAAGTGCTAAGCAGAGCGCCCGGCAGGATAGTGCCCTCTATAGCTGGCGGCCAGGATCAGCCGAATCCTCCTCGGATTTCTTCAAGCGCTGTCCGCGCGAAAGCCGGAGCGGGCAATCGCCCGCCTAGTCCGGGCGAACGATGGCTATAGGCGGGAGGGAATGGCACGCCAGCCTGCGCCGCGGTGATCTGCGTCGACGGATACGGGGAAGAAAAAACGCGGATTGCGTGCCGAAAACGCCGCCTGGGCAGTTCCATGAAGTAGGCGAAGGGTATAGGTGTGAATATATGAGTATTCGAAGAGACCACTTGGAGCGTGGCGAGCAGATCCTCAAGGCGCTTGGCGACCCGATCCGCATCCGGATCATCGCCTGCCTGAACAGCGAAAAGAGGCTCTGCGTAAGCGACCTGGTTGAGAGGCTGGGGACGAAGCAGGCGAACGTCTCGAGGCACCTCAAAACCCTCCGCGACGCCGGCCTAGTAACCAGGAACCAGGTCGGCAACCGGGCCTTTCACACCATCTGCGGCAGCAAGCCTATCGAGATCCTGGTCTCCGTGAACGAGGTCCTGAAGCGGTTCTTCCCGAACGGCGTTAACCTGCTCGAATCGCATACGCTTCGGTAAGGGCTCCGGCGTAGAAAGAGAAAGCGCGGGGGATTGCGCCCCCGCGCCTGTAATCCGTCCTGTATCCGGTTTAGGGCCTGGGCCGCGACCTGCTCGGACTACTGCTGCGCGAAGACGAGGATGAGGAACGGCTGCTCGAACTCGACCTGCTCCTGGCGGCCGACGACGGCCGCGAGCTAGAACTCGACGGTCTACTCACCGCCGACGGCCGCGAGCTTGAGCTCGACGGGCGCCTGACGGCCGGCGAGGATCTGGTGCGTGACGGCGTGCTCGAACGGCTCCTCACGGCCGGGGCCGACCTGGTGCGATAGGCGGAACCGGAGCGGCTGCTGACGACCGGCGAGGATCTGGTGCGCGTGCTAGTCGACGGGCGCTGCACAGTCGGGCTGCTTCTGGTCCGCGGCACTGCCGCGCGGGAGCTGATGTAGCCGGACCGCGACCTCGTGGACGGCGTGTAGCGTCGCGCCGGAACCTGGGCACTTCGGCTCCTGATATAGGAGGTGGAGCCGCTGCGCTGGACCGCGCTGTCCCTGACCCGCACGCTGTTGCCCGTGCCGATCGCCTCGCCGCGCTGCACGGCGTAGCGGTTGCTCGATCCGCCGTAGCGCCGGATGTAGCGGCCGCTCGGCGTCTTGACGTAGCGGCCGCGCAGGCCGTAGTGTCCGTGGTCGTAGTAGTAGCGTCCGCCGCTGTAGTAGTAGGACCCGCCCCAGTAGTAGCCCGGGTAGTAGTAGGGATAGGAGTAGTAGTAGCGCCAGCCGTAGAAGCGCGGGTGGTAGAAGTAGTAGTAGTAGTCGTCGGGCCACCAGCAGTAGGAGTAATAGCTGACCGGGTAGTAGTAGAAGCCGAAGTAGAACGGGTAGTGACGGAACCAGGGGCCGTAGTAGTGGTAGATGATGTAGGAGTAGCGGTCGTCCTCGGGGTAGTAGCCGTCGGTGTACTCGTAGCCGTCGTAGTAGTTCCCCTCGTCGGCGCCCTGCACGTACTCGGGCAGCGGCTCGCCCTCCTCTTCATATACCGCCTCGGCCTGCGGCTCCTCGGTCATCGGCCGCGTGCGCAGAAGGAAGTTGATCACGTCCTCGCTGACTCCCCTCTCCCTGAGGCTGATGATATCGCTGACGGTCAGAACGATGTCGGCTTCGGACGAGATGATCGCGTTGATGATCGTCTCGTCGCTCAGCCCGGCCTGGGCCATCTCGACAATCGTCTCCAGCGTGAACTCCTCCACCTCCCCCTGGCTCTGGGCCAGCGTCGGTGCGGCTAGGAGCGCCGCCAGAGCGAAAGCCACAAGATTACTTTTTCTCATCGCGCCACCTTTTGATGCCTGTCGGTGATTCTGTTGAGCACATGTTACAATTCAACCCGTATTAAAGCAAGGCGCGTACCGGCTGCCGCGGGAGAAGCTCCACGGCGCCGCCTCGGTTTCTTCCGCGTAACCTACGGCTGCAGAGCTGTTTACGTAGACCACAAAACCCGACGGCGAAAAGGGAGGCTCGGCGCTTGTCCTATTAAAAGAACGCTGTCCCCTGAAGAGTACACAGAAGCAGAGAGGCCGTGAGATATCCCTGGATTCCGATCTGCGCCGCCCTCATCCTCGGCATCCTCTTGTCACCTCTCGATCCCGCGCAGGCGGGGACGCTGCGCGTGGGGACGATTCTGGTCGCCGCCTGCGCCCTGGGAGCGGCGCTCTGGGGGCGACGCTCGCTCGCCTTCATCTTCGCCCTGGCCGCCTTCGCCCTCTGCGGCGCCGCACTGCACTCCGCCGCCATGGCGCCCGGCTCCCCCGATCGCCTGCCCCGCCTCGAGAGCGCCGGAGAGCTGCGGCTCGACAGACTCATCGAGCTCGAGGGCGTCGTCCGCGGCCACCCCGAGAGGCGGCCCGACCTCGTAAAGCTGACCTTAGACGTAGAACGGATCTCCCAGTCCGGCACCAGCCGCGAGGCCGAGGGCGGAATCCTGGTCACCGTCTACCTGTCGGAGCGCTGGCAGGAGAGGGAACTGCCGTTCCGCGCCGGCGACCGGGTCCGCATGCTGACCAGGCTGAAGAAGCCGCGGCGGCCCGGCAATCCCGGCGGATTCGACTACGCCGGCTACCTGCGCCTGCGCGGGATCACCCACATCTGCTCGCTCAAGAGCCCGATGGCCGTCGAGATACTCGGCCGCGGCTGCGGGCTGCCGGGATCGTCGCTGTTCAGCTCGCTACGGGCGACCCTCGGCGGCCAGGTACGCCGCCACTTTGCGCGCCACGGCGTGCTATCGCAGCGCGGTGCGTTGCTGGAGGCGATGCTGATCGGCAACCGGGGCATGATCTCGCAGGAAACAAAGAACCTCCTGCGCCGCCTCGGCCTCCTGCATGTCATCGCCATCTCCGGCTACCACGTCTGGGCACTCAGCCTCATCTGCTTCCTGCTGCTGCGCTCCGCCCGGATTCCGGACCGCTGGGCATCGGTCGTCACGATAGTCGTGATCTCCTTCTACTGGGCGGTGGCGGGCGGGCGCAGCTCCGCCGGCAGGGCCTGCCTGGTGGGGATCGTCTTCCTGCTGGGGCGGGTTTTCGACAAGCGCTCGAACTCGGTCAACAACCTCGCCTTCGCCGCCTGCTGCATCCTGGCTGTCGCGCCCACCGAGCTTTACAACGTCGGTTTCCACCTGACCTTCGCGGCGGCGCTGTCGATCACGCTGCTCTACAAGCCCCTAAACCGCCTGTTCCGTCCGCTCGGTTGGGCCGGATCGCTGTTGGCGATCTCCGTAGCGGCCAAGCTCGGCGTGATGCCGATCGTGGCCCTCAACTTCAACACCGTGACGCTGCACGGCATCGTCACCAACGCCCTGCTGGTGCCGGTCCTCGGCCTGATCATCATCCTGGGCTTCCTCTTCCTCTTCGCCGCCGCGGCGCTGCCAGCGCTCGGCTGGCTGCTGGCGGTCCTGGTTTCCTTCCTGCTGGGCCTGACTCTGGAGGTGATACGGCTCCTCGACGCACTGCTGCCACTGGCCATTCACGTGCCGGAGCCGCCGCTCTGGCTGCTGGTCGCCTACTACGTCTCGCTGCCGCTCTGGCTGGCGCTGATCCGCAAAGCTGAAGCGGTGGCGAAGATCGTCGTCCGGGCCGCGCCGGCCGTCGTCGCGGCAGCGCTGATCTCCGTCAATCCGTTCGTCGTCGCGCCGCGGGGCCACTACCGGCTGCACGCGATCGACGTGGGGCAGGGGGAGGCGCTGCTGCTCGAGCTGCCCGACGGCTCGGCCGCGCTCATCGACGGCGGCGGCACGCCGCTCAGTGACTTCGACGTCGGCCAGAGCGTGGTCTGCGACTTCCTCTGGCACCGCGGGCACCGCCGCATCGACCTGATGGTCAGCACCCACTCGGACACCGACCACCTGGAGGGACTCCTATCCGTGGCCGAGAACTTCCCGGTACGTGAACTGTGGTTGACGAGCGCCGCCCAGGAGAACGACAACCTCCGCCACCTCCTGAGGACGGCCGAGAGGGGCGGCTGGGTCGTCAGGCGCCTCTCGCGCGGCCGCACGCTGCGCTGGCGCTCGACCCGCTGGCACGTCCTCGGCCCGCCCGCCGAGCCGTACGCCGGCCCCGAGGCCTCGAACGACAACTCGCTCGTCGCCCTGGTGGAGATCGGCAGATACTCGATTATGCTCACCGGCGACGCCGAGCGGGGTCCGCTGGACGAGACCGCCGCGCTCTACGGCGAGCGGCTGCGCTGCGACGTCCTCAAGGTCGCCCACCACGGCAGCGACGACGCCCTATCTCTTGCCTTCCTCGAGGCGGCCGCGCCGCGGCTGGCCCTGATAAGCGCGCAGCTGGACAACGTCCACCGCTTCCCGCGCCCGGCCGTCATCGACGCCCTCGAGCAAGATGGCATAACGATCCTGCGAACCGACCTGCAAGGGGCGCTCTCGCTGACGTTCAAGGCAAACAAGATCGAGGTTCGCAGGGGCAGGTAGGGAGGCCCTATTCTTCCCGCTTGAAGATGTGGAAGCCGCGCGGGGTGCGGACGATGCCGGAGACCTGTCCGACCTCGAGGCTGAACATCGCCTCCTCGAGGACCTCGATCAGCTCGCCGCGGCGGATGAAGCCCAGGTCGCCGCCAAAGCGGGCCGAGCTGTCGGCGGAGTAGTGGTTCGCCAGCTCGGCGAAGTCCGCGCCGCTCAGCAGGTCGCCCAGCAAGCGCCGGGCGACCCCCTCGTCGGGCACCAGGATATGGCGCACGCGGATGTAGCCCTGCCGCTTCTTCTCCATGATATCCTCGACCACCTCGATGGCGCTGGCGGCCGGCTGGTAGTCGGGAGCGATCTCCAGAGCGCGTCGGAAGCAGACCAGCGCCTCCTCGTAGCGCCGGTTGAGCACCAGCAGCTGGCCCTTCTTGAGGTGGGCGTCGTAGTCGTCGGCGTTGAGCTCGATGGCCCGGTCGAGGCTCTCCAGCGCCTCATCGACCCGCCCCAGCTGCCCGAGCAGGACGCCGCGGTTGATCCAGCCGTCGGAGTGGTCGGGGTAGCGCTCGACCACTCCCTCGATCATCCCGAGCGCCTCCTCCGTCCGGCCCTGGCTGACCAGCAGGTGAAGCCGGTTGTAGATCGCCTTGAAGTAGGGCTGGCGCAGCTCTATCGCCCGGTCGAAGCACTCTATGGCTCGCTCGAATCGGCCCTGCCGCGAGTAGATCACGCCGAGGGCGTTGAAGGCGGGGGCGGCGTCAGCGTCCTCCGCGACGGCCTGCTCCAGCACCGCTATCGCCTCCCCGGCCAAACCCAATCCGAAGAGCTCGATGCCCCGCCGCACGAGAGGGCTGACCTCCTCCTCTGACTCCTCCTGGGCTCGTGCGGGTGCGAAGCCCAACAGGATAGCGAGCAACAGGAGCCAGGATATCCTGAGTATCCGCAAGGCTAGAACTACTTTCGCTTCGGCGGATTCCCTGCAGAGACGTACCGGCACTGCTAGCGTCCGCCATGCCGCCAGCATCATACAGCCGCCGCCACCGCGGTCAAGAGTTATGTAGCCCACATTTGCTAAAAAAAAGCGCCCCGGTCAGGGGGCGCTCTGGGTGTGGGGGATGGAGATAAGCTACATGGGGAGGAGGTAGTCCGTCTTACCAAGCGGGTCCGAAACACCGACAATGCGGTGCGGGCCTTCGCGCCCGACCGCCAACCGCTGGAAGCCTGGGGAATGCGGATTGGTTGTCACAAGCCGACTGGAATCGACCACCGGTAGCCTGTAGCTCGTGTGCGTGAGCAGGCGAGCCGCGCCAGACATGCCCTCCTCCCTAAACTAGCAACAAAAACCTAATCAAGTGTCGTGCCAACAAGGGGAAAAACGTAAAGCATTGTAGGCAAAAGGAATATAGATCCGAACGGACGGCGGAGACGGGCCGGCAGGCCGTATAGGTACCAAAATGCAACGCCAAATGTTGCATGTTGCGGCGGCCCTCGGGTCTGGCGAACGCGGCCGCCAGCGGCTATCCTCTACCGACAAGGCGAGGCGAACGCCGCCTGCTTCCGCCTCCGCAAGATGCAGAGGTGCAAATAGGCCGCCGCCGGAAATGGCTATGACCGGGAGATTGATCGTCCACGGCACCGAGCCGCCGCTGGAGAACATGGCGATGGACGAAGCGCTGCTGCGCTCCTGCGAGGCGGGCAGGGAAGGCTTCCCCGCGCTCCGCTTCTATCGCTGGGCGCAGCCGACTCTGTCGCTCGGCGCCAAGGAGAAGCCGGAGGCGGCGGCCGACCTCGAGGCTTGCCGGCGCGCCGGCATCGCTCTCGTGCGCCGGCCGACCGGCGGCCGCGCCGTGCTGCACAGCAGCGAGCTGACCTACAGCGTCGTCGCACCCCTCGGGCGCCCGCCGTTCGTCGGATCAGTAGTCGCCTCCTACCGCAGGATCGCGGAGGCGATGCGCCGCGGCCTGGCCGCCGCCGGTGCGGAGCTCGAACTGACGGCCGGCTCGCGGCGCGCCCCCCGCTCCCACCTGCCCTGCTTCGCGGCACCCAGCCGCTGCGAGCTGGCCTGGCGGGGTCGCAAGGTCGTAGGCAGCGCTCAGCGTCGCCTGCGCGCCAGCGCCCTGCAGCACGGCTCGATACTGCTGCGCTCCGACGCCGAGGCGCTCGCCCTGGCCACAGGCGCCGCTCCGAAAGCCCGCGCCCGGCTCGCCTCGGCGATGGTCGGGCTCGAAGAGGTGCTCGGGCGCCAGCTCACCCACGAAGAGTTAGTTGCCTGCCTGGTGCCGCCGATGGCCGAGGTTCTGGGGGCGGAACTGACCGAAGCGGACCTGACCGGTGAGGAGCGGCGTATCGCCGTCGGGCTGCTCGATTCGGGCCGCTTCGAAGTGCCGATGGAAAATGCTCAGACAGCCGACAGCCCCGCGTAGGGCTCTGCTTTTCGCGACCATCTCGCTGGCGGCGCAACTCGCGCTCCCGGCCGGCCCCGCCGCTGACGCCGGCTCGGGGCGCGTAGAGCCGATCGTAGCCGCCCAGCTGCACGCTCTCGCGGGAGCTACCTGGGCGGAGGTCGACGCGGAGCTGGGGCGCCTGCGGCGCAGCGGCTTCAACACCATCTTCTTCCGCGTCTTCCAGAACGAAGGGGACCGCTACCACGGACCCGCGGCCGGCGCGGCGGCCGGCGGCGAACTGGGTGTCTACTTCGAAACCGACTGGGCCCCGGTAGTCGCCGACATGCTGCCGGCCCTGGCCGGCCTCTGCCGCCGTCACGGGCTGCGCCTCTTCGCCTGGATGACGACGCGGCGCATGGACTGGCTCGACAGCCGCGACGGCTGGCGCGACCGGCGCTACAATCCCGCCTCGGACCGCACCGAGGAGCTCGGCCACTTCGACCTGCTGAACGACGAGTTCGCCGAGTACATGCTCGGCCTCTACGCCGACCTGGCCTCGCAGCCGATCGACGGCGTCCTGCTCCAGGACGACTTCGTCATCAAGACATTCGAGGGCTTCACCCCGGCGGGGCTGGCGGGCTACCGCGAGCTCCACGGCGCCGAGCCGCGGCCGCGGGACCTGTTCCAGCAGGTCTACCGGGAGGACGACGGGCGACTGCACATCGGCCGCCTCGGCAGCGAGCACGAGCGCTGGTGCCGCTACAAGTCGGACCGCCTGCTGGCCCTCGGCAGCAGGATTATCGCCGCCTGCCGCGGAGCCGACGTTGACATCGTGATAGCCCTGAACGTCTACTATGATACGGTCCTGGACCCGCAGTGGGGCCTGGCTTGGCTCGGCCAGGACCTGGAGGGGCTCGGCGGATCCGATTTCGACCTGGTCTGCCTGATGTCCTACCACCGGCAGATCGCGGCGGAGCTGGGGATAGATGTAACCGAGGCCATAGCCCTCAATGCCGATCTCGTGGCAAGAATGTACGGTCTCTTCGGGGAACGGCTGCTGGTCAAGCTCCAGGCCGCCGACTGGCGGACTGGCGAGCTGGTCGGCGGCGAGGAGCTGGAGAGGGCGGCGCGGGCCGTCGAGTCGTCGGTGCGGCACTGGGCCGTGGCGCCGGGCGAGAGCACGGTCGGCCTGCTGATCGGCAACCTGCTGCGCGAGAGGGCGGGAGCCGGCGGGCCGCGTTGAGAACGCAACAAGAAATGGAGAAGAAGATCAGCTTCAAGTTCCTCGATCTAAAGAACTTCTCTATCCGCGAGGCGCTCTGGGTGGCGCTGCTGCTGCACCTGATCATCCTGCTGCTGCCCCAGAGCGTCAGCCCGTTCCTGCTCTTCATGAACGAGCCCGCGGCGCTGGCGGAGCCGCTCGTGCTGAACGTCACGCCGCCGGAGCTGCCCGAGCCCGATCCCGCGTTGGGCCCGGAGGAGCGCGAGGCGGTGACGCCGGAGGAGCCCTCCGAAACCCCCGAATCCCCCGACCCGACGGTGCGCGGCAACACGAACATGCGCCGCCTGCAGCAGCGCCGCCTGCGCGAGCGCCAGCAGGGGCAGCGTCCCCCACTCGCCTCGGAGAGCGGCTCGCGGCTGGCGCCCCGGGAAAGCGAGACCCCGGAAGAGGCCGAGTCGGAATCGCCGAGCATCGAGGAGATGAGCCGGAGGTTCCGCGAGGCGCTGCAGGAGCCTCTGTTCGACGGCGAGTTCTTCGCGGTCTACGATCAGGACCGCCCCTCGTCGGCCCGGCCGCTGGAAGGCCTGATCGAGCTCGACACCTACGCCTGGGACTACATGCCCTACATCATGCGGATGAAGGACAAGATCTTCGACTACTGGGCACCGAAGCTCGATACGCTCTGGATCTTCCAGCAGGGCCACCCCGGCCTCACGGTATACCGCTTCGAGATCCGGCGCGACGGCAGCCTCGTCGACGTGGCGCTGCTGCGGCCCTCGGGAACCCAGAACTACGACCGCTCGGCCCACTACGCAATCGTCAGCCCCTATCCCGGGCGGCAGGCCGCCTTCCCGCCCCTGCCACCCGATTTCCCCAACGAGACGCTGACCGTTACCTTCGGCTTCTGGGTTAACATGCGACCTCTGGACAATCGGTGATAAGACCATGATCTGGGAATTCTTCGTATCCGGCGGCATCACGATGATCCCGCTGAGCTTCTGCTCACTGCTGGCGCTGATGATTGTCATCTACAAGTTGTTCGACCTGCGCCGCGTGCGCTTCATCGATCGTGACGAGGTCAGGCTCCTGCGGCGGATGATCAGCGAGGGCGACCTCAAGGAGGCGCAGTATCACTGCACTAAAAACTCCGGCGTCTTCACCAACATCATCTCGCGCGCCCTCGAGGCCGCCGGCGGCGGCGAGCTCGCCATCCGCGAGGCGATCGGGGAGGCCGGGCGCTACGAGGTCCCGAAGGTCGAGCGCTACCTGGGGACGCTGCGCACCATCGCTGCCATCTCGCCGCTGCTCGGCCTCTTCGGCACCGTGATCGGCATGATCCGCGTGTTCAACCGCATCCAGGAGGTCGGCCTCGGCCAGGCGGCGCAGTTCTCGGGCGGCATCGCCGAGGCGCTGATCACAACCGCCACCGGACTGGCCATCGCCATCCCAACGCTGGTGATGTACAACTACTTCGTCGACCGGAGCGAAAAGATTATCCTGGAGATCGAGAAGAACAGCGCCGACGTCATGCGCCAGCTGATCTCCAACGGCGAACGGCGGTAGAGGAAGATGGAGTTCAAGCGGAAGCTGAAGAAGGGCGCCGCCATCGACATCACGTCGCTGGTCGACATCGTCTTTCTGCTGCTGATCTTCTTCGTCGTCACGACCACCTTCCGTGAGAGCCCGGGCCTGAACCTCGACCTGCCGGAGACCCGCGACGCGGCGGGGGTGACGCTGCGCGACCTCGAGGTGAGC
>Ga0114922_10007459_pt1 | contig 10014 bp, 9 predicted proteins | sample AartaG_FD_100975 | JGI IMG/M metagenome (GOLD analysis project Ga0114922, IMG submission 100975) | Deep subsurface microbial communities from Aarhus Bay to uncover new lineages of life (NeLLi) - Aarhus_00045 metaG | ecosystem: Environmental > Aquatic > Marine > Oceanic > Sediment | place: Aarhus...
GCAGCCATCAGCAGCACAATAGCCAGTGCGGGGAGGAATACCATTTTACGCATGTTATCACCCCTGTATTGTAGGAACAGGGCGAGAATATGAATTTCCGGCAAATGATGCAACAAGCACATCCGCTAACCCAACAATTTATAAGAAAAGGGCCGGGAAAACCCGGCTCCTATGCGTCAATCACGGGGATCTTAGGGATTAAGCTTCTCCACGAAGAAATCCAGCAGGCGGTTCATCAAGTCGACCACCAGCCGAGGCTCACCAACTCCGTGGCCGGAGCGGGGATAGAGAACCAGTTGGACATCGACGCCCCGGCGCTGGAGCGCGCGGTAAAATTCATAGCCCTGCGACACCGGGACGCGGGCGTCGTTCTTGCCGAAGAGGATCAGCGTCGGTGTGGTTACCTTCTCGATGTTGAACACCGCTGAGCGCTCCATGTAGAACTCGCGGTTCTCCCAGGGTTCGCCGCGGAACCAGCCGGGGATGAAACCAAAGATATCGGTTGTGCCGACGAAGGAGATCATGTTTGACATGCCGGCGCCCGGCGCCGCGACCTTAAAGCGGTCGGTTTTGGTGATAATCAACGAGGTCATGAAACCGCCGTAGCTCCAGCCGGTGACGCCGAGGCGTTCGGGATCCGCCAGGCCGAGGGCGATCACGTGGTCGACACCGGCCATCACGTCTTCGTAGTCCAGGCCGCCCCAATCGGCGGTGATCGCTGAGCGGTGCTCCCAGCCGTAGCCGCCGCTGCCGCGTGGATTGGGCCGTAAGACAAAGAATCTCTTCGCCTGCAGTGCCTGAAGCGGGTAATAGGTATAGCCCACCGTGAAGGTGCGGGTGAAGGTGCCCGCAGGGCCTCCGTGGACGCTGAGCAACCGCGGGTAACGCTTGCCTTCCTCGTGGTTGAGTGGATAGTAAAGGAACCCCCTCGATCTCCGCGCCGTCGAAACTCTTCCAGGTGATCACCTCAGACTTTGCCAGCGGCAGATCGGGCAAGTCGCCGTTGACGTCGGAGATTTTTGTCGGCTGGTTATCTCCGACGTCTCCGGGGCTCGCAAGATTCAAGACTTACATTTCCTCCGCTAGGTCGAGGTCTTGCCGTCGGGACTATACAGCGGTTGTGTATCCATACCGCCCCCGGTAATAAGCGGCCGCGGTTCCCCGCCTACTGCCGCAATAACTGAGATGTCGGAGGTGCGGTAATTCTGTATAATCGCAACAATCACGGAACCATGGCTGTGAAAATCGATAGACGGACATTTGTTGTATCGGGCCTCGCGGCGACCGCCCTGCCGGCACTGAGCAGGGTGCAAGAGCTCGGGCCAGAGGGCCGGCGTCTTTTCGATGCGGTTACGGGGGAGGCCCTCAGCAACGTCAAGATCATAGTCAAAAAGGTCGGGGGACGCGGTCGCTGGACGTTCAGGACGGATGATGACGGCAACTACCAGTTCGGGAAAATCACCGCGTCGCTCACCGAGCAAACTCTCTGCCGCGTGAGAATCAAGCCGACGCAGCTCCGCGACCGCTACATCGGCTTCGAAGGCTACTGGACGGTTTATCCTGGGATGGAGACGAATCCCGGCCTCGGCGATATCGGCCTGATACCGCTGACATCGGGCTCGCTGCCGTTCAGCTTCAGCGACGCCTACAACGAAGCAGGATTCAGGGGAAAATGGCTGATGCTGCTGCGGCAAGTGTTCTTCTCGATCGACAGGCAATCCAGCCCTCGACCCAAGCAGACAGCTGCCGGTGCGCTGAACCGTTTCGCAAAGGGAGAGATGATGCGCGTGCGGGTGAGCGACGAACTGGCTCCCGCTGAATACCAACTTGTGCGGAGGTGGATGGGATTGGCTCTGAAGACGCTGACGAAGGGCGTATTCGCTAAGCTAAGATTCAGCAAGGTGCCTGCCGCCGACACGCTGCTTCCCGTTGAAGAGCTCCCGCCGGGAACGGTTACCGTAACGCGCCGTGACGATTTTCCCCGTCCCGCGGTGCGCATCCGTTACGGAAATACAAATCCATATGACGTGGACGCAAATCCCAACGAGATTCTTGCAGCGCAGGTGATACTGGACACCTACACACTCGATGAGCTTTATAAACAGGGTAACGGCGACGGCGCGAGTAAAAACATGGCGAATCACCTGGTGCAGCGCTGCACGGCATACGCCCTCGGCTGGCGGCCGACGCTGATGCTGCTCAATGCTTCGGTGGTCGACGAAAACTTCGGCCCGCCGGGCGAGTATATGCGCAGGACGATCACTCCCGTCGATAAAGCGCTCATCGCAGCAGTCTCCGGCGGCGGCAGCGGCTGTTACGCTCCCGGGACGCGCTTGTCGCGTGTCGGCCTGACGCGCCTGATCGGCGACTCCGCCTACCCACTGACCCCATCGTTACTCACATGAACCGTGGACCCAGCAGGCGGGATTTCATCGTCAGTACCTCAGCATTGGCCGCGGCTTCCCCCCTATTGCATGCCAGCAGAAAAGATCCCAAGCGCACGCTGATCGATCCGTGCAACCTGATTCCACTGCCGGGGGTGCGGCTGAAGATCAGGAATCTCAACTCGAAAAAAAACTACTCGATGCGCACCGACGCTGAAGGGACGTGGGACCTGGGCCGTATTATCGCCGACGTCTCCGACACAGCCGGCGAACGCATCAGGATCAGGATTAAAGCGCAGAACATCAGCAGCTACGACTATGCAGGGCTCGATTACCGAGCGATGCTTGAGCCATCGGCCGAGGCCAACGCAAAGATTGGGCACTTGGCGCTGATACCACTGAGCGGCGCGGGGCGCGATTTGGGTATCGAGGACGCGGCATTCGAGACCGCCTGGCCCGGCATGCTGCGGGATACGCTTTTCGCCAGGGAAAACACACCGGAGAGCATTCCCAAAGGAACGGCACGCGGCGCGGTGACGCGCTTCGAGCGGAATAAGATAACTTTGCGCTTCGGCGCGTCTCTGGATACGGCTGAAGTAGAGTTCGTCCGCGATATCGTCGAGAACAACGCCCTACGCGATCTAACGGCCGGAGAGATGCGGTTGTCACTCGTCGAGGATGTGCCAACCTCTGAGGAACCATTCTATGTAGACGAGCTGCCACCGGGGACGATAACCATCGTCAAGCGCGACAGCTATCCCAAGCCGGTCGTCAGCCTGCGCTTCTCGAAGAAGAATCCGCATGAGATCGTCGCTGCCCAAATCGTGCTCGACGACATGACGCTCAACAGTTTCTACCGCGGGGGTGCGGGTAGCGAGGAGGAGATCGCCCACGCCCGCCACATCGTCCAGCGCTGCCTGGCCGAGGCGTTAGGCTACCGCCCCACCGCCCGCCTGCCCAACCGCACACTGCTCGACACCAACTTCGATCCCCCCGGCGGTGTCCGCCGCACAGGTATCAGGCCCGAGGATATTCTCCTCGCTCGTGTGCTCTACGGTGCTCGCTGGTTGGCGCCTGGAAGCCGGTTGTCGCCGAGCGTCGAGCAGGCGATTCTTACCGATCCGCAATTTCCGCAAGACTAATGTATAAGCAGTCTTAAGCGAGCATCGAGCTCCTGGCTTCTCTCAGACCCTCGAGATATGCATATCCGTGCGCGGGCAGGACGATGCGGCGGTTGTTTGTGCGGTCGTCGAATTCGTTGAATGCCTCGATCTCGGCTGAGGGCTCGACTGCCGAGCGTTCCGGCCACTCGTTGAAGGAGTTGACGAAGAGCGGCGCGATGCCGAAGTCGCTGACCAGGGATGATTTCTCGAACACGGCGGCGGACTGTTTGGCGGCGTAGATAATGTCCTCGCGGTATTGCGGCAACTCGCCGGGATTCACCGTGGGCAGGAGCGGCAGATTGCTGCGGACAACCTCATCGTTATAGGCGTGGCCGATGCCGGGGATTACCTCCACGCCGGTCCCCTCAGCCTTGCGCTGGACGGCAAGATAGAGATTGGAGCTCAGCTCGGCGAAACGGCGCACCTCGCCGCCGGCGCGCAGCACCTGGGTGTCGTTGTGGAGGTTGAAAGCGGTGACTGCGTTGTAGAACTCGAAGCCGCTTGTGTCGCGCCCCCACCACACCTCGTCGCCGATGAGATAAGGAGCGTAGCCGCTGCGCGCCATGCGCTCGCGCGCCTCGGCGATCAGGTTGCCGTAACCGCCTGACGCGGCACGCGTCACGTAGATGACCACGACGGGGCGGCCGCCGATGCGCCAGTAGTTGGGATGGGAGAAGTTGTCCAGGGCAATCTTCTCCATGTCAGCGAGGAATTGCTCGCGCTTGGCGGGATCTGCGAAGTTGAGGGAACCGAAACGAATCGCCTGATCGTAGAAGACGGCGTAGCGGAAGTCGGGAAAGCCGGAGAGCAGGGAACGCAGACGGGCGAGGTTGGCGTCGCTGTAGCGGCCGTCGTCGCTGGCTGTGCCGAACCACTCGACGAGGAAGCCGTCGATGCCATATTGAGAGGCCCAGAGCAGATGCTGGTAGAGGACGCGCGGATCGTCGCTACGGTAGAAGCCGAGCGCGGGCGGGTAGTCGCGGTTGAAGGTGGGCCAGCGCCTTTCCTCCTGCCCGCGGTACCAGAGGTAGTAGTAGGCGAAGATCAACGGCACTGCCATAGCGCGCCCTCAGATCAGCGGTAGGATGTTTTCCTCAATCAACCGCTTGCCGTCGCGGATCCCCTTGAGGAACTCGAGACGGTGCGGCTGAAGGTAGAGGTGCCTACCGCTCTCGAAATCGTTGATGCGGTTGAAGGTCTCGATTTCGGCCGTCGGTTCGACCACCGAGCGCTCAGGCCACTCATTGAAAGAGGTGATGAAGAGGTAGGCTTCTCCGGTCTCGTGCAGCAGGCGGTTGCCCTGCCAGACGACCTGCTGCGCCTTCATGCACTCGATCATGTCCTCGCGGTGATGCGGATATTCGCCGTCTTCGACCGTGTTGATCAACGGCAGGTTTCCGCGCAAGAACTCATCGTTGTAGGCGTGGCCGATGTTGGGAATGACATCAGTGCCGTCGTAATCGGCTTCAGGTTGGACCTGGGCATAAAGGCCGGCTGTGGCTGCGGTGAACGGCCGCACGTTGGCGCCGACAATCTTCATCCACTTGTGATTGTGGAGGTTGTATGCGGTGACGGCATCGAGTTCGGCAAAACCCCAGGTTTTCTGCCCCCACCAGATCTCGTCGCCGATGATATACGTGCGCCCGTAACCGAGGCCGTCGTGCCGGTTGCGCACCTGCTCGAGGACTGCGCCGTTGTCGTACTTGGCACTGCGGGTCAGATAGATGGCGATCACGGGACGATTTCTGATGCGCAGATAATTGGGATGGGAAAAATTTGTCTCGGCGGCATAGGCCATGTCGGAGAGGAAGAGGTCGCGCCTGCCGGGCTCGGCGAACTTGAGGTTTCCGCCGAAGCGGACCGCCTGGTCGTAGAAGATCGCGTACTTGAAGTCGGGATATTCAGCCAGCACGGAGCGCAGCACGGCGAGGTTGGCGTCGCACTTCTCCGGCTCTTCGTAGTCGTCGCGCGGATCAGCGCTGTCCGGCCCGAACCACTCAACCAGGAAGCCGTCGATGCCGTACTCGATCGCCCACTCGACATGCTGCCTGACAACCGCCTCGTCGCCGGAGTTATAGAAACCGAGGTAGGGGCTGTACTCGCGCAACGTGGACCAACGCGGGTCGGCCGCCCCGTCGTACCAAGGGTAGTAGTAGGCGAAAACCTTCAGCTTGCGACCGTCGGACATAACCCGTATAGGATACACGACGGCGGGACGGACTGCCGACTCATTTTTTACAGTGCAGCCGCGGTCTTTATCCCGCTCCACGGCAAACACGCCACCCTCGCATTTAGACTGATTATCGCGCTCAAGGTTGACAAGCTGGGCCGTTGCGCTACGGAATATCGGCGGTGAAGATGAATCCCCTTATTTCGGCATCGCCGCCCATTTTCTTGGTCCAGGCGACGAATATGCGGTTGCTGCCGGGCACGCAGGCTGCGTCCAAATGATTCAATTTGCCTCGATGTTTGAAGAGTTTCCTGGCGCGCTCGCCGGGGGCGCCGTCGGGCGAGATGTAGCGGCCAAACAAATATCTGCCGTCGCTGCAAATCAAATAGCCGCCAGGATCGTCTTCCAGCTTGACCAGCTTGATAGGCCAGGCATCCTCGCCGTCAAGTGGCGAGAACTCCGCCAGCATCCCGAGGCTGCCGTCGACAAGGCCGAGATGGGATTTATCCTTGCTTCCCCTTGTATGATCCCACCAACTCATGAACAAGTCGGGGCCCAACTGGATGGCGCCGACCGAGAACGATTCGTTCTCGCCCAAGAGTGTGTCGTCAACATGCTTTGCATTTCTGTTCAGCTTGATCAAGTGTGCAGCCCGGAATGCGGTGGTAGTGACCTTGCTGGCGCCGAGGAGGAAGGTGCCGTCCTGGCAGAGAAGAATATCGGTGACCCATGTCCGGCCGGCATGAATCGTGCCCTTGAGTGGAGCCAGCATAATCAGGAAGGGATTGCTGATTGTCTTCTCACCTTTGTTGTTGAGATAAAGGCCGTAAAGGCCTGCCTCGGGATCGCCCGGTCCTAACGCGCTGGAATCCCGAGGCGAGTAGTCGTAGACGAGCAGGTAGACCGATCCGTTGGGCGCCGGAGCCGACGAGCCGGCTGGCAGCATTGTCAAGACGGGGGTCATCTCGGGATTGACCGCGGTCGCCACCTCGTTGATCGCATCCACGGGCTTGCCAACGGCGTTGAGCATGCGGGTTCTTATGTTGGGCAAATTTCTTCCGAAGGGAGGGCTGAGTTGCCAGGCACTCCAAGCGACAACGTAGGTGTTGTCGGCGGAACTGTACTCAACAGTTGTTTCGGTGCAAACAACTCCCGGCGTCGACACCAGGCGAGGTCTTTTAACCCTGTACTTGGCTTTCCCGGCCTTGCAGCGGGCTGTATAGACTTGCTCGAGATCATCAGGGCCACGATGCGTCTGCAACCAGACCACCAGCACGTCGCCGTTGCGCGTGTTGACAGCGATGCGGGCTTTCTCGTTTTTGTATTTGGTGGTTTTCGAGATCGAGAAACTCTGTGTGTCATCGCCGGCAGAGACAATTATGGAAAACAGCAGAGTCGAAATCGCGACGAGCATCATCGGCCTTCGCATCATCCTCTCCCCTTTTTTCCTAAAACGTCAGCCTGAGCGAGAATCATTTCGCGTCGAACACGAAGCCTTTCACTTCCGAGACGCTGGTTGTCTTCCCCATTCGGGGGCCGCCGGAGGTATCCCTCTTCTCCACCCAGGCGACGAACACCCTGTTGCTCTCCGGCAGGCAGTCAGCGTCCATTCTGTAAAGCAGACAGAGGTGGTCGAAAAGCATCTCCGTGTTCGGTCCGAGCTTGCCTTTTTTATTTATATACCTTCCTACCAGGAACTGACCGTCGCTGGCGAGCTGATATCCGCCGGCATCGTCATTCAGCTTCACTAGCTCGGTGATAAAGGCTTTGTCATCGTCCAGGGGATAGAAAGCTTGCGGACTTTCTTCAGGGTCGGTCGAAATAGTTGAATGTAGCATTCCATGTAGCCGGTCTCGTAGCGGTCCCAGCTCGCGACACAGATTCTTTGAGAAAGTTGAACGAATTCCACCAAGGTAGATGCATAATCGCAGAGGGGGACTTGCTTGATTGCCTGTCCGAATTGACCGAGCCGCAGAAGGAAACTGTTCATCAAGAATGCACCGGTAGACTTCCTGAGCGTCATCATGAAACCGCCGTCGCTCATGGCAATCAGCTTTACAGGCAAGGATTCGAGGCCGACGAAGCCTTTCCAGTCGATGAGAGGTGCGCTGACCAGTCTTGGCACCGATGCTGTCATGTCGCCGTCGTATTCGAGAAAAGTTGTGTAAACGCCTGCTTTATCAGCCTCCAGGAGGGGAGCTAGGTACGTATAGGCCATCAGGTAGTTCCCTTTCCCATTCGGTGGCGCGACAGGAATGCCGGGAACGAAGCAGATAACCGGACATAGATATTTCGTGCCTTTAGGCGTTAACTGCTTGGGAGAGCCGACCGGTCGGCCTTTGCTGTTCAGCTTCAGGCTAAAGATGTTAATCGGCGAACCGTATCCTTCCTCGTAGGCATCGCAGACAGCAAGGTAGGAGTTGTCGAGAGGGTTGTACTCGATATCGAAGTAACAAACAAAACTATCTGCTCCGGTCAGCATCCTCGCCTTTTTGACCTTGAACTTGCCACTCTTGCTCAGCTTGCAAAGCGCGACATAGATGCGTTTCGTATCGGGGTTTACGATATTCATCCAAGCCACCAGCACATCGCCGGTCTTGCTGTTGACCACCACGCGCACGGGATAATTATCGTACTTGATATCTCTCGAGATTGAAAAACTCTGCTCATCGGCGCCGAAGCAAGCGCATGCCACAAATAAAAGAAGCAGAGTGACAGCCGGTATAATTATATACTTACTCATTTTACACACCCCCAGCTTGTGAAAGGGTTGCTCACCACAATTCAGACAAATGGGATTTTCTCAATCCATTTTGTTATGGATCATTAAGAAAATCAAACTGAGGACAAGACTGTATTCAAACGGCGACGATGCTTCCCGGTGCGATAGGTCGACGGACTCTATTTCTTCATCACCGCCTCGATCTCGTCGGGGGTTCTGGGGATGTCGGCGGAAAGGTTGCGGCGGCCGGCGGCGGTGACGAGTATGTCGTCCTCGATGCGCACACCCCAACCCTTGTCGATGAAGTAGACGCCCGGCTCGATGGTGACGATCACGCCCGGCTCCATCGGCTTGGAGTTGTCGCCGACATCGTGGACGTCAATGCCAAGGTAGTGGCTGGGGCCGTGAATGTAGTTCTCACCGTAGCCCTTCTCCTCCGAGAGTTTCTTGTGGAGGGCATTAACATCGTCGATCGAGACGCCAGGCTTGACGAAGTCGATCAGTTTCTGCTGGATCTCGAGCACATCGAGATAGACCTTGCGCTGCTCCGGCGAGAACTTGCCATTGACGGGCCAGGTGCGGGTGATGTCGGAGATGTAGTAGCGGTAGTCGGGTCCGAAGTCCATCAGCACCAGCTCGCCGTCGTCGGCCACGGCGGCGGAGTCGGGGTAGTGGAGGACGCAGTTGTTCGGCCCGGCGCCGACGATCGCTGTGTAGCCGTAGCGCAGCGCGCCGTTCTTGAGAAAGACCGCGGCGCAGATGCCCTCGATCTCGGCTTCGGTGATGCCCGGGTGGGTTGCCTTGAATGCGGCTACGTGCGCCTCACCTGCGATGCGGCAGGCTTCCTCCATGCGCGCTATCTCCCAGGGACTCTTGACGCGGCGCAGATCGTCAATCTCCGGCTTGATGTTCTTGATCTCGTGGCCGGGCACCACTTTCTCCAACCAGCCTTTCACCAGCGTTGTAGTCGAAATGGATCCCGCCCAGGGAAGGCTTGCGACCGGCCCGAACGAGGGATACTCGCGCCCGAGGACGGTGTAAACCGCTGCGCCTTCGGGCAGCCGTTCCTTGAGTGAGGATTCGAGCTTGTCGACCGAACGCACGTCGGCGATGCCGAACTCCGCAACGGCCTCGGGCCCGGGGCCGATGGTGGGGCCGTTGTAGATCGCCATCCGGCCCGTGCGGGCGGGTGCGAGGAAGAGAATGGCCGTGTCATTTCTCCCGTCGAGGATCAGCACCGCCATCGGGATCTCGACGCCGGTGAGGTAATAGAAATTGCTTTCCTGGCGGAAGCGGCCGCCGAAACTTCTGTACGCGCCTAAGAAGACGGCCGTCTCGTCGCCCAGCCGCTCGAACATGGCCTCGCGGTGGCGCGCGAACTCGGCGCGGTCATCATCGGTAATGCCGGGCGCGATCTGACTCCAGGCAGCGGCGGACGAAACGAGCAGAATTATGGTAAAAATTGCGGAAATTTTGAACCTACGCATCCTTCTCCTCCCCTGAAAATCCACGGCCTGATTTCAACCCGCGTTCTGACAGGTTTCTCAAGCCTAAAAAACCAATAAGAAGCCGACA
>Ga0114922_10007460_pt1 | contig 10014 bp, 10 predicted proteins | sample AartaG_FD_100975 | JGI IMG/M metagenome (GOLD analysis project Ga0114922, IMG submission 100975) | Deep subsurface microbial communities from Aarhus Bay to uncover new lineages of life (NeLLi) - Aarhus_00045 metaG | ecosystem: Environmental > Aquatic > Marine > Oceanic > Sediment | place...
AGAATATCATAAAAATCTGCCAATTGGGGAAGTAACCGTGTTTGCTGGTGATAGTCTTTTTAAGAGAGAAGTTCTAATTAAGGTTAGGGCGTTCAATCCATGGTTGCGGGCATTGGAAGAGGGGGAGTTGTGTTACAGAGTGATTGAGAAAGGGTATAAGTTCTTGAGATTGCCGCACCATATGTCGCACCATGTGGGATGCTGGAATGAAACTTATATAAGCTTTATAAAGAAAGTGATAAGGTATGTCGTAGCGCAGGGGCAGATATTGAGGTATTCTTTGAGCAACAACCGGATTTTTGGATGGCGGTTGAAGGAATACAAGTTTAAACTTTTGGGGGCATTCTTAATCCTATTTGGGTTTTTAGCACTTGCAAGTGCAGTTTTGGGTTATATAATGACGATATATATGTGGATTACAGCATTTTTTGGAGGTTTCTTGTGGATGCTTTGTGAGACACGAAAAGTGAAAAATACGATGAAATTGCTCGTAACGCAGACACTAAAATCGCCTTTTTTCGTATGGGGCTTTTTAGAGCCGAAAAAAGACCCGGATGCATATCCCTCTGATGTTAGGGAGATAAGAAACTTTTTTGCTGCGCAAAAACCTTTACTAAAAAGTTTTATTAAAAAATGAAACAAAAAAAATAGGAGATGATAAGGTTTATTAATACTCAAACTTTAAAAAAGTTTGGATATACAAATGTTACATACAAGGAACTCCTCAGGGATTTCAGAAAAGGACTCAGAAACGGCAACTGGCGTAAACTCCGCCGATTAGAGAAGGCGTTATACATGGCTTCGCTGTGGTATTCGAGGGTTCGCGGAAGTGTAGTGAACGAGATGGTCGTGAGGATGTTATCCATGCTTGTGGATAAACTTAAGGCGACGTCAGGTGCGCGGGTATTTAAGCGAGGGTTTGAAAAAGCGGTTGAGTTGTTGAATAAAGGTGAAGGTATATTCGCATGGGCGCCTTCGTTAAGAGAATGGCTGAAAGATCCTGATTACGTGTTCTGGCTTGGTGCTGGGGGTTTAAGAATTGATACTTGAGAGGAAGGGCATCATAGCTGTAAAGGGGAAGAGGCAAAGGAAGTTTTTTTAAATCCGCTAAAGATATAATTGTTAAAAGAGGTGGGCAAATGGAAATAATAAAGGCGAAAAATATTGATGGGAAACATTTAGAGCTTGAACAGGGGATAGGGATAGAGGATAAAGAGGTATTTATAAAGGTTATAAGAGAAGGGATTGTAGAATCAGTAAAAGGATGTTGGGGATATGATGTGGATAGCGGTGAATTCGTTGAGAATCTGAGGAAATCAAAGAGATTGGATTGGATATGAAGTTATCCATTGATACCTCTATCTTTGTTGACGTTCTGAAGAAAAGAGTTGTTGCTTCTTCAAAATCACTTTTCGACAGCCTGTTAAGAGAAAATGAAGGTTTTATTTCTTCGATTACCGTGGCAGAGCTTAGTGTCGGAGCTCATTTATCTCCTATGTCAGATGCGATAGAAAAGACCCGGGATTCAATTTCTCTTGTTTTCGTGATAAATTTGAGCAAGGGCATTGCATTTATGGGAGGGGAAATTTATTCTAGACTCGTTAGGAAAGGGTTAGAAATCGAGCTGAACGATTGTTTAATAGCTGCAACCTCTTTATCCACAGGGATTTCTGAAATTGTTACAAGGAACATGGATCATTTTGAGAGAATAGAAGATATAAAACCAGTTATGCATGCCAGAAGATTTGAGTTTTTAGATAGGAGAACAAGATGTATTTTCTCATGACGAATGACGTGGAGAGTTTCTCGATTCCATTAAACAAACTGGATACTGCTACCGCAAAAGAAGTCTACGAAGTTGGGCTTCCGCGCCTGCTCGACCTGTATGCAAGACACGATATAAAATGCACTTTCTACTTCACAGGAACTATGTGTGAACTCGTGCCAGATTCAATTGATTTAGTTAAGGCGTATGGGCACGAGATTGGATGTCACAGTTATAGCCACGCACAAAACAAGGCTCTTGATATTTTAAGTTATGAAGAACAATTGAACGAGATAAAAAAAGCCAAAAGACTAATAGAATCAATTGCAGGCAAAATAGAATCCTTCAGGGCGCCGGCATTGCGACTTAATGGAGATACAGTAAAAGCTTTAGAAGAAAACGGGTTCACTTCAGACAGCTCCATATGTTCGCAACGATTTGATGGTCCTTTTACTTTTGGCTCAAAGAGAAAGTTAAAGTGGTTGTTTGCTCCGAGGAAACCTTATTTTTTATCCTACGAATCTATAACAAGAAAAGGGGACTCAAAAATACTGGAAATACCCATATCAGCTTTACTATTTTCTTTTAGTGGCACAGTAATGAGAAGAAGCCCGTTAATAACAAAAATCTTACAGAAATATTTATTTTTCGAAGCCAAACAGAGGAATAAGCCAGTAGTATTTTTATTTCATCCGAATGAATGTTTGGAATTTAAAGGCAAAGCTGTTCCAACAAGGAGGGCTACAAATTTCTTTGAGCATCTTTTTGCCGATGTTATCAGACAAAAATTGAAATTGAAGAATCTGGGAATGAACTCACTAAAATTGTTGGATGGAATTCTGATGAGTGCTTCAGATTATGGGTTTGAGTTTGTGAGCGTAAACGAATATACGAAAATGTATAAAACTAATCAGCATTAAAAATCAGAACAGGTGACAGAATTGGAAATCACTGAACTACAAAAAGAAGACGAAAAAGCATGGGATGAGTATGTTTACAAATCAAACATTTCTACCTTTTACCACCAAATCGGTTGGAGAAACGTGGTTGAGAAAACATATAAGCACAAACCGATTTATTTAATTGCAAAAGAAGAAGGTGAACTTAGAGGTATCTTACCATTGTTTTTGGTAGGCAATAAATTGGTTTCTATACCTTTCGCTCCGTATGGAGGGGCATGCACTGATGATGGTGCCATAGAAAGTTTGCTTATAAAAAAAGCAGAATCAATAACAAAAGAAAAAAAAGTAGATTATTTAGAACTTAGGCATATAGATAAAAAAATAGGGTTTTTAACAAAATGTACATACGTTACTGTAATTATACCTTTAAATCCAAATCCAGAAATTTTGTGGCAAAAAACCAGCAAAGGCGCCAGGCGCTCTACAAAAAAAGCAATTAGAAATAATATTGAGGTTGAGATGAACCATACGCATCTTAATGCTTTTTATGAACTGTATGCCAAAAGAAATAGAGAGTTAGGTAGTCCAATCCATAGCTATGATTTCTTTAATAACATATTAAAAGAATTCCCCAATCAGTCAAATATACAAGTTGCGAAATTTGGAGATAAAATTATAGGAACTAAATTTTTACTTTTTTTCAAAGACAAATTTATCTCAGGATGGGCAGCGTCAGATAAAAGATATAAGGAGTATAATCCAAACAATATATTAACTTGGGAATTAATAAAATATGGTTGTGAAAATGAATACTCTTATTTCGACTTTGGGCGTAGTGAGAATGATTCTGGAACTTTAAAATTCAAAAAGGCATGGGGTGGTGCCATTCCCAAGCAACTTCATTATCAATTTTATCTAAATAAAGCTAAAAGCCTACCAGATACCAGCCAATCTAATTTAAAACGCAAAATGTTTGCTAAGCTTTGGAAGATGCTACCACTTTCAATGACAAAAATGATAGGTCCAAAAATAAGGAAGAGCTTTCCTTAACGTATGAGATAATAGTACAAAAATGGGATGAAAAACGATGAATTTGGATTACACGTTCAACAAACTCCACGAATTATGTAAGGTAATATCGAACTCACAGTATGTACCTTTAACAATCGAAGAATACTTATCATCCGAAAAAAAACCTGAACGCTTTATTATAATTCGTCATGATATTGATCTTGAACCCGCATATTCTCTAAAGTTAGCAAAGATTGAAAAAGAATTCGGGATAACATCTACATACTATTTCCGTGCAACTGAAGACGTTTTCCAGCCCGACATCATAAAATCAATAGCAGACTTAGGACATGAGATTGGATACCACTATGAGGTATTGGATAAAGCAAAAGGAGATTATGATCAAGCCATAAAAATCTTTAAAGAGGAACTCAATAAATTTCGACAGGTTTATGATGTCAAAACTATCTGCCCACATGGGAGCCCTATAATAGGAACACTATCACCTTATTCTTTTTTGGGCATATGTACTATAATTAAAACTATATTGCAGGGTGGGGATGTTTTTACATCTTGGAAGAATCAAGACTTGTGGGGGAAATATGATTTTAAACTGTTTGATATCATTGGTGATGCGTATCTTTCAATTGATTTTGGCAGGATAATGTACTTTTCAGATACTGGAAGAAATTGGAACAGCACAAGATATAAAATAAAAGATGTTGTGGACAACTCAGTTAGTCAAATTTCTGAGGTAAAAATAAACTGTACTGACGATATAATAGAACTAATTAAACAAGAGGAAATTAAAAATATTTATATTCTGATACACGCCAATCATTGGAAAGACAATTTTGGAAGCTGGTTAAGGTGGCTTATTTTATTATATATCCGAAATATAGGTAAGTTGGGATTGAAATGGTACTGGAAAAAGCGATTAAATAAGAGTTAAATCTATAAAAAAGATGAAAAACACGTTGGGTGTTATTGTAATTGGAGATCATGTGCAAGCATTAGGAATCATAAGAAGTTTAGGCAAGCGAAACATTCCAGTATATCTTTTACATGATAAAAATCTTTGCATCGGAAGGTTTTCATGCTACTCTAAGCGATACATAAAGACTCCAAATCCAAGCAATAAACAAGAGTTCGTGGATTTCCTAATCAAACTTGCAAATGGGGAACAAATAGAAGGCTGGATCTTGATGCCTACACACGATGTAGCGGTATATTCATTATCAAAACATAAAGAAACTTTGGAAGAATATTATAGGGTCTCAACACCTTCATGGGATATCGTTAAGCTTGCATATAATAAAAAACTAACCTATCAAATTGCAGAGAAGAATAGAATTCCAATACCAAAAACAATTTATCCAGAAAACTTAGACGAAGTGCATGAAATAGCGTCTGATGTTGATTTTCCAGTGATAATAAAGCCCGCGATAGTTGACCATTTTTATAATAAAACAAAAACCAAGGTATTCAAAGTAAATACAAAGGATGAACTCATTCAAGCATATATAAAAGCATCGCATATTATTGATACCTCAGAGATTATGATTCAAGAGGTAATCCCTGGAGGTCCTGATAACTTGTATTCTTTTTGTTCATTTTTTAAGAATGGTAAAGTTATGAGGATGTGCATGGGTAAAAGAAGCAGACAAAGACCAATGGATTTTGGGAGTGCAAGCACTTTCGTAGAGAGCGTATATGTGCCGGAACTAATAGAATTAGGAACGAATCTTCTAAAGGCAATGAACTACTATGGGCTTTCTGAGGTTGAATTTAAAAAAGATTCAAGGGATGGCAAATTCAAGCTTTTAGAAGTGAACGCGAGAACATGGTTGTGGCACAGCTTGGCGATACGTTGCGGTGTAGATTTTCCTTATCTCTTGTATAAAGACATGATTGGTGAGGAGATTACACCATCAACGTCTTTCAGGGAAAATGTTAAATTTGTGCATATTTATACAGATTTGGGGGTTGTTGCTAAAGAGGTGTTAAAAAGAAATATGAGATTACGAGACTACCTATCATCTTTAAAAGGTGAAAAGGAATTTGCAGTGCTTTCTCTGGATGATCCGTTGCCTTTTATAGCAGAGAGTTTAATTCTTCCATATTTATGGATTGTGAGATAATTTATATGATTCCATTTAACCGAACTGATTCTGGAATAAATATCATTGGTGCGTTCATTAATGTATATTTTAGAAATTTCATTCCCCCTTTCGAAGAGGCTTTTGCACGGTATATTGGAAAAGAACATGCGTTATTTACAAGTTCTTGTAGAAGTGCTCTTTATTTAGCGTATAAATCCCTGAAACTCGAGGGTGAAGTTATAGTTTCACCACTTACGTGTGCGGTAGCGATTTTACCTATAATATGCGCAGGTTTAAAACCGCACTTTGTAGATATAAATCCAAAAACATTCAATATTGATCCAGAAAAAATAAATGAATCTGTTACTAATAAAACATGTGCAATTCAAGCAATTCATATTGGGGGTAATCCATGTGATATGCGAGCAATCAAAGAAATAGCAGAAGATTATAATTTAATATTAGTTGAAGATTGTGCTCAAGCTTTAGGCGCAGAATATGAAGGCAAAAAAGTAGGTTATTTTGGAGATGTTTCATGCTTTAATCTTTCAAAAAATATGTATGGGATTGGAGGTGGAATTATCTTAACTAACGAACAAAATATGCTTTTAAATGCCAAAGATATCCAAGTTAAATTTGATAACACACCTACATTATTTGTTTATTATCGGCTAATTCGAGATATTATGGAAAAGATCAGAGGAGAATCGCTTGGAAATGCATTCTACCGTATGCTAATGTCCTCAAGAAAATTGAGCCATCAAGGCGAAAGAGTTATTAAAGAGGAAGAAGATTGTAATTCTTTGCAACACACTATGCACATGCCTACGAATATAGAGGCGTCGATAGCATATTCACAATTTGAGCAATTGGAAACCCTTTTAAAACGACGAATAGACAATGCACTCATTCTAAGTGAAAAACTCCAAAAAATTCCTGAAATAGAACTTCAAACGATTACAAAAAACTCAAAGCATGTATTTACTCGGTATATGATTAAAACCCTTTTTGATTCTAAGGATGTAATTAAAAAACTTAATGAAAAATGTGTAGAAGCTAAACACTTGGCACAGAAATATGGTTCTATGTATCAAGAGCGATTCGACAGAAACCATATGTTTTCATGCTATAAATCTATAAAAAATTGCGAGAATTATTTGGGGATTCACAATCGTATAGTCACTTTACCTATGTCTTCAAATATGAAGAGAAGAGAAATTGTGCTGATTGAGAACCGATTATACGATGTTCTTAAAAGTATAGATAACGTCGGTATACGCGGAAGGTGATTAGTGGTTTATGAAAATACTAGTTGAGATTGGACATCCAGGGCATGTTCATCATTTCAAGAACATGATTTGGGAGTTAGAAAAAGATGGACATGAAATAAAAATTGTATCTGTTGATAAAGACATCGCATTAAATTTATTAGATGCTTATGGATTTAGTTATGAAAAACTCGAAAAAAATTATAAGAGCCTTGCAGGTAAACTATTTGGTTTAATTGTTAAAGATGTTAGACTGCTGAAAATTGCAAAGAAATTTAAACCCGATATGTTCATAAGCAGAGTTTCACCACATAGTGCTCATGTAAGTCGGTTGCTTCATAAACCACATATCTCATTTAATGATACAGAACACGCGAAATTTAGTGATATGCTAGCTATACCATTCACAGATGTAATATGTACTTCTACCTCATTCAAAAGAGATTTAGGCATAAAACAAGTTAGATCTGATGGTTACACGGAGTTGGCTTACTTGCATCCAAACTACTTCACACCCAACCCCGTTGTTTTAGACGAATTGGGTTTGAGCAAGGAGGATACATTTATGATTTTAAGATTTGTTTCATGGGAAGCAAGTCATGATGTTGGACAATGTGGATTTGATTTGCAAACAAAAAAGGAGTTAGTAAAAGAAATTGAAAAGCGTGCCCAAGTTTTTATCACATCAGAAAAAACACTTACAAATGATTTTGAAAAATATAAGATAACAATCCCTCCAGAAAAGATTCATGATTTATTATATTATGCCACGATGTATATTGGAGAAGGAGCGACGATGGCTTCTGAAGCTGCTGTTTTAGGCACTCCTGCTATATATGTCAATACATTGAGACTGGGCTATTTAGACGAGCAAGAAGAGAAGTATGGCTTAGTGTATAATTTTACAAATCCAGAAACTGCACAGAAAAATGCAGTAGCAAAAGCAGTTAAACTGCTGGAAGATGAAAATTTAAAAAAGAAATGGCAGAGGAAAAAGGAGAAATTATTAAGTGAGAAGATAGATGTTACGAAATTCATGACAGACTTTATAGAAAATTATCCAGAAAGTTTCAATGAATGGAAAGCTAATAATGCAAGGGAGTGAGAATATGAAAGAATTGCTCTCCAAAATCGAAAATGGGAATGCAAAGATTGGAATTATTGGATTAGGATACACAGGCTTGCCACTTGCCATAACTTTTGCAAAGAATTTTTATGTAATTGGATATGATGTAAATGAAGAAGTGATTAACGCCTTGCTCACTGGCAAATCTCATATAAAAGATGTGAAAAATGAAGAATTAAAAATTTATTTGAACGAAACTTTTGTTCCTACCAATAAATATGAGGAACTTAAAAAATGCGGTTTTATTATAATTTGTGTCCCAACTCCATTGACAGAGGAAAAAGAGCCAGATTTGAGTTATGTAAAAAGTGCATGTGAAGTGATTCTTAAGATTTTGAGAGAAAGCCATTTCATAATTTTGGAGAGTACCACATATCCCGGGACGACAGAAGAGATTGTTGTTCCGATACTTGAAAGAAGTGGCTTAAAAGCGGGTGTGGATTTTGGCGTTGCTTATTCGCCAGAGAGAATTGATCCGGGAAGTGGTCATAAAGTAGAGAACATCCCTAAAATAGTGGCTGGGGTAAATCAGGTATGTACAGATATTATAGCAAAACTGTATGAGTGTGTTATTAATGCAGGGGTAGTTAAAGTAAAAGATTGTAAGACTGCCGAAGCTACAAAGATTTTCGAGAACATTTTCAGAGATGTTAATATCGCACTGGTGAACGAGTTTGCATTGATATGCGAGAGACTGGGGATAGATGTTTGGAGTGTGATTAAGTCTGCATCAACCAAACCATTTGGGTTTATGCCATTTTATCCCGGGCCGGGTGTGGGGGGACATTGCATACCATTAGACCCTTATTACATGTCATATAAAGCGAAGAAGTTTGGTTTCATCCCAAGGTTCATCGAATTAAGTGGAGAAATAAATGAGTTTATGAGAATACATGCAGTAAATCTTATAGAAAAGGGGCTTGAAGAAGTTGGTAAGAAAATATATAACGCCGAAATTGCAATTATGGGATTGGCATATAAGAAAGATATAGACGATACGAGAGAGTCTCCGGCAAAGAAGATTATAGAAGAACTTGTAAATTTTGGTGCAAAGATTAAAGTCTATGACCCACACGCCAATACGATAGAGACGAAGTTTGGTAGATTTGTGTCCGAGAAATGTATAGAAGACGCTTTAAGCGGTGTAGATTGCGTGGTTTTTGTTGCTGATCATACTGAATTTACCAACATTAATTTAGAGAAAATACAAAAATTGATGAGGTATCCGGTTATCATTGACTGTCGAAATATCTTTAAAAACGATATTGAGGATGAAATTATCTATTATGGTATTGGAAAAGCCGTTCGTAAAGCATTTTAAAACCTTTGTTTTATGAATATATTCGCTTGAATGCAAAAAAAAAACAGAATGTGACAAATAAAATCGCTAATTAGGAGGTTTATTCTTTTGGAAAAAACATTAATCAAAAATATTGGCATAACGGGGATAGCATTAGTTTTTTTAGGTTTAACAAAACTCATATTTAACATCTCAATCGGAAGAGTTTTTGGCTCATCTACCCTTGGTATCGTAACCATAGCAATGTCCACAGCATTTCTTTTTGCGGTTGTGACCGGATTCTTTAAGGCTGCTACACCAAAATATATGGCTGAATATTTAGGGCAGGGGGATTTCGATGCTGTAAAAACTATGTTCAAGATGGGTTTTTTCTTTACATTATGCTTGACTATTGTAGGCACTCTTGTAGCATTGATGCTAAGCGGATGGATTTCAAGTAAAATTGGTATTGAAAGGAATGTTTTTTTATTAGCTATTCCATTAATCTCGTTATATAGTTTTTATCTCACCTATAGAAGAATATATTATGGGGTCAATAGA
>Ga0114922_10007461_pt1 | contig 10014 bp, 5 predicted proteins | sample AartaG_FD_100975 | JGI IMG/M metagenome (GOLD analysis project Ga0114922, IMG submission 100975) | Deep subsurface microbial communities from Aarhus Bay to uncover new lineages of life (NeLLi) - Aarhus_00045 metaG | ecosystem: Environmental > Aquatic > Marine > Oceanic > Sediment | place: Aarhus...
AAGGCATTGTTCGGTTGAGCGCCCGCTCGATTGGTTACCGGTGTGCCCGGTTTTAAGCCCAACGCTTCAGCTATATCCTTTTTAAATTCCCCCTGAAGGGCAAAAGTTGGTTTGATGGTGGGAATAATCTCTTCGGCAATCCCAAAGTGATCCAGCAGGAGTTTCGCCGGCGTCTCATCCAGGAAATCCCACACGATCCATTCGGAGATTCCCGAGGCCGTCGTTACCATATCCCCGGTCATGCGCATGGCCAGGTAATCGCCCGGCAGCAGCGCCTTGTGGGCCTTGGCGAAAATATCCGGTTCGTTGTCCTTGACCCATTTGAGGCGCGTCATCGTGAAATTTCCCGGCAGATTCAAGAGGTGTTTCAAACAGGTTTCGGCTCCGATTTCAGCGGCGGCCTTTTCACCGATCGGCACCGCCCGGTTATCGCACCAGAGAATACACGGTCTCAGAACATTCTGATCCTTATCCACGAGGGTCAGACCATGCATCTGATAGGCTATGCCGATGGCCTTGACATCGTGCAGATCGACGCCGGATTCGGCTTTGATTTGGGCGGTGGCGGCAACGAGATTCTCCCACCACAGTTCCGGCGGCTGCTCCGCCCAGCCCGGCTGTTTGGCAATTACCTCCATCTCCTTTTCCGGCGCCGTGGCCGACGCTACTACCTGGCCCGTTTGAGCGTTTAACAATGTTGCTTTGACAGATGACGTGCCTGCATCGTAGCCCAGTAAATACATCTTAACTGTCGCCTTTCCTAAATAAAAAAATTGGTAGGCACAGCCTACCCTACGGAATCACATCCTCTTACATTGCTCGTGTTCTTTCCGTCGGTGAATCGTTTACCCTTCACGGCATATTATAATCCCTCCGCCCACTGAGATCAAAGGTCTATTTAAAGCCATAATTTCTTGCCTTTGAGTTTTGCCGCCACCGCCGGCACGTCCGAACGATAAGACATATCCAGCACCGCGGCTTTGACCACGACCACCTTGTATTTCTGATGCATTTGTTTCATGGTGTATTCCACCGCGTCCGGCAGTTCCAGTTCTCCACGCGGCGAAGGTTCGATCTTGCGACACGCTTCAAAAATATCCGGCCCGAACCGCCAGCAGTTCATACTCAAGCAGATCGGCTCCGGTAATAGATTCAGCGTTTCCTCATCCGGCTTTTCAATGATCTGCTCCATGTTGCCGTCGTCGTCGATTTTTACCACGGCAAACGAGGGAATCCTCTCGGCGGCAATATTGCTTTCAGCCAGCATCGCCTCGCGATCGAAGACCGCTACGCCGCTGCCATCCAGTTCGCGCAGGGCCCGCAGCGCTTCCAGGGGATAATAATTATCCGAATTGATCACCAGCACCGAATCGCCGTCGGCGAACGCTTCCGCCGCCGCCACCGCATCGGCCGTTCCCAAAGGTTTCTCCTGGATCGCAAAATCCACCTGTAGCCGTTCGCAGGGAATCGAGGCGTAATAATCTCTTACCTTACCGTGCTCAGGCCCGATGACCAGACACACCTTCGTACATCCCGCTTCGGCCAGATCGTGCAGTACGTAATCCAGGAACGGCCGATCGATCGGCATCATAGCCTTGACGCCCGTATCCGCCGCCGCCACCTGCTCCGCCGACATTTCCATCCCATCATCCTCCCGCCGCATCCGCGTTCCTAAGCCCCGCGCCAATATCACTGCCTTGTTCATTCGATGGTTTCCCTTACCCTGTACTGTCTTTGTTATTACTGCTTTCACTACGATCCCAATCCAATCGGATCGGAAACAATACCTACTATACTGAGTTTTTCAGCACATGACCACCCCTGATCCTTCGGTAGGCTCAGGACGAAGACTCGCTTGGCGGTGCCACCCGTCGAGGTACGAGGTCCCTCTGGATTCAGATGTTAGTTTTCATTTGTAGAGGAATCAGTAGGTATCCTCCTTAAATCCGCCAAATATTTTCGCGTGTATCTCTTGACTTTTGTTTTATTCCAAGTATTTCTAAATGAGATCACAGATCCGACACTCAGGACAGCTCCAGCACCTACAAGCTCCTTGGCATATGTGGGATTGTCCACAGGTCCTGCTGAGATAAGCCAGAGTCCCATGGCGAATGTGAATGCTTGGGTACCCAAACTTGCAATTTCATCAGAAAAATCCTTAATTACATTGCCCTGGTTCTTGAGAAAGTCGTACCATGGCCTGCCTTGTTCGACATGCGTAATATATGCATCGAGCGAAGTGTGGAAATCTCGCAACCTTTCTTTAAAGCCTTCGTGTTTTCTGTGTGCAATAATGTTTTCGAGTGGGATTTTACTTAAATCTTCTGGGAGCTTCAAATTGATGAAGTATTGGGCAATTCCCATATCTCGCTTAGTATTATCGCTTGGTCGGCGCGTAAGTATAGCTAACCTATCGAGATTACGATAATCAGTCATTGGGCTGATGCCACGACTATCGGCAATAATGTGTGATAGTATAGTCATGTAACTGAAACCCAGTTGTCGATTAACAGAAATGCCCAAATCATTGCACTTACCGAGACGATTTTCGACACAGAAGTTTTTCCAACTGTCTGTATATTTTTCTCGAAGAATAGTGTAGTTCTGTGTTTTTGGCAGACGCCATATCTCAAGAAAATCATGTGCTCCGAAAAGTTGTGAATAATCATTAGGGTACTGGGTGATCCTTTCGATATGATCTACGGCATCTTCAGTTGCCAAAAGACCTTTATTATAGGTTGGCCTATGTCTTACTAGAAGATCTGTCTCACCTTCGAGCTTGTGAGTTAAATCTGTTAGGTATGGATCGCCCGATGATGGAATGATTGGTGATAATTCATCAACATATAACAGAGCAAACTTCAACCAATCATGGTCTTGAACTTCAAAACCTGGGTAGTAGATAAGTTCCTTCATTATAAGTACTCCACTGGTTATTATATAGTTTTACTGTTAATGCCGAATATGATACCTAAAACATTCTTTTCAACAACAAAATCAGGCGAATAATTACATTGTCTTATCCTGTTAACACGCAAATAAGAATATTAACTGTAAACCTCGATAATACTGATTCTACGCATTGGCGGTACGAATGGCGATTACTTAAGCCAGACATCCGTTTTTTAAAAGAACTTCTGATGGTCGTACTATCATTACGGCAGTTACAACGGTTTTGCCGACCAGAAACTTTTCGGTGAGTTTAACGCATTAGGCCTCCGGCAGGTTTGGCTATAAGATCGCTGCCGGATGAATATGCCGGTGGCTTCAAGGCGCTAAACTCCAACCTCACCAGAGGCTGCTCATTATGCTCACTTAACCAAGTTACTTCGGCATTGGCCATCCACCTCGAAGACTCGGTGGCTGCCACCCTCCAAATTGTTTTTACATTGTATATTGTATATTTATCATTTATCATTTTGGTTGCGGCCAAAGGCCGCGCCAAGTAGTTTCTTGACGTATTTGGCAGATGTTCGAGCGATTTTTCCACGCTTTGTCATTATACCCAAAACCGGCAATCCGGCAAGCACAATCCTCACTTTCCATCTACATGTGTATATCTGCCTTTTCAGGCGGTGTGTGTCTTTGATGGCCCCGGCCACAGGTGCCGGGGCTAAGCGATATTGGTTTTTAGGAGCAAAACATGCTTAAACCGCTGCGCGGCGTAAGCATGCCACCCGTCCATCGATACTTACTGTAAACCGTAAATTTTATTTACTGTGGACTGAAGACTGTGGACTGTTGACTTTATAACAGCAAGCGGTTGAGGGATTGGATGTGGTCTTTGAATTTCTGGAAGTCGTCAAACGAAAGACGCTTGTCGAGGACGGGGAGGATGGAGTTATTGTGGAGCAGGGGCTCGTGGGGATCCACGCCATATTCACGGCAGGAGTTTTCAAACAGTTTAGTACCGGGGATCGGGGAATACTGACAGAGCCGGACCTGGATACCGAGATCGTGAACGAAGTCGGCGGATTGGCGGATTTCTTCGTAGGTCTGACCGCCCAGGCCGGTGAGGATATACCCTTCCAGATCGGCACGACGGTAGCCGGCGTTTTCCAGGTTTTCCACGGCCTGGGTAAGGTCGTGTTCGCTCGTCTTATTGTCACTTGCCTTTTGCCAGCGAGCGGCGGTGTCGGCTGATTCGAGGCTCAGTCGAATCATGCGAAATCGATTGGCGTACATCAACGTAGCTACTTCGGGCGTGACGAACCGGCAGTGCAGGCCATTGGGGCAGTGAAAATACAACGGCAGGTCGATTTTTTGCGATTGCTCAAGGATGGGTATAATATGATTCTCGGCGTTGGCGAGTAGAGCATCGTCCATGAAAGCAAGATTGATTTTTTGGCATTCGCCATCCCCAAGCTCGCTGTGCTCGCTTGAGGCTGCCACCCTGGTATCACGATATAATAGGGGTAACTGTTGGTGGAGTTGTTCCAGGAATGTAACCGGGGGAAGTTGTTGCATGTGCGGTTGGAGGTTACGGCTGGCGCAGTAATCGCAGTGGAAGGGGCAGCCAAGACTGGTAATCAGGGTGAGGTAATTTAACCTGGGATATAGATCGTAGGCGAGTAAGGGCCAGTGGGGGAAATCGTCCTGAATTGCATGGTAGTCGCGTCGGGTATTGGTCAGTTGATCCAGCCAGCGGAGGACATTACGCATCGATGGGCCGGTAAAGAGTTTGTCCGGCTGACAAATCTTTTGGGCGTGATCGGGCATAAGGGTGGCATAGACGCCGCCGAGGGCGATAGGCACGTTAGGGATGATTTTACGGACGAGCCTGATGATATCGGCGACGGCGGGATACCAGTAGGTCATCATGCTGGTAACGAGAACAGCTTGCGGCGGGTGTTGGTTTATTTCCGCTTCCAGTAGAGCGGAGAGGATGTTTTCCGGCAGGCCGTAACGGCGATAGGTTCGCGGTATGTGTTGTAAGCAGTCAGGCGTATCCAGCACTTGATTACAATACTTGCCGGTGCCGTTGGATCGGGTAACAGGCAGATTGGGGATATCGGTCAACGCCGGGTGGTTGCGGTCCAGGCAATCGATGTAGCGGATTTCGTAGCACGCCTGCCGCAGGAAAGAAGCCAGATAGAGAAGACCTAAAGGCTTATTGAAGAAGTCATAAGCCGCAAAGTCGTAGATCGGCGGATTGATACATAATACTGTTCGTGACATTATATAGTAAAGTGTAGCGTGAATTGCGCTGAACGACAAGTAAATCAGAAGTTCACAGTTCACAGTTCACGGTTCACAGTTGACAGAAGAAATGATGAAGAGGGGATTCTTGTATGCAGGCAGTATGTTTGATATACTCTTTCTCGTATTCGTAAGTTTCGTATGATCTGCAAGCCGGCGGGCGATGGACATATATGGAGAGAGCAAATGACGGTATTGATAATCATGGTGGCAGGTGGGGCGTTTTTGTTTCTGGGGGGCAGATTCTATGCTCCGGTGATCGGGAGAGTGCTGGGGGAGAAAGCGGACCGGATTACGCCCGCAGTGAAAATCAATGACGGCAGGGATTACGTACCGACCAAGACGCCGGTAGTCTTTGCGCATCACTTCGCTTCGATTGCAGGCGCCGGTCCGATCGTGGGACCGGTGTTTGCCCTTTTGTATGGGTGGGGCCCGGCATTGTTCTGGATTCTGATAGGCGGAGTGTTTCTCGGCGCGGTGCATGATTTTGTGGCGACGCATACGGCGATACGGGAAGGGGGTAAGAACCTGACGGTTATCGCGCGGCGGTATCTGGGGCCCAGTGCGTTTACGTTGATGTTGATATTGCTGATCGCGCTATTGGCGCTGGTATGTGCGGCGTTTCTGGACTTGTCGGCAACGGCGTTAACAAGCAAGGTGGCACTCTCCGCGTTACACATGGACCCGCAGCAGCAAACGTTTCGGAGCAAGGAGGATAAGCTGTTCAGTCTGCCGACGGTGAGTAAAAGTGAAAAGGTCAAAACGATTCAGATCAGCGATCTGGATGGTGGTTTGATTCCGGAGGCGTTGCGTCAGAATCTGGCGACGCAGGGCGTTATTCTGTCCGACGCGGCGGCGCTGAAAATTCAAAAGGCGAGCAGCAATTGGATACTTGAGGACGGGAAATATACTTACAAACTGAAAACTAAATTAGAAACGACACCCCAAGGCAAGGAAAACGTCGTCGTCGATGTCTATACCGCCAAAGCAATTATCGGAGGGATTGCTTCTACCTCGGTCGTGGTGATCACGCTTTGTTCACCGATTATTGGATTTTTGTATCTGAAGCGGAAATGGCCGGTCTGGTTGTGTTCGCTTCTTGCGATCGGTATTTGTGGGATCTCGATTTGGATCGGGCTGAAGCTGCCGATGTCGGTGAAGCCGGATACGTGGAAGCTGATGATCAGCGGCTATGTGTTGATTTCGGCGGGCCTGCCGGTGTGGTTATTCCTGCAGAGCCGGGACTTTATCAACGTGCATATCCTGTACGTGGGGATGGGGATTTTATTCGTCGCTCTGCTGGCAGCGGCGATTCGAGGCGGGGGGCAGATGGGCGGGGCCGATGCGATTCCCTTCATCAACTGGTCGGAGGGAAGCTCGAGGCTGGGGCCGGGCTGGCCGGCGATGTTCGTGATTATTGCCTGCGGAGCGGTCAGCGGCTTTCACAGTCTCTGTGCGGGAGGGACAACCTGTAAACAGTTGAATAATGAACGAGCTGCCCGACAGGTGGGATATAACGGTATGCTGCTGGAAAGTTTCCTGGCAGTCTGCGTGATATGCTGTCTGATCGTGGGATTAACGTTAGGTTCCTATCGGGGGATTTGTCATCCGCTGCAAGGGAGCCCGAACAAGGTATTAACGTTTGCGATGGCAGTGGGCAACACGTTCCACATGGGATTGGGGATTCCGATCGCAGCGGGATCGCTGGGCGCGATGCTGCTGCTGGAAGGATTCCTCGTAACGACGCTGGATACGGCGATTCGCTTGACCCGGTATATGCTTGAGGAAGGCTGGGCGACTTTCTTTAGTAAGTATGATGTATTCGCTCATGACAAAGCCGATCGTTCCATACAAAAATCCGTCTCAGATCAGGAAACAGCGACGATGGAAGTTGCCGGAACCGGTGGGCTGGGTATCGAAGAGCCGCACGATTTTGGAGTCCAGACCGGACCGATGGTGATTCAAACCTCCGGTATAAAAAGACGGCTGTTACGATTTCTAAAGTATTACTGGGTGAATTCCGGTCTGGCGGTTGTGTTAATGCTGCTGTTGGCGTTATATGGTTTTGAGACCGTCTGGCCGATCTTTGGTTCTTCGAACCAACTGCTGGCAGCACTGGCGCTACTGGTGGGAACGACATGGTTGATTCGTCATCGTCGGCCTGTGTGGTACACCGTAGTACCGGCGGTGTTCATGTTATGTACGTCAGTAACAATGATGGTCTGGCTCTTAATAAACAAGTATATTCCCGGTTGGCCTAAAACAGCGCCACTGGCGGTGGCGGATGTTTTGATCCTGGTGCTGACGGCGGGGATATTGGGATTGACGGTTCGCCGTTGGATAGTAGGTTTTGAATCCTTGCCCAAAGAGGCGACCATTACGGATTAGGAATTTTTCTACAGTGCGGTTTGGAGTTCCTGTTGATAGCGGCGCATGAGGGCGGCGCGGGTGATGAGGCCGACGAATTCGTGCGTATGGGGATTTTCGACCGGCAGGCTGTTCACTTCCAGGCGGGAAAAGATATCCAGGACCTTATCCAGAGATTCCTCGGGACTGACTGTCGGTACGTTAGTGTGGGTCAGTTCTTCGGCGACGAGGAAAGGCACCGCCTCCGGCTGCAACAGGGTTGCTCGTAAATCCTTGGCGATGAGTAAGCCGAGGTAATTCCCCTCATGATCGGTAACGATAAAATCGGCGGTTTCGATTTCGACGGCTTTTTTGATCACCTCCTGCAGCGACGTGTCATGTTGGACGACGATGCAATGCGGCTGCATCACCATGCGGACGTTCAAACGTCGGAGAATCGCGGTATTGACCCGGGTTTCGTAGCGAATGCCGCGGCGACGCAGTTTGAGGGTGTAGATCGAATCGCGGAATAACAACTGGGCGACGGCTAAAGCTACCGTCGCGGAAAACATGACGGGGAGGATCACTTTGTAATTGCGGGTCATTTCGAAGAGAATGATGATCGCGGTCATGGGAGCATGGGTAGTAGCCGACACGACCGAGGCCATGCCTACCAGGGCGTAGGTAGCAGGTGTGATTTCGGCGAAGATGCCGAGTTTCTGCAAAACCAGCCCGAATGCGTATCCCACGGTAGCGCCCAGGAACAGTGACGGTGCGAAGACGCCGCCGGAGCCGCCGCTGCCGAGGGTAAAACAGGTGGCAACAGTTTTGGCAAAGAACAGCAGCAGCAGGATTAAAATTGTGAGGTGCAGCGTACCGGAATTTTCCGCAATTCCGACGCCAATGCATTTACCGATCAGGGGATAGCCGTTACCGAAAATGGAGGGTTCCCCCACATGATTCTTGCCGAGGACCAGAAGGATTACGATTCCTAACAAGCCCAGCGCCACGGCGCCGATCACGGGTTTGGCGATATAGTGAACCTTGAGCCAGTCGAAAAAGTCTTCCGTGGCATAAAGCAACCTGATAAAAGCGATGCCGACCAGGGCACACAGTAAACCCAGGATGACGTAATTGCCCAATTCAAACCATTGAAACGTGTACGCATCCGGATTGAGGATTGGGAAAATAGCGTCATTGGTTCCGAGTATGGCGCTGACCACAACACTGCTGATGACCGAAGCAATCAGGACGGGTGAGAACGTGCGGAAATTCAACTCGCGTAGGAAGATTTCCAGCGCAAACAATACGCCGGCGATGGGGGCGTGGAAGATGGCAGAGATCCCCGCAGCGGCGCCGCAGCCGACGAGTACGGGCATATTGTGTTTGGCGATCTGGAAGAATTGACCTAAGGCCGAGCCGATAGCGGCGCCGATCTGGATGATGGGTCCTTCGGTCCCGGCCGATCCACCGGAGCCGATGGTCAGTGCCGAGGAAACCGCCTTGGCGACCGCCACGCGCGGTCGAATACGGCCTTCCTGGCTGGCGATGGCGTCCATGACTTCCGGTACGCCGTGGCCCTTGGCTTCGCGAGCAAAAAAGTAGGTAATCAGCCCCACCAGCAACGCCCCGGCGGCGGGTAACAGAACCAGGAAATAGTTTCTCCCGCCATAGAGACCCCGATGCTCGTCATAGCAGAATTCATGAGCCCATTCGATCAGCTTGGTAAACACGACGGAGCCCAGGCCGGTCAACGCCCCGATCACACAGGCCAGCAGGATGAGGAACGTCTCCTCGCGGAAACCGAACCGCTTGAGGAACCGGATCAAATCCTGTTTCAAGATGCCGCCCGGTCGGGGCGGTTTCATTTTGGCCATGATACTCCAGTCTCCCAATATGTAGTTATCGTCGTGGTATTCTGCCCGACGTAACCTGCTAAATTCAGTGATATTATAACTTCCCTGCCCGATTTACAAGGCCGGATTTACTTTCTATCTATCGGCTGGATCACAACAGGATGTTCATTGACGAACGACGAATAATTCTCATTGATTACGATACGGGTGCCATGCCCACGCTCGCGTGGGCATGCTGACTTTTGAAATTCACATGCCCACGTCCGAAGACGCCCGTGGGCATCGCGCCAGGCCGTGACTCGTAAATAATTTCTTGTGCACATATGTCACCCCTGCGCGGGATTGTCACCCCTGCGTAGGCAGGGGTCCATGAGTTCCGAGAACCACTTAGACTTCAAAATAACTGGATTCCCGCCTGCGCGGGAATGACATATTTCGTTTTTCGCAACAACGAATTAGCGCTTCCCTTCGATGAATTAAATCGCTACGATTAGTACTACAGCGCAACTTAACACCGAAAATCCGAAACACGAAATTGCCTCAAAGACGCGAAGGCGCAAAGAAAATAGTGATTCTTCGAGTCTTTGAGCCTTCGTGGCTATGAGGTTTTATA
>Ga0114922_10007462_pt1 | contig 10014 bp, 8 predicted proteins | sample AartaG_FD_100975 | JGI IMG/M metagenome (GOLD analysis project Ga0114922, IMG submission 100975) | Deep subsurface microbial communities from Aarhus Bay to uncover new lineages of life (NeLLi) - Aarhus_00045 metaG | ecosystem: Environmental > Aquatic > Marine > Oceanic > Sediment | place: Aarhus...
CGTGACAAGTATCCGCTTATGAAAAAGCCAAGGCGTATTCTGCAGGAGGAGTTGATCATGAGTGCTTAATTTCACGCCATTGGGCGTCAGCCCGTGGAAAACGGTGGCCCCCACCCCAGAGCCCCCGCAGGGGGCGGCAGGCCCGCCAAGAGGCGGGGCGACGACGAGGACGAGAGGAAATATTGCCCACCAACCAAGAACTATATTTCGTTGTCGCATCCCGCCCTACCAGGCGAGAAAAAAACCCTCAAATTTCCCCCCTGTGGCAGTCTATAATAATAGTGCGGTTTTAGAATCGACCCCACGCTTATCCGGCAAGATTAACGATGAGTATTAAGCTCAAGTGTACGATGTGCGGCAAGGAGCTGGAAGTTCCGGATTCCTTCGCAGGCAAAAAGGGCAAGTGCCCGTTCTGCATGGAGGTGCTGGATATCCCAGCGGCCGGGGAGAGGGTGGATGTCGTGCTTGAGCCGACCGGGGAGGCGGGGGCGGAGGCACCGGGCGAAATGGGGCAGCCGGCCGGCACTGAAACGGGAAGGCCATCGCATGGACCTCCCCGGGCGGATCGCGTTGCCGCGGCGGGCGCGCCTGGCCGCAGGCTCAGGCTTTCTGTGCTGCTGCCGGCCGGGTTCGTGATTGTTGTTGCGGTAATCGTCGCCATGATTCTGAAAAGCCGTTTCCATGTTGAGTCGGAGACGGCCGGCGGAGTGTCTGTAGCTCTTCCGGATGCCGGTGGACCTGGAAGCCAGACCGCTCCGGATGAGGGAGAAGCGCAAAGACAGCCCGAGGAAAGCCCAGTTCGGGCGGCATTGGACCGTTTTCCCGACACACAGAGAGTGGCCGCCGGCCTGCCCGATACCGTGGTGATGTATGTTGAAATAAAGCAACCCGGCAGACTACCCAGCCGGCTCGCAGCGCTACCCGTGTGGAATGACAAAGCCGAAGCCTCCAAACGGTGCGAAACGGCATACCAGGAGGCGATCAGGCTAATCGCCGACAAGTTGGGGCAGAATGAAGGCGTTGTTGCCGAAGTGCTGCGGCGCGCCCGTACGTTGCACCTGGGCTTCTTGAGGCTCGGCGAATTTCCGGTCGTGGTGGTGAGCCTCAACGAGCAGGCGTCGCGCGGGAGTCTTTTCGGCGATCAGGCCTCCTTGGAATTCTCCAAGACCACCACTTTCAACGAGGAGGACGAGGTCGCGGTAGACGAATTCACAGGAGAGGCGGGCCAGCCGCTGTTTGCGGGCTATTACAACTTCTGGGCCGTACTGGGCACCAGGAGCGATCCGGTCCATTCTACTCTCAAACGGCTTCGCACCGAAGCGCCCGACGGCCTGCTGAATGGCGAGGGATTCGGCAGAGCGCTCGCCGCGCGCGAGGGCGATGCCAACTGGGTTTATTTCGCGCCGGGCAAAGCCCCAAGCTTCCTGCAGGGCGGCCCGATCGGGCAACTGCTTCAAATAGGCAGGGAGCAATTTGCACAGGCGACGTTCGACATCGCCGGCAACAAAATAACCGGCACGATCCCACTGGGCGGGGTGATCGGAAGCTTGCTGGGCGGGACCGGTACTGGAAAGACCGCAAATTTCGCGCCGGAAGGGAGCGCTGCGTTCGCCGGGCTGTCGCCAAAGCGTCTCGACGAGCTGTGGCAAATTATCTTGAAGGTAGTGCCCGAGGGTGCTTTGCCTGCTGCCGACAGAGATCTGGCAAAGAGCATTCTTCCGGCCCTCAAGCCGGAGTTGGCGGTCGTCATGCCTGATAATGTCGATCCCGACGGTGCGGCCCTGATCGTGTCGGTCGCCGATTCGAAAAGTGTGGAGGCGGTTCTTGGGGCCGGGCTCACGTCCGCCCTGATTGTTGAATACAAGAACTTCAAGATGTTTCCGTGGAGCCGAAACGTATTCATTGCTCACGGGCAGGATGCGATGATCATAACGCGCAAGCAGGCAACGGCCAAGCGCTGCATCGATGCCGCGGCGGATGGTAAGAACCTGTTGAGCTCGCTGGGCATCAAGGACGGCAAGGACACAATTGCGGCGATAAGGGTAAAGGCTCTCGACGTAGTTCGCCGCTGGTATAGCGGGTTGGAAGGCGTGCTGCAGAAGGATGCTGTCGCAATGCTCACCGCTCGCAGACAGGAGGGGGCGATCCGTTTCACGAGCGATGCCAACGGCCTGGGTGTGCTGGCGGCGTGTGTGTCGGACTTTGCCGAGCAGCGGAAGCTGGAACAGAAGCGCGTCCGCGCGGCCGAGATCAAGATGGCACACCAGAAGTGCCGCGAGAATATTCTGAGCGTTTACAGGGCGATCAACGATTTCGTGGCGGCGGACCTCGAACGGCTCGAGTATCCGCGGTCGATAAAGGAAGTGATCGACGGCCAGGCCATGGACCCTGCCCTGTTGCGATGTCCGCTGGACAACGATCCTCAGCGCGTGGGACACGGGATCGTCAGCAGCTATGAATTCATATTCAACCGTGTGCGTTACCGGCTCGCGGCGACGTTTTCCACTACGGCCATTATTGTGTGGGAGCGCAAACCAACCCACAATGGCAAGCACATGGCGGCGTTCGTTACTGGGCAGGTGAAAGAGCTTACTTCCGCCGAACTGCAGAAGGCTATAGACGAGGCAGTGGAAAGTGCAAAGAAGACCGCCCCGCGGAAAGTGAATATTCCCCATAGATAACCGCTGCCGGCAGAGGGTTAGGGCTCGCCGCCCGGCCGGCGTCGGAACTACCGAAACTCCTTGATGAACCACTCATACCGGAAAACGATCCTCGACAACGGGCTGCGGGTCATCAAACTCCGGATGCCTGCGGTGCATTCCGTTGCCGCGAGCATGTACGTGAAGTGCGGCCCTCGGTTCGAAGCCGCCGAGGAGAGCGGCATCAGCCATTTCGTCGAGCACATGCTGTTCAAAGGGACGGGCACCTACGCGAACTCGCGGGCAGTTTCGCAGGCTTTCGACAATATCGGCGCAGACATCAACGGGAGCACGCTGCCGGAGTACTCGGAGTTTTCTCTTATCGTGCATCCTCGGCATCTCGATCAGGGCCTGAGTGTTTTCGGCGATCTTCTCACCGCATCCGCCTTCGATGTCGGAGAGATAGAAAACGAGAAGGAGATCATAGCCGAAGAGCTCTGCCAGTATCGCGACGACGCGGGCGACAGCGTGAATCTCGACGAACTGGCCTACAACCTGATGTGGCCCACGAAGTCGACATTGTACAGCGCCCTCGGCAGCGACGAAACGATCATCTCGTTCACTCGTGAGCAGCTCGTGGAGCATTATCGCAAGTATTATGTCCCGTCGAATATGGTGCTGTCGATCGCCGGCAATTTCGATCATGCCCACGTAGATGCGCTGGCCGAAGACATTTTCGGGGGTTTGAGCGGGCAGATCGAATTGTGCGAGCCCGAGTATGAAACCGACGTGAGCTTCCCGCGGACGTTCTTCAGGAAGATGCCCACGCGGATGGGATACATGAAGCTGTGCCAGAAGGCGTGCTCGTATCGCGATCCGAATCTGCTTGGGGTGCTGATCGTGTGCGACATCCTCGGCGGCGGGGCGGCGTCGCGGCTTTTCTCCACCCTCCGCGAGGAACAGGGGCTGGTCTACGACGTGTCGGCCGGGGCGGCTCTCTATTCCGACGTGGGCTCCATCGATATTGTGACGAGCACAAACAGCTCGAAGGTGCTTCCCACGTTGAAGTGCATTCTCGAGCAGATACGCATCCTGAGGGATGAAGGCGTGAGCGAACAGGAGCTCGAACGCGTCAAAGACAGGGTTGCATGCCAGATGGACTTCCTGCTCGACAGCCCTATGGACCTGAACGAATGGTTCGGCGTGCGGGAGCTGCTGACGTCCCCGCAAAGGCTCGAAACGCCCGCCGGCGAGATGGAGCGGCTGCGAGGCGTGACAACGCAAGAGGTCAACCGCGTGATCCGCGAGTATCTCGTGCCTGAGCGGCGGGGGCTGGTGCTGGTGGGAACATCCTCGTGGCGGCAGCGGCGTCGCGTTGCCAGGCTCCTGGCCGAAGAATAGCGAGCCACGCTTCGAGCGAAACCGGGTGAGACGGGGCCGCTACTGCTGCTGTGCACCGTCGGGGGAGGGCGCCGCTTCATCCGCTCCCGATTCCGGCTGCGGTTGCTGTTGGGCGCCTCCGGCCTTGAGAGCTTCGTATTCCTCGCGAACCTGCTCAATCCCGAACGTTGTTGCCGTGGCCGTCGGCAGCCTTTCGAGGCGATCGAGCACCTTGCGATAGAGCCTGATGGCCTGCTTTGTCTCGCCTTCCCTTGTGGCCGTCAGCGCTTTCGTGTAAAGCTCGTGAGTCTTCTCGGTGAACTTCTCGATATTGCCCAGGCGGACGGGGGGAATTATCCCACCGTGCTCGCCCCCGCTTCGGGCGATGATAAACACACAAAAGACTGCTCCGATCACGAAGAAGATCAGGGCGAGTATCCACCGAAGGGGTGAGGTGCCTGTGTCTCCGCCGTAGAACTTGCCCAGCCCGTCGCCTTGTTCATCCTGAGGCTGTTGTTGCGCATCCGCCTCGGGCACATCGGGCTCAGCGGTCGGGGGCGGGGCTTCGGCGGGCTGCTCGACGGGTGGCGATGAAGCTGCATCAGGCTGCGCCGGGACTACGATCGGCTCGCCGCAGTTGGGGCAAGGCCTGGTTTTCCCTGCCGCGGAGTCGGGCGCCTCGAGCTCGGCGCCGCAGTTTTCGCATTGTAGCCTGATCGGCATGGCTGGCCTCTTATCATGCAAATGGCAGCGGGGCGCGCAAAGATTCCCCGACGTTTGTCATGTTATCACGTGGCAGGTGGTTTTGCAAGAACTATCAAGGGGCCGAGGAGAGCATTGGCCCGGGGTCAGATGCTGTCGGGAGCCGGGCCAGGCTCGGCTCTCGACGTGCCTTTCAGGGCTTTCTGCGACATAGACGGCGACCGACCAGGCCCAGGAGAGCCGTGCCGAGAAACGCAAGGCTCGTCGGCTCCGGCGCAATGTCGACCCGTATGCCCTCCTGTTGGGGCGGGGAGGCTGTCCAACCTACGAGCCCGACTTCATATGACTGGGCGCCCAGGTAAACGCCCAGGTCGTATTGAAAGGCGGCCCTGGCCTCGGGGGTGTCTTCGGTATATCCGTAGGCCCCCCAGTTTGCATCGCCGAAGAAGCCGATTACCCCTCCGGCGTAGACTTCTGCCCAGAATTCGTCTGCCGACCAGCCGGCGTCGGACGTATTGAGAATGGGGGTTCCGGGATCGCTCCAGTCGAACGTGTACGCAATCCCGTATTGGTCCCAGTACATCTTGATCTGGAAGTCGAGGTTCACGAACTCAGACTGGCTTGTGCCCGGCAGCCAGAATATCCAAGTTAACCGGTTTCCGCAGTCTCCGAAGTCGTACACGGTCATATCAGCAGGGTTAGCTTTGGCCTGCCCCGGGTAATGGCCGCTTCCCATGTTCTGGAAAGTGCCGGCCACGATGTCGGCTTTCGCCAGATCCCACCACGCGCCGAAACCTGTTCCCGGCACGTAGCAGTTGGGTGCGGAATCCACGTAAAGCTCTAGCGTGGGCTGGGCGTGAAGTGTGGCGCAGGCGGTAAACGCCATGGCCATGACAAGGAACAAGAGATGTTTCTTCATGTTGTTTTCCTCGTTGTGTTGTATATCCAATTGGTGTTCCGTGGTTCCCGGCCATGCGAACCGCCTGAAAATTCACTGTTGAAAGAACTAAAGTGTGTGCTCTTTCAGCGCCGTCGTGTGGCGGGAATATAACGGACGATATAGAGGTGATGTGAGGGAAAGATTCTGAGGCGGGAATGTGGGACGATGCGAGACGTACGCGGCGCCGGCAAGTTACGAAACGTGCCTGCGGAGGAACGAATCCGAATGGGAGAGAACTGAGGCGGGCGGGGCATCAAGCTGAATCTCTACCGACGAATTTGGCCCCGGCCAGGGCAGGCGCTTCGGTCATTTCTTTTTGCTGCTGCAATGTGGGTCGCAACAGAAGGCTCGGGAGATTCTTTGCGCAATCACACGGCTCAGAAACAGGGGGCTGTCGAGATTCCGTCGCCACATGCGCTTTGGTTGCCGTAACAGGCGGTGCAGCCATTCGAGGCCGATTCTACGCATGCAGGCAGGTGCGCGCTTGACCGTCCCGGCGTGAAAGTCGAACGCCGCCCCCACGCCGATCATTACGCCGGCACGTATCTTGGCCTGGTGGGCGGCCATCCATTTTTCCTGCTTGGGAGCACCCAGACCCACCCATACGACATCTGGTTTGGTCGAGTTGATCGTTGCGATGATCTCCGCGTCTTCCTCGTTGCTGATGGGCCGAAAAGGCGGCGAATGTGTACCTGCGACCTGCAGGCCGGGGAACATTTCGCTTAAGCGTTGCGCCAGGCGGTCGGCTACCCCCTCGGCCGCGCCGTAGAAGTAGTGGCGATACCCGTGCCCTCGGCCCCGGTCGCATATCCGGAGCATGAGGCCGGGGCCCGTGATCCTACCGACATGCCTGTAGCCCAGCAGCTTCGCGGCGAGGATTATGCCCACGCCGTCGGGTAGGGTGAGGGCCGCGGCCCCCGTGGCGCGGCGCATCTTTTCGTCGCGACGACACAGCATTACGCTGTGCGGATTCGTGATCGTGATGTACCGGCCGACCGAGTGGCGCCAGTGTCTGACCGCCTCGAGAACCGCCCCGCGGCTGACTAGGTCGAACCGCACGCCGAGGATCTCAGCTTCGTGGGTCATTGTGCATTGCCTCCCGGCTCAGTGAGAAGCCATGCGGCACAGCCTTCACCGTTTGGCTCCCTCGATGTAAAGCAACCCGGGTTTGCAGACGGCTCCGTTCCCGTCGGCATCGAGATTGAGTGCCCCCCAGCCCTCTATCCTGCTGGTGAATGGCGTATGCACCTCAATCTCTATGAATCCGGCCTCGAATAGGAGCCTGCTGAGCGTATACTTATCGTACATCCAACGATGCAGTTCGCCTTGCCTTCTTGCTCCTCCACGACAGAGCCGTTCGAGCGATCTTACAAAGAGGCTGCCTTTGGCCGTGCCGGAGGCCCGCGCCCGGACCATCTGATCAAACAGATCCATTACGCTCTGCCCGTGGTCTTTGAGAGCGTCTCGGTTCCCGTTTTCCAGCAGCATGGCGGTTCTCTTGTACCGATTTACAATGGCCAATAGATCCGGCACAACGGTCCGGATAATGCCGTCGCGTTTCAAAACGCGCATGCATTCGGCAAGGAGATCAGGAACCGCGCCTCTATCGAGGTGCTCAAGGAAGTGAGAAGAATACACCGCGTCAAAGGTCTCATCTGCGTAAGGAAACCGCCGGCGCAAGTCCCAGACTACGATTTGCGGGTCCACCGTCAACAGCTTGCGGTAGCGGTCCGCAGAGATGATTCCGATGGCCCTGAGGAAACTTGCCGTCAGTCGGTGATGGGCCAGGCGTGCATACGGAGAGAAGTCTGTATTGTTCCACGACCAGCTCATTGTGGTGCCACACGCGATGTTCAAGACGGCTCTTCCATCCGCCAGACGCTTGACAGGGAAACGTTTCCTGGTTCTGCGCATCATTTTTGCCTTTAGTGTCGTCTTCTCGCAACGATGGTGAGGGCCTTGCCGGACCCGGCCAGCCAGTCCAGGGATGTCCCCCATATCCAGAGCGGCAAGAGCCATGCGCCCACGACCGAGAGTTTGGGAGCATTCAGCAACACTTCCCGGAGCCGGGATTGCTTGCCGCAGCCTTTCAAGAGAAGCTTCAGATCGTCGAAGCAGCCCGTGCCTCCCACAGCATAAAGAAGGCGAACACGCCCGGAGCATTCAAGGCTCGTCACCTCAAAGCCGGTGGCTCGTGCGAGTCGCAAGATTGCCGTTGGGCAGAAATCGTAGAGATGATAAGGAGCCTCCGAGTAGGCCCAGGGCAGGCGCAGCAGTCGCGACGCTGCGAGGGTGGCCTTTCCGAAACCGCACTGCCAGTTCGGAGTTCGAATCACCATCGCCCCGTTGCGGCTGAGTAAGCGACGGCAGGCCAGAAATGTTTGTCTGGGGCTACGGACGTGCTCCAACACATCGCCCATGTGGACTACATCGAAAGAATCCGCGCTCAATTGAGCCGTCTCGAGGCTGGCTGCCGTGACGTCGAGACCGTTTTCCCGTGCGATGCTCACCGTATCCGCATTGATGTCGATCCCCATCGACTGCCAGCCAAGGCGCTGCATGTGATAGACCATCTGGCCGGTGCCGCAACCGACGTCGAGGAAACTTCCGCGGCTCATCCCGAGAGAGGCCAGCTTGTTGTGCAAACGTATGGCGCCGCGAGGCGAAGACTTAGACAGATCAGAGCCCGCCCCTGCGAAATATCCTGATGATTTTCGGTAGACCGCATCGAGCTGTTGAGGCTCCGGTTGCGGCCAAACAAATATGAGGCCGCACCGGCTGCATCGGCGTAACGCCCAACCTCTCTTGGTCGCCACCGAAGAATGATCCACCGCACCGCAAGCTTCGCACGGCGGCAAGGCAGCGTCTTGGAGCCGCTCTGATGACATCGGACGAAGGAGCTTGCTGATATCCAGACCGTTCCTCATCACTTTGGCGCCGGTGAGCCTGATCGTGCAGTCCAGTTCGTTATTGCCGAGGCATACACTTTCGACATCTTCTCAGCTTGCTTCTCCCATGTGAAATCTCGGGCGCGTTGGATTGCTCCTGTGGAAAGCCGCGAGACCTCACTCGGGCCGCTGGCGAGGCGACCGATGGCACCCGCGAAATCCCTAACGATACGCCGCGGCGAGGTAACGGCTATCTTGATCCCGCAATCTTGGGTCACAACGTCCGAAAAGCCGCAATGATCCAGGCAGACGACCGGCAGGCCGATCGACAAGGCCTCCATCAGCACGCTTGACGCGGCGTCCTTGACACTGGTCAACGCAAAAATGTGTCCGCGCTGCATTATCTCAAGGGCTTCGTCTCTCGGCAGCCAGCCGTGCCATGTGCACCGGTCGTCGATCTTTAGCCGCGTCGCCAGGGCGCGCCATGCCTTGGTCATTGGCCCCCGGCCGAGAATGTCAAGATGACAGGAGACATCGGACGGCAGTTTCGGCAGCGCCCGCAGCAGGATCGGCAGTGCCTTGCGAAAGACGTGCAGCCCGCTCCAGACAATGCGGAGAGGTCCGTGATCGACGCGGCGTACACGGGGCGACACCTCGGCCAGTACCGAGCCGTTCTCCTGAATGATTGCGCTCTCCCGACCGAAGATGTCCCGGATCCTTTGCTGCGGCGCTCGTCCGAAGGTAACGAGCGCATCGGCGCGCTCAAAGGCGCGTCGCACACGGCCGGGTGCATGAATCTGCCACGAGTTGATGAGGTCGTAAACAAGGTAGTACGCCGCGCCGGTAAGACCGAGGAACCGCCACAGCCGGAGGTTGGCGTTCATCAGGCCGCCTATCGGTCCCCACACAAACGGCAGATCGAGTTTCCATGCGTAGCCGGGTTCACGATACCCCGTCATGTTGAGTTGATGAGCCAGGTCAAGAGCGACCTCCCGCCGCAATTGATTTGCCAGTCGAAAGGCCTGCCTGTGCCATTGGCGGTAGTACCTGTAGTAGAGGGGCGGCCATATCTTCGTAACAGCAGGCGGGGCCGGCCGAGGAACAAGATGCAGGCGGAGCCGGTCCTTCAACCAGGGGGAGTGCTCGAATTCCTCTTCAATAGCCTCCCTGTTGTTTTCCTTCTCTCCCACGATTGCCCACAGCCGGTGCCTTTGTGCGAGGGCCCTCAGCCAACGCCAGCCCAAGCCCGGCTCGGAGCCTTTCCTCGGGTGGGCGGATGCCGCAATCACCAGGACATTCAGTTCGGTCTCCTCCACGAACACCTTCCTTTTGTCTGTGGTTACCTAGTGTCCCGTCCCGAAGATACCTGCCATAAGTCACACAGGCAATGTCGGCTGCCAGAGCCGATTTGACCTCCGGGAGGCTCCTATGACAATACAAAGGCATTTGCGGGACACGACACTAG
>Ga0114922_10007463_pt1 | contig 10012 bp, 6 predicted proteins | sample AartaG_FD_100975 | JGI IMG/M metagenome (GOLD analysis project Ga0114922, IMG submission 100975) | Deep subsurface microbial communities from Aarhus Bay to uncover new lineages of life (NeLLi) - Aarhus_00045 metaG | ecosystem: Environmental > Aquatic > Marine > Oceanic > Sediment | place: Aarhus...
AGGCTTTAAAATTCATAACTACTTGCAGATAAAAGACTTAGTTGCTTTGGGCCCAAAAACATTAAGTTCTTTGTTGCCAAAGACTTATGTATTTTGAGAGCGAATACTCGGACACGCTCCTAGAAAACGGTTTTGAGAACATCGGTCTGTGACCAGTCATGGGGACCATTCTTGGTCGGTTGTGTCGGCCCCCAATGGCAGTTGATGGTGACAATATTGAACAGCTCTTTGGCGACTCCGCCCTTTACAATTGCTATAACTTGGTTATTATAGTTAGAACCTTATAACCTCTTTGAGAATTCATTGAGCAGATTAGCTATATCGTGAAGAGTTTCCTTTTTTGGTATTGGTAATTTCAGATGGCGCCGGCCGGTAGCTTTATCTGTTTCAATTGTTAATCCGGAAGATACCTTTGAACCCGGGTGTTGTGATCGACCTTCTTCCCCAAGCAGTGTCCGGCCAAGTTTGTCAAGGAATGATAAGCCTGTTGACACAATATCGTCCCAGGCCTGCTGCTGTACTGCTTCTGAGACTTCTTTCTTTTCTACTTCAACGGAAGCTTCCGGTTCCTCGCCATCTCCGTTTCCTTCTGCTTTGGCTTGTTGAGGCATCGATTCAGGGATAGCACTTGTGGCTTTATCGACCGAATCCATAAATCGCTTAAGCCTTGTTCCGCCAAGGAAAACCTCATCTTTTCCTTTGTCAAGAACACCTGAGAAAAGGGATTGCTTAAACGACAGCAGCGAAAGCATCCCATGCTCAATAGTTCCCTGAGCCACAAAGTTTACTACTCGCACCGGGCGGTGCTGGCCGAGACGATGAATCCGTCCAATGCGCTGTTCGAGCACCGCCGGGTTCCAGGGCAAATCCATATTAACGACGGCTGAGGCGTTTTGAAGGTTCAGTCCCACTCCGCCGGCATCTGTTGAGAGAAACACTCGGCAGTCAGGGTCATTTTTGAATTGCCTTATCAATTCCTTTCTTTTTGTCCCGGGAATTCTGCCATGAAACAGCACATAATTGCATTTAGATGATTTGAGACGATCCAAAAGTATTTCATGTGTTCCCAGCCATTGGCTGAATATCACTACCTTTGCATCCGGTTGTTCAAATACTTCCTCAAGCACCGAAATCAGCTCATCGGCTTTGATGCCATAGTCGGTTTTTTTGTCAAGAAGATAGGTGCTGTTGCAGCTCATTCGCATATTCTGCAGAGCAATCATAAGTATTCTCTGGTCGGTTTCAGGTAAGAATCCGAGCCGTCGCCACTTGGCGACGATACGTGCGACAGTTTCGCGATTTTCTTCGTGATGCTTCATTTGCTCACCGGTCATAGGAACGAAATAGTTTTTTTCTATACGTTCAGGCAGTTCCTTCAAGACCTCTTTCTTGGTGCGCCGAACAAGGATCGGTTTCAATGATTTTGCAATCCTGGAAAGATTACGATATCCTATCACCCGGCCATCTTCATCTACATGCTGATGCTCGGCAAGAAAACGAAACATCGGTCCCAGGTGGAAGCGGTCGATAAATTCAACTATAGAGTGTAATTCTTCCAGACGATTCTCCAAAGGTGTACCGGTAAGCACAAGAGCATATTTGGAATCAAGTTTTTTCACACTTTGTGCTCTTCGGGTTTTCCAGTTTTTGATTCGCTGAGCTTCATCAAGGATAATCATTTCCGGTGTCCAATTGCGGATAAGCACAAGGTCACGGTGGACGACCTCATAGTTGGTGACTTTATAAAATGAATCAGATACGTAAAGCCCGGCCCGTTTTGCCGGTGACCCTTCCACAACTTCGGCGGAGCGGTTACAGAATTTTTCGATTTCCTGTTTCCATTGATGTTTCAGAGAAGTCGGAGATATAATCAGTACACGCTCAAGGCCGACTGTTCCGGCTAATATCTCAACTGCCGCAATTGCCTCAATGGTTTTGCCAAGGCCCATATCATCAGCGATCAGGCTTCGTCCTGCTTTTGCAGCAAATAAAGCTCCCTTACGCTGATAAGGAAATAACCGGACTTTCAACAGCTTCCTGAAAGCAGCACTGCCCGCACCGTCCGGGAAAGCTTTTTCAATTCGTTTCTTTATATAAGCCTGGTCCCTGACTTGGGCAATGAATTCTATCGTATCCTCGTAACAGTACAGATCGTGTTTGAATGTTCCGGCCTTCTTCATAAAAGTTTCAAATCGTGAGTACGCCTGCGGCATTAGAATCCCATACTGATCGAAGTAATGTGAGGCGAGTTCCGACAGAGGTTTTGGGCATTTAGTTCCGGGACTGAATATCACTTCCCGTTTGGCACCGTAACGCAAATAGATTTCTGAGTAGGGAGACTGAAAGCCTTCTGTAAAAGCCTTTTTGCCTCCCCGTTTTCGCTGAAGTTTAGCAAGTACAAACTCGATATGTTTGCAGGTCCCGAGAGTATTAACCGCAAAGTCCGGGCACGAACAGTAATTGTCCCCGATTCTTTGCCCACGAATCGCAACGCGATATTCGCCTCCGGTTTGTGGGTTTCTAACCATAAATTCAGAGAATATCGGCTCATCGCCAATGTTCTTAAGACGAAAATCCTGTTTCTGGGCGAACTGTTTGCGTAAAGCAATCTGCCACTGTTCTAATGGCATATCTTCAGGCTTACGCAAACGTGAAATCTTTCTGATTTTACCACCTTTTGATGATTTTCTTTTGGTTTTTCGCTTGGCCATACATCAAATCCTTATTATAAAATCTATCATACTCTAACATCTTCGTAATATATAACTATCTGAGAAAAATGGATTCTAACCACTGTTACGAAGACACGCAAAGCTGATTCGTATTTGGTTGTAGCTTATTTCGCCGTTCAGAAAATCAAAAACAGGTTTCATTTTATCTCTACCAACTTGTTTTACAGCACTAATAATACGACCAAAAGCTTGCTCATCTACCCAGGGATACGGGTTATTAATATTCTCTCGCTTAATGTATTCAACCAGATATTGGATTGTTGTTGATTCCGCCCGATGAACAGACTTTGCCACTTCCTCAATAGAAATTTTCTGCTCAAACATATCAAAGGCAAGCTGTCTTGCTTTACTCAGCTTCAAACGTTTTTTGGGCTCACCTGCTGGGGGTTCGAAAGAGGTTGTGTCTGAAGCTGCTCCAACATCCATCTCCAACGAATTTGCCTGGCAGTAATCTTTAATGGCTGCAAGGATAACTTCGCCATATTGTTTGCATTTTGCCTCACCCACGCCTTTGACTTCGAGGAAAGCATCAAGAGTGGAAGGTCTTTGCCTGGCCATGTCTCTCAGTGCTGCATCACTGAAGACTATATAAGCCGGAATTCTTCTTTCGCCTGCAATAGTCGCCCGCAACTTTCGCAAAGCTTCAAATAGCCCCTTATCAACACCATCCCATGAATCTGCGGCAACCCTGGAGACTTTGACTTCCTTTTGTGCGGGTTTTAACAAACGAGGTGTTTCTTTGCCTTTTAGAACATCCCATCCTTTTTCGGCCACATTAAGAACATTGTATTCGCCGGTTTTTTCAACGTAATCCTGACCTGCGAGCTGTTCAATCCAGTCATGCACAGTGTGTTTCGAATAGTCGCTCAGCAGTCCATAGGTACTTAGCTTATCGTGGTTGTTTTCTATTATGCGTTTCTCTTCTGAGCCGGTCAGTACCGAAGCGGTATAGTTGCCGCCAAATCGCTGGTCAAGACGAACAATACAGGACAAGATTTTCTGGGCGGTTACTAACCCATCATCTATGCAGCCAAGCTCACCAAGGCACATATCACAGGCCCCACAGTTATCTTTGTGAAGATCCTGGCCGAAATACCGGAGAATTGCCCTATGTCTGCATACCCCGCCGTTGCAGTAGTTATACATTCCACGAAGTTTGGTCATGGCAATCTTCTGAACTTCAGGTGGCATATCACTCATTAGGCTTTTCCAGATGCCATAATCACCGCCTGAATAGAACAGGCAACATTCGGCTTCAAGTCCATCACGGCCTGCTCGGCCGCTTTCCTGCTGATAGTGCTCAAGTGATTTGGGCATGCCGGTGTGAATAACATAACGAACATTTGATTTATCAATTCCCATGCCGAAAGCAACGGTAGCTATAATGGTGTCAACTTTTTCATTGATAAATTGATCCTGACTCTTCTTGCGGTCTTCACCTACCATACCGGCATGATATGGTGCAGCACTGTAACCTTGGCCGGCCAGTTGAGCACAGATAGCATCGACGTCTCTGCGTCGGATACAGTAAATTATGCCGGATTCGCCTTTGTGCCGGTCAAGTACATCACAAACCTGTTTTATTACGTTCTTCCGTGACCGAACTTTATAGACCAGATTAGGCCTGTCGAACGAGCCGATTAGCATCTCAGGTTTTTTGAGTCGCAGTTGCTCAGCAATATCGTTGCGAACCTGCTCGGTAGCGGTCGCTGTGTAGGCGGCAATGGTAACGTCAGGAAAAATCTGCTTTAATAATCCCAGTTGACGGTACTCCGGCCGAAAATCATGACCCCACATACTGACGCAGTGAGCTTCATCAACAGTGATAAAAGATAGTTCGACCTTTCGCAGAACTTCGAGAAAACCCTCTGAGACAAGGCGTTCAGGAGCTAAATAAAGAAGTTTAAGCGTTTTGTTGTGTATCTTGGTGAATACGGCTTTCTGCTCATCAAATGAAAGCGAGCTGTCAATACGCTCAGCAGGAACACCACATTCACTTAATGCATCAACCTGGTCTTTCATCAAAGAGAGCAGGGGCGAGACCACAACGGCAAGTCCCCGCATAGTCACAGCAGGCGCCTGGAAACAAAGCGATTTGCCGCCACCTGTCGGCAAGACCACAATCGAATCCTGTCGGCGGCTGATACACTCCATAGCTTGCTTTTGCAACGGCAGGAAACCATCATAGCCCCAATATTTACCCAACGCTTTTTGAATATTTTCCATCATAGCTGCCTATTATGCACTCTGTTATAAAATTCAGCAACTGGGACTCCGCCCCAGTTCCCGGAATTTATCGCATTCAGATCACCGGCATATTATAAGCTGGCGGTATCCTTGTGATACCGCCCGTGCCGTCTGGTCCTGCTATGGCGCTCAGATCACTTTCCAGCGTTGCCCTATCTTCCATGGCAGTGCAGTTAATATACAGCTATATGCTGTAGGCCGTAAAGCGATAAATTCTGGAGGTTTAGGGGCAACACTCCCCCAAGTAAGCTTCTTTGGAGCGGATTTCATCTTTGTTGAATTAATCAGGGATGAATTTATCGGTTCGGACTCTCTCCAGAGCTTCCATTAAAGGTTTGAGTTTTAAGGCGGTTTTATAAACCAGCACATTTTTTCCAACGTTTGCACCCTCTCGCAGTGATTTTTCCGGCACTGCGATTAGAATCCTGTGATGACGAAATTGCTGTAAGGTTATTCGCCTGTGTGCCAGATATTCCGGCGTCCAAAAACCAACGATTTCCAGAAGCGCCTCGGTACCATCTTTATGTCGAAAAGTAAAATCCGGAACGAAAGTCTTCTGGTGCTCATAGAGAATCTCACCTTCCCGGATCAACTGCCAGCCGGTGCGGTTTGAGCCGAATTTTTTAGTAAAAGACTCTTCCAGGGTGGAGTCGAACTCATCCGGTGATGGAAGATGGCTGGTGAAACCGTCACTTTCGGAGATGTTTAATTTCGCAGTGGTATTCCATGGAGTTTTTAGCAAGGCTGTCATTTTCCACCCTTTACAGGCCAGCAAGGCCGGTAGAAACTTAGCAAAATTTACACCATATCGTCGGCTCTGGTGTAATACTGAAACAGGCCCTGAGAAAACGATACGATACTTTGAAGGGCCTAAACGCACTATATAGTGTAATAGCCGAGCTAACTTGGTGTAACGGAGGATGGTTTTGAAATCATCAGTTGCTGAAACTATTATACTTTCAGCTCGGTAGAGACATGCTTGAAGCTGAGCTACGTTATAACGCGACAGCAGGGCTAACGGACTGGGGTATCCCTCAAATCGTTCCAGCCGCTGAAAAGCTATCACGTCCGAATAAAGGCTCTGTTCGATTTGATCCCACGGTAAGCCGAGCTTGTCTGAAAGTTGTGCTTTTATCTTTTTTTCATCATGTTCGAAGAGCCGATCCGGCTGCTCGACAAGTGGGTGGAAGCGCCCGGCTTTGGTGAAAACCTGCAGCCGTAATTTTGAGGCGTTACCTTCAGGATCAGCCTGAAAAGTGCTTTTGTCATCCAGCAGCTTGCAAAATGCCTGAATTCGGCGAATGGGGCAATCCGGCTCATCTGCAAAAAGCGATTCAATTCGACGATGCAGCCGGCGTTGCTGCAGGCCGATACCATTGCGGTAAACGTAAAGCATCTTCTTGGCATATTCGGTATAATGCTGATGTGTACTTTGCGTCAGGCGGTCGGGAATGGCCCGGCCTGCCTTAAACTCTACGATGGATTGTTCGCTCGTAAGCATCGCTTTTTCGCCTCTTTCGAGAACGATGAACTTCCTTGGTATTTTCACAGACTACTTCGTATAAAGTCGCTCGGGCATTGCCGGACCTTCTCAAAACCCGGCCGAGTCGCTGTTTTGCCTGACGGGTTGAGCTTTGTCCACCAATAACCACCGCTACCTTTGCTTCAGGCACATCAACCCCTTCATCCAGAACACGATTGGCAACAAGAACCTCGAACCGGCCATTAGCAAAGCCATTCAACACAGCAAGACGTTCGCGTTTGCGAGTATGCGACAAAATTGTAGGCACAAGGAACCGTCGAGATACTTCTACTGCCATTATATTTGAGCCTGCAAAAACAAGAATTTGCTGACCTTTGTGTAATCTAAAAATATCTTCCAGCACGCGCAGCTTTTCAGCGGCACGGTTCTCGATAGATTGCTTGAGATAATAAGCTTTTTGGGCGTTACGGGCATGAGGGTCTTTGCCTGATTCTTTACACAAATCCTGCCACCTGTAGCCATCTTGTTCTTTACGGCGTGAGGTTATAAAGTGCCGAATTACCCGGCTGCACTGGTCATACGTCGCCTGTTCGCTATCATTTAACGCCACAGGGACACGCACCACATCAAAGTTAGCTAATGTTGAGCCTTCAGCCTGCTTAAATGGCATATCAAAAACAACCGGTCCGATAAGCCAGTCCAAATCCTTATGCAGACCGTCCGAGCGTTCAGGCGTAGCTGTCAATCCAAGCCTCATGGCTGCGGTGCTCAGAATGGCAGCCTCACGACGGCATTTGCCGGGTAGATGATGCTCTTCGTCAAAAATCAATAGCCCGAAACCCGCTCCCATCTTGGCCATGTGAATATATGCGCTGTCATACGTGGTTACAGTAATCGGCTTTATATTGGACAAGCCATCGCCGACAATACCGCCATCTACATTAAAAGCTCGCAAAATCCGCCGATGCCACTGGTACATCAAATCCCGAACCGGTGCAACCACCAGCGTTGCTGTTTTTGTCCGAGCCATTGCGGCAAGTGCCACCTCAGTCTTGCCGGTTCCGGTCGGCATAATTATCTGTCCGCGACAGCCGGCCCGGCTCCATGCTGCAAGTGCTTCCGTCTGCTCCGGCCTTAGTTTCGGCAGTTCTACCTTGGGCCAGAAAATACCAGCAGGTTTCATAACCCCGTCAGAAAAGTGTGCCCCAAATCGCTCAACTATGGCCTTGCAAATTGCAGCATAATGAATTGCATCACACCGCCAGGCTCCAACACGAGTATCCCATCTCCAAATACACGAACCAAAGGTTTCAGGCGACTGGTTACGAGTTAGGCCTGTAAGCAAAAGTGTCCCCCGATCAAATGACAGGGATATTTTTTTATGTGATTCTGTTCTGCTCATTGGGCCGTATCGTAACAGAAAGCAACCCTTTTTGCTACATTAAGCATGAAATATCAGCCCACTGGATAATCTTATCGGCTCACTTTATATAACTTCTTTATCCATAGGGGCTTATGAAGACAAAATCGGGGTGGGTGGACGATTTTCGAACTGCCGCGGTAATGTATCCAGTTACTCTAAGTCTCCAGATAATTTCGTAACTACTATGTTGCGTTGGACTTAGGCACGTGATTATGACACAGCCTGCCAGAACAGCCGATCCTGGAGCATTACTTTTCGTCCTTCTCGGACTCATCGTGGGGTGGTTTTGCTTGCTAATCATACCAACATTCTCTGGGTTCTTCTTCTGTACCTTGTGGCCAATGGCGGTATTTTTCACACGATTTACACTTTTTCTCGTCAATGCGTTCATGACTTTCAGGGCAAAAACGGATGTTCCAGTTTCTTCCAGGCACCGTCCGCCCGAATAGTCTGGGGATGCGCCTCTTAAAGGAAAGGCCTTGGTGTCTGCGACTACTAACGTGGTGTGGCGTGAGCCACCACCTTTGCGGCGAAATTCCCTACGCAACCGCTCTATATTAGATCGTTTTGCCATATCGTATTCCTTTCCGGATGAATAGAGATGACTTGCCGCAGAAATCTTGCAGTAAATGGGATATTTTTTGCATGCCGGCTTTTTTAGTTGGCTCTGCGCAAGGTTTATAAACCTATCGCGCCCATATATTATTATATGTACACAGATGCTCCAGACGTTCAGATCGGGACCTATTCAGACCTCTGGCAGAAGGATCGCTATCGTGTGGAACTGGCAGCCCTACTCGAAAATTCGAACTTGTTCAATTTCAACGACTTATGTAAACTCAGTGAATAACGATTAAGCATTGATTCTATAGGATATTCGGGAGAAATCAACGTTGAAAATTCTTGCCAAAGTCATCTTTGAACTGTTCGGACTCTTATTCAGGAGCAAACAAGACATAGTTCTTGAAAATCTTGTTCTCCGCCAACAATTGGCTGTTCAGCAACGCAGCATAAAAAGGCCAAAGATCAAAAACACCGACCGTATTTTCTGGGTTTGGCTATCGAGAATCTGGAATGATTGGAGATCATCACTGATTATTGTCAAACCCCCTACTGTTATTAGTTGGCACAAAAAAGGCTTCAAGCTTTACTGGAAACGAAAATCTCGAAGAGTTGGCAGACCTAATATCGATTGGGAGCTTATAAAACTTATCCGTAAATTTCAAAAGGAAAACTCAACCTGGACTGCCCAACGTATCCAAGGTGAACTCGTGAAACTCGGGCTTGATGTTTCCGACAATACCGTTGCCAAATATATGCGAAAGTCGAAATCTGATGATGGCAAGCGACAGCGATGGCTGACCTTTCTAAGAAACCATGCCAAGCACATCGTCGGCATTGACTTCCTTGTGGCACGAACGCTCTTCTTTCGGTCAATACGTGTATTTGTAGCCATATCACACGATAGACGCAAGATACTGCACTTTGCGCTTACTGAAAATCCTCACTCGCAATGGGCTATTCAGCAACTTCGTGAGACTTTTGCTTTCGACGAAACAACCATGTATGTTATCCGTGACAACGATGGTATCTATAGCAATGAGTTCAAGCAGACTATAAAACGGTTTGGACTGAAAGACACACCAACCGCCCCACGAAGTCCATGGCAAAATCCATTCGCTGAACGTGTCATCGGTACTCTTCGCCGGGAATGTCTCGACCATATGATTATTCTCAATGAAAAACATTTGTATAATATCCTGCATGAATACATCTTTGAATATTACAATGTCAGCAGAACTCACATGTCACTTGAAAAGGATTCGCCTGAACATAGACCAATTAAAAAAGATGGCAAGATCGTTAGTAAGCCAATTCTTGGCGGTTTACACCACGTATACAGTCGAGTCGCTTAAGATAAATTCTAAAGTAAAATAATTTGACTGATTGCAAAGCAAAGTGGAAAAGGTCTATACCGATTACAAAAGATTTGTCAAAGTGTGGCCGTTCAGGTCCTTATGTTGGCCTGAGGCAGAAGTGATGGAGTAGGAGTTTGGAAATAGTAGGCCGACAGAGCGATTTGAATGAATTGCCGGCTGGACCGGCCTTGTTTTCGGCAGGTAGCCA
>Ga0114922_10007464_pt1 | contig 10012 bp, 6 predicted proteins | sample AartaG_FD_100975 | JGI IMG/M metagenome (GOLD analysis project Ga0114922, IMG submission 100975) | Deep subsurface microbial communities from Aarhus Bay to uncover new lineages of life (NeLLi) - Aarhus_00045 metaG | ecosystem: Environmental > Aquatic > Marine > Oceanic > Sediment | place: Aarhus...
ACCGGCTTACAGCAAAAAACGATAAGCAAAAAAGTGGACAAGACAATCGAGAGCAAAATTGATTTCGTGACTTTTAAACACTTTCTTTGCATTGAAAAGCTCCTTATTATAAATGTGACTTTTGTTCGGTAAATACACCAAAAAACAGATTCAGTTCGTGCTTGCTGGAGGAGTCACAAGAGACGGTCAAGGCGGAGAAATAGATAGAGGGCAATTATCAACCACGAAATGATAACTGCCCGAGCCAATCTCATAAATCGTCGCATTTTCTTCTCTTTTGACGAAGCGAATCCCTTCAGCTTTTTCGGCTGGCACTGTTCCCTCGGTTATTACCTGTCCCTGGCCGGTAGGAATATAGAATACAGCTTCAACGTTGACAGGTATCTGCAAATCGAAAACAAGTCTCCGGCCTTGTCTCTGCCAGTTGCTTACGATAGTTCCTCTTACCGAATCATAGTTGCACCTGACCCACTGCAAATCATCTATAATTGTCGGCCTGATTATAATCTTATCAAAACCTTTGGCTTCTGCATCAGCTTGAATCCCAGCGAGCCACTTAAAAAACCACCCACTCACGGATCCAAACATCGGGTGATTATGCGAAAAGGTATTATCACTGAATGCCCAGTGCTCCCAGAGGGTTGTAGCGTCGTTTTCGAGCATATAGCCCCAGCCGGGGTACGTCCTTTGATTCACAATATTGTAGGCTGTCTGACCGTAGCCTTCCCTGCATAGCACGTCAAGCATAAACTGCGTTCCGAATATTCCGGTGGAGAGGTGACCTTTGTGCTTTTCTGTGATTTGATTTAGCAAATGTTTCAGGGCCTTGTTTCGTTGCTCCGGGCTGACCAGGTCCAGATGCAGCGCGAAAGCCTGGCTTGCCTGTGTGCCGGGCCCATATATGCCGGTGTCAGCCTGAAAAAAATTCTCTACACAAGCCTTTTTGATCTGATCGCTCAGATTTCTGTAGTGCTTTACCTGCTCCGGTTTATCAATAACCGCAGCAATTTGAGCTATAATCCGGGCGCTGCGATGGTACAAAGAGCTCACCATCGGCCCTGAAGGGCTTGTCTCAAGCCCTTCATGGTCGCTCAAACCGCTGCTTATAATGTGGTCGTTTTGACTGCGGACAAGTTCGAGCCAGCGACGTGACGTCTCATACTGCTGCTCCATAATGCGTCTGTCGCCGTAAAATTTGTACAGTTCAAGCTGAAGATGCGGATGAGCCATCGCCCAGGCCGGGCCGCAGTAGTGGATACCCACGAAGGGAGCGGTATCTGTCAGCATACCGTTCTCAAAAGCGCTGTCATGCCAGTCCCACACCGTCTTGGCGTAGAAATTAGCCATGTCGAAATTCATCATGAATGAATGGCTTGTTGTTACAATATCACCACCGTAACCAAACCTTTCGCGGTGAGGGCAATCTGACTGAACGCTGAATATATTACTAAGAAAGGTCCACTCACACATTTCCTGAATTCGGTTGAGCATCTGGTTTGAGCATGAAAAGTACCCGGTTTTCTGCACTGCAGTGTTCAGCCTTAATCCCTCGACCATATCAAGGGTTGGCTGGGCCGGATAACCGGTGAGCTCTACATATCTAAAACTGTGAAAAGTGAAGTGAGGTACATAGTTCTCTTCACCGCCGCCCTTGCAAATATAAGTATCCTTCTGCCAGGCAATCTCGGGGCACCCGGGCCCACCGATGCTTACGTTGTTTTCATCGGTGCCTTTGCGCATGCCCTTAATCTGGCCACAAACGCTTGTCATGGGATTAAGTGTTCCGTCCTCGTTCAAAAGCTCACCGTAGCGAAGATTGATTTTTGTCCCTTTCGGCGCGTTCAGTTTTATGCTGACCCATCCTGCAAAATTGCGACCCATATCAAAGATAAACGTTCCCTGCTCTGGTCGGATGATCTTGCGAGGTTTGACAACAGTTGTGGCCTTTATGCCGGGCAGAGGTTGTGCCTGAAGTCGTCCGATGGGTTCTGGAGCAAGCTTCGCATTGACCCAGCCTGAATCGTCAAAGCCCGGTGTATTCCAGCCTGGCTTTTCTTTTTGTGCGTCATATACCTCGCCGAGATAGATATTGTTTCTCAAGACAGGCCCGTCTGTAAACTTCCAACTCTCATTACTAACTATCGACTTCTTAGAGCCGTCGGCAAAGACAACGTCCAATTGTGCAATCAGCCTTGGTCTGCCCACTGTAAGATGTTCTCGAAGATTCAAGTACCCCCACATACACATAGGGAGCGGGTTATACCATCCGTTGCCAACCATTACGCCAAGGCAGTTGCGGCCCATATTCACCTGCTTGGTGACGTCATAGCAGTTGTAATACACCCGCTTGGAATATACACTCCAGGCGGGGTTAAGTACATAATCCCCAACGCGCTTACCATTTAGATATGCTTCGTAATACCCCAAGCCGCATATATAGAGCCTTGCTTTTCTAATAGATTTGTCTAGTTCAAAATCTTTGCGAAACAGTGGGGCAGGGTCTTGGCTGTAAAAGTCCATTTCCTTTTCAGGGTTTTTTTTGCCGTCATTAATCCATCGACCGTTCCAGTCATTGCTATTTAGTAAAGCCATCTCCCACCATGCGGCCTTGCTCCATTTACTGACTTTACCATCTTTGTCCCAGATCCGCACTTTCCAGTAACACCTAACTTCCGATTTTAGAGCTTTGCCCTTATAAACCACATGCAGTGATTCATTTGAATTTACTTTACCGCTGTCCCAAAGATCACCGTAGCCTTTATGGAGATTTTGTTGTTCACTGGCAACGATTATCTGATAGGAGGTCTGTCGCTGCCTTCTAACATTTGATTCCAGAATCCAACTTAGCCGTGGGTTTTGTATGTCAATCCCTAAAGGGTTTGTCCTGTACTCGCATCTCAGTTTTGTTACTTTTATCCCGGGATTTTCAGCCTTTGAAATACAGCAGACTATCAGTAATGCGGCAAGTAATAGCACAAAGCATCTTTTCATTCTAATCTCCGGAAAGACCCGACGGATATTCCTCAGGCTGTGTCTGCTAAAGATTTTGAACTTACTTATTTATAGGCACTTATGACAAAATTAATAACGGATATTTTATGTTCATTGACAGCTTTTTGACAAGAAAAAAAAAGACACAAAATTTACTGATAGCAAATCGGAGATAGTGTCATTGTATCATACACAGGGATTTGACCCGATGGTATTCCTCTCTTTCTATTGAAGAGCATCACAATATCCTGCTATATAAGAGCGGCAGAATGTCAATATTTTCGACAAATCTATGTCACCAAACTGTCACCATCTCATGTTGTTCTCGTTAATGGGCAGATACGAAAAGAAATTATCGATTTTTTCGCTCATGAACCTATTCCTATCTGAACATCTTACTCGGTAAGTTAACTTAATTCAAGAAAAAACGATGCAAAATAACGATGCAATGACGCATAAAGCTGTTTATCCAAGGTGATTTGGGCTATAATGACTCATTAGAGGATTACCATTTAATGAGGTTTAAATTTGAATATTCTTGAAGCAATTACAGCATTATCACACGAGTTTGGAACAACCGATTATGTGCGCGGCGGCGGTGGAAACACGTCGTGCAAAGATAAACATACCCTCTGGGTCAAGCCTTCTGGCACCACTTTAAGCGGCCTTGCCCCGGAAATTTTTGTAGCCCTGAACCGAGAAAAACTTGCCGAACTTTACAGTATCAAGCCTCCGGTCGGTTCATCTCAACGTGAAGCTTTTGTCAAAGAGATGATGCAAGAGGCTGTTCTGCCGGAAACACCGGGGCGTGCTTCGGTCGAAGCACCCCTGCATGACTCACTGAAGGCCCGGTATATAGTTCATACACATCCTTACATTGTTAACGGAATGACATGTTCCAAGAATGGTAAGAAAGTTTGTGAAGAACTGTTTCCCTCGGCACTGTGGCTGGATTATGTCGATCCCGGTTATACACTCTGTATGCAGGTCAGAAAAGGGATCCAGAATTATAATACTCAGTATGGCTGTGAACCGTTACTGATATTTTTAAAGAATCACGGTGTTTTTATAGCTGCTGATCATGCGGATGAAATCCGCCGCTTGTATGCTGAAGTCATATCAACATTAAAAGTCAAATATGAACAGGCTGGACTTGCTCTTCATTTAAAAGTTGGACCAGTGCCCGATGAGTTAGAAGTTAACACCGCAGAGAGTATGATTCGAGACGCAATCCAGAATCCTGATTTGTCGATTGCTTCCAGTGGCTTTTTTGATGTTGCTGCAGGACCGATTTCTCCAGATCATATTGTGTATGCCAAATCCTATGCAATGTTTGGCAAACCAACGCTTGAGTCAGTGTTGGACTTTCAAAACAAGCACGGCTATGTGCCTCAGGTTATCTCTTTCAATAATGCTGTTTACGGTGTCGCTGAAACGGAGAAAAAGGCGATGCTGGCATTGGAACTCGCCCAGGATGGTGCCCTAGTGGAAAAACTCGCCGCAGCATTTGGCGGGATTGAATATATGACCGATGCGGCTCGAGAATTCATTGAAAATTGGGAAGTCGAGTCATATCGGCAAAAACAAATGTAATATCAGTTTAGGAAGTAATCGTATGGGACAGGCTCATGCCTATGCCGCAATTGATTTAGGTGCTGAAAGCGGCCGTGTTGTCAAAGGAATCTTAAAAGACGGTAGACTGCACCTGGAAGAGATCAACCGTTTCAAGAACAACTTGGTTCCAATCAGCGGGCATGATCACTGGAATCTGGTTGGTCTCTATGAATCCATGATTGAGGCATTTAAGATTTGTGCACAATCTGAAGTTCCGATCGAAAGCATCGGTGTTGATTCCTGGGGTGTCGATTTTGCTCTGTTGGCCGAGGATGAATCCTTGATGGGTTTGCCAGTGTGTTATCGTGACAGTCGGACCGATGGGATGATGGAGAAAATGTTTGAAAAAATGCCGAAAAGGACGATTTATAAGAAAACCGGCATTCAATTCATGAAATTCAATACTATCTACCAACTGCTCTCTTTATCCGAAGATCAAAAGCCGTACCTGCCGCTGGTCAAAGACTTCCTGATGATCCCCGATTATTTCCATTTTCTCTTTACCGGCAAAAAGACAAACGAGTACACCAATGCCTCGACTACCCAATTGCTGAATCTTCAAACAGGGACTTGGGACGAGGATCTGCTGAACGCGTTGGGTGTTACTAAGGATATGTTTAAGGGCTTATTGCAGCCGGGGACGGTGATAGGACCGATCACACAGCAGTTACAGGATGTCACTGGATTAGGTCCTGTTCCGGTGGTTGCTCCCGGAACCCATGATACGGCCTCTGCGGTTGCCTCAGTTCCCGCCGAAATAGACGGCAACTGGGCCTATATCAGCTCCGGGACGTGGTCGTTGATGGGCATCGAAGCCGACAGGTCAGTGTCGTCTCAAAAGGCTTACGATTACAACTTCACCAACGAAGGCGGCGTCTTTGGAACCATTCGTTTCCTCAAAAATATCATGGGTCTGTGGTTGGTGCAGCGTTGCCGTGTGGCCTTCAATACCGAAATCGATTACGCCACGTTGATCCAAATGGCTGCTGACGCCCCGGCGTTTGTCAGCCTGATCGAACCGGATCGAGATGAATTCCTGAATCCGGTTTCGATGACCGATGCGATCGCTGATTTCTGCAAACAAACCGGGCAACCTGTTCCTGAATCAGAAGGTGCTTATGTACGATGCTGCTTGGAAAGTTTAGCAATGCAGTATCGTTGTGTACTGAAAATGCTCAGTGACATCTATGAAAAAGCATTTGATACGATTCATATTGTCGGCGGCGGGACAAAGAACAAATTGCTAAACCAGTTTGCAGCGGATGCCACCGGTGCAACCGTCATCACCGGTCCGGTCGAAGCGACAGTCATCGGTAATATTATTATACAGGCAATTGGCTTGGGACATATAAAAGATCTGGCCAAAGGCCGCCAGATTATTCGAAATTCCTTCGACTTTGAAACCTATACTCCGCAGCAAACGGATCAATGGCATCAGCAGTACGAACGCTTTATGAAGCTCAAAGAAACTTATAGGAGACATTCAAAATGATAGAGACGCACGAAGAGCAGGCCCAGAAGCCATCGTCAGGTGAATTCGAACGTGAACCGGTGCCTAAAAGCGTACTGCTGGGCTTTAAGAGTTTTATCGGCATGTATGCCGGTGAGCACTGTGCGGGAACCGAATTGATGATCGGGCCGTTGTTTGTGGCGGCAGGTGTAAGTGCGTTTGATGTCGTTGTTGGATTATTGGTGGGTAATGCTTTGGCAGTGGTGAGTTGGTTGCTGTTGTGTGCCCCGATTGCCACAAGAGTCCGTCTGACATTGTACTATCAGCTTGAAAAGATTTGTGGACGCCATCTGGTGACGCTCTACAACCTCGCCAATGGTGTGATGTTCTGTTTTTTAGCCGGGGCGATGATCACGGTGTCGGCCACGGTGTTGGGTGTCTGGTTCAATTTCCCTATGCCGGAACTCAATGATCTGTATCCTAACAGTATTGGCTGGGTGCTGGCTGTAGTAGCCGTGGGTGGATTAATCGCGATAGTTGCGGCGTATGGATACCAGGTAGTGGCGAAATTTGCAAATATTGCCGCCCCCTGGATGGTACTGGTCTTTCTGGTTTTTGGATTGATTGGCTTGAAACAGTTTATCGATGTTACTAATAGTAATATTACTTCTGTCGGCGATGTTTGGAAACTAGCCAAAATCCATATCTGGAAAGGCGGCGAACCATTGCCGGGGCAAGTGAAGTTTACATTCTGGCATGTGACCTTTTTTGCGTGGTTCTGTAATATGGCGATGCATGTGGGCATGAGCGATTTGTCCGTTTTTCGATTTGCCAAAAAGTCATGGTATGCGGTTGCTTCAGGTGCCGGAATGTATGTTGGCCACTTTATGGCGTGGCTGAGTGCCTCAATTCTGTATGCTTATCAACTACATCTGGACCCGACCGATACGAATGTTCTGCCGGGTCCGCTGGCTTATCGGGCGGCTGGTCTTACGGGACTGATCTGTGTTATTATCGCCGGATGGACAACGGCCAATCCAACCATTTATCGAGCCGGCCTGGCCTTTCAGGCGATTGTTCCGAAATGGTCGCGATTTACTGTGACCCTGATAACCGGGGCAATTGCCACTATCGCGGGGATGTTTCCGGCAATCGCAATGAAATTATTAGGATTTGTGGCGCTTTACGGGATGCTGCTGATGCCGATGGGAGCAGTTGTTTTTGTGGATTTCTGGCTGATTAAAAGGTTTGGACTCCAGAGCAACTACGCGGAAAGCAGCAAAAAACATTTTAATCTAGCGGCTGGACTGACTTGGTTTATTACACTTGGTGCATGTTGGTGGCTGGTCTGGACCGGGAGAATTGAAATTTACTTTGTGTCACTGCCTGGCTGGTTTTTTGCAGCAGTATTGTATATCGTATTAAGTTTTCTGTACCAAAAGAAGCTCAAAGCGAATTAATCCGAAAGGGGATTTAGAATGATAAAACAGATTACCCAAATCGTATCATGGCTGTGCCTTATTGTATTGGTCGTACCTTCGGTTCTGTTCCTGACCGGTAAATTGCCGTCGCTGGATCAGGTGAAGCTGATCATGCTGATAACAACCGTTGTCTGGTTTGTTAGTACGCCGCTATGGATGTGGAAAGAAAAGGGTCAATAGCATGAACACAAAAGCGATTGGCAAAAAAATGCTGGATACTACACAAAATAACATGGCGTTCATGTTAACGATAGCCCATACAATAGAAGAAGAATAAACCGAATTTAAGAATAGGAATTAGCATGATGACTCCTAATCAAATAGAACAGATGTATGATATTGCCAAGGAACAGTATGCTGCGATTGGTGTTGATACTGATGTGGTCCTTGAAAGATTGAAAACTATTCCAGTGTCGATGCACTGTTGGCAGGGCGATGATGTGGGCGGCTTTGAGCATGTTGGCGGGGCTGAACTTTCCGGCGGTATCCAAGCCACGGGGAATTATCCGGGCAAGGCCCGTACAATTGATGAACTTCGTGGTGATATTGAAAAATCGCTTTCACTGATCCCCGGCAACCACCGTTTGAACCTGCATGCCTGCTATCTGGACAACAATGGTATCTTCGTTGAACGCAATGAGATAGAGCCAAAGCATTTCCAAAGTTGGATCGACTGGGCTAAAGGGAAACTGCACGGGCTGGACTTTAATCCGACGTATTTTTCTCACGAGAAGGCTGCTGATGGTTTCACACTAAGCCACCCGGACACTGGAATTCGTGATTTCTGGGTCGAGCACGGTATCGCCTGCCGCAAGATTGGTGCTGAAATGGGCAAACAACTTGGTACAGCAACGGTAATGAATGTCTGGATTCCGGATTCCTACAAAGATACTCCTGTCGATCGGGTTGCTCCGCGGCGACGCCTGGCGGATTCGTTAGATAAAATGTTTGCCGAAGTGATAAATCCCGAATTCCTTCTCGACGCCGTGGAGTCAAAGCTGTTTGGAATTGGTGGGGAAAGCTACACTGTTGGATCTCATGAGTTCTATATGGGCTATGCTGTCACTCGTCAGAAACTGTTGTGTCTGGATGCAGGTCATTTCCATCCAACGGAAATGATTTCTGAGAAGATATCCTCGGTCTTGATGTTTTGCCCGGGGCTGCTGTTGCACGTCAGCCGTCCAGTGCGCTGGGATAGCGACCACGTCGTCTGCTTTGACGATGAACTCCAGCAAATCGCCAAGGAACTGGTCCGCAGTGATCAGCTTGAAAAGGTTCACATCGGTCTTGATTTCTTCGATGCTAGTATTAACCGCGTTGCCGCCTGGGTGATTGGCACACGTAATATGGCCAAAGCCCTGCTTTTTGCAATGCTTGAGCCTATCGAAACAATCAGAAACGCAGAGTTGGAGATGGACTTTACAAAGAGACTGGTGATGTTTGAAGAGTTGAAGTCTCTGCCGTGGACTTCGGTATGGGATTATTATTGTATGAAGCAGGACGTACCCGTGGGCGCAAGTTGGTTCTATGAAATCAAACAATACGAAAAGGATGTTTTAAGTAGGCGGGGATGATTAGGAAATTTAGGGATCATTTCCTTGCTTGAACGAGATATCTGTTCTGTCATAAAGTACGGTCATATCCGCAGTGCCGTTAAAGAGTTCTTTTGAAAATCCTGAAGGGGGAGACTGATCCGCGTCGGAGGTTCAAAATTATAGATTATGAACACTCGGCTTCAATGTTGCACATTACCTTTTTTGATATTGTTTTGGACTCATGCCGGTTAAGGCTACCGGTTAGATTAAACGCTCCGACAGACTTTGCAAATGATACAAACACATCATGTACAACATCTTCGGCTAAACTCACGTCATTTAAAAGAGCAACTGCTAAGCCGAGCAAATCATTTTTATACTTTTCATAAATTCTGCGCAGAGCTTTCTTGTTACCACAATTGAACCTGAAAACTAATATCTTATCTTCCAGCATCTATTTGCCTGACAAATCAAAAAACGATCGTTTTCTATAGTTAGAACGATTCACTTCTACATTTTAGTCTAAGGAAAATTGAATTTTCCTGCTAGATTTAAATCCGTATGGGAATGACATTGTAGATCTGAGAGACTTTGCCGTCTTCGCTGACAATTGGCGAACAAGCTCGAAGTAAATCCTGTTAATCAAGCTTCTAATTTTGAATGTACATTATTAAACTTAGGACTTCCTCAATATCCAAAATGTCAATATTTTTATCAAATCCATGTCACCATTTTGACTCCATCAAGGCCAATTTTCCTCAGATTGGCTACAAGCCAACATTAGTTTCTAGCCCAAAAACACATTTTTTATAAAAATTTTCCACAGGCATCCCATAGTAAACCAACTATGAGAGAATTCTTCTAAAGTAGCGGGATATGAGTTACACTAATGTCACCAAAAAATTAGGAGTAACCCATGAAACCCGCTAAACACGAATATA
>Ga0114922_10007465_pt1 | contig 10012 bp, 9 predicted proteins | sample AartaG_FD_100975 | JGI IMG/M metagenome (GOLD analysis project Ga0114922, IMG submission 100975) | Deep subsurface microbial communities from Aarhus Bay to uncover new lineages of life (NeLLi) - Aarhus_00045 metaG | ecosystem: Environmental > Aquatic > Marine > Oceanic > Sediment | place: Aarhus...
CCACGTGCCGGTAGAGCATCATGTTGAGGAGCAGACCGCGCGTGGGCTGCCTGGCCAAAGCGATGGCCCGCTCCGCTTCCGCCAGCCGGCGGCATATTCCTTGACGCGTTCGTTGGAAGTGGCCTGCGAGCGTCGCCGTGGAAGACCTCGACCATCTCCTTCCCCACAGACAAGCGCAGCGCCGTGGAGGCTCACGGCCTCCACGGCGCGCTTTCTTGGCCCGCGTTGGGCGGGACAGACTAGGATCCACGGCGCTCTTAGAGCGCCACGACTGCCACGACCTTGTCGCCCTCCTTCAGCCGGATGCTCCGCACGCCCTGGGCGTTCCGGCCCATAGTCCGCAGTTCGCTCGCCGCGAACCGGATCGCAGTCCCGCCAGCGGTCACGACCATCACGCTCTGCTCCATGGACAGCTTGACCGCTCCCACCACGTGGTCACCCCCTGCCACCCCCATCGCCCCGATTCCGCCCCCACCGCGTCCCTGCTGGCGGAACTCATCGACCGAGGTCCGCTTCACCATGCCGTTTGCCGTCACAAGCACGACGTCCATTATGCACACGCCTCCTTTGTTTGGGGTCAGTGCCCCCTAGTCTTCGCAAGAAGCTACCATACGCCTCTGGAACGTTCTAACGCCCATCTCCGGCTATTTGCGCTCCAGACGCAGCGTCACGGTGCCTCCGCCCGTCTCCTCACAGGGGTCCAGGCACTGCACGCAGGCCTGCCCCTGGGCGTCGACCAGCCCCAGATCCCGCGGGTCCACCCCCCGGTAGATGGCGTTGTAGTAGGGCATCACAGACGCCAGAGAGTGCATACAGACGGCATCGCCAGCGTCCACATCCAGCCGATAGCCCTCTCGCAGGATAATCCGATCGCCCACCTTGTACACCGGGCAGCGCCCCCGTATGGCCTTGACTGTGATGACGAGATCCACCGTTCTCTCTCTCCCGCTCAAATCCGCCTCAGAGGGCCTCAGAAGCCCTAGAGCCCCCTGAGAGCCTATTCGTGCCTGCTTACGCCGCACCTGCCGCCAGGTATACCCGGGGGGTGCCCCTTCGCTGGCCGCCGGGGCGGTTGTCCCGCCGTCACAGGCCGTGGGGCCGCAGGTTCAGCCGCGGGGTGCGAAGAACAAGCTGTAACACCATTAGACTGCCCAGGAGCATATTCTCATGGACTCTCGAAAAGGCGAGCGCTATGTCGGTCCCTACACTGTGCTCCACTCGCAGCCGGTCTACGAGAACCCCTGGATGAAGGTCCGCGAGGACCGCGTGGAGCGCCAGGGCGAGGAAACCAGCTTTGGGATTGTCGCCATCAAACCGGGAGTGACCGTCCTGGGGCTCGACGACACCGGCAACGTGTATCTCGTGCGGGAGTTCAAGTATGCCGTTGGGGCGGCCACGCTGGAAGCCGTCAGTGGAGCCATCGAGTCGGGCGAAACGCCCGAGCAGGCCGGTCTGCGGGAGCTGGCTGAAGAGGTCAGCCTTACGGCGGCCGAATGGGTGGATATGGGGGTCATCAATCCGTTCACGACCCTGGTGAACTCGCCAAACCACATGTTCCTCGCTCGCAAGCTGAGTAAGATCGGTCGGCGGTCTGTGCCCGGCGAGCACGTCGAGGTCGTCGAGATGTCGTTCGAGGAGGCGCTCCGCGCCGTCCTTGAGGGCACCATCACTCACGGTGCGTCCTGCGTGCTCATCCTGAAGGCTCACCTCTATCTCAGCCGCTCCCGGTCGGCCTAGCTGCCGGGCAGTCTGGTCCGAACCGATTGCCATCTTGGGGCGGCTCCGCGTTGACATGGCTCGGCTCCGTATGATAGCTTGCCTCTGCGGGATATGTCCGCGAGGAGAGTGGCGGCCGCAGCACGGCACCTGGGCCAAGTTACACACTGCGGCTGCGGCCGCTGCGCCACTCCGAAAACTGCGCCAAGGAGGATCGGACGGAATGGCTGAGAGACTCGACGTCGGGGAGTTTGCGCGGGAGCTCTACCACTACGGGAATGTGCGGCACCTGTCGGAGAAGCAGGCGCGGGAGGCGGCCACGCCTTTCGCACAGGTCACCGAGTTCGGCAACCTGAACTTCCACTCCAATGTGCGCAACCGCAGCGCCGCGCTCACGGTCTACGTGGGCAGCGATGAGGTCTGCCAGAGGTCGCTGACTCGGCGGCAACAGCAGATCCTGGACAATGTTCCGCAGACGCTCGAGAAGGTGGGCCGCTACCTCGACCGAGCGCCCATCGTCTGCACGCAGCGCACTATGGGCGACAACCCCGTCTTCAACCCCCATTGCACCATTTACACCACGACCTACGCCAAGGACACCGTCCGCATCCCGTTCATGTGGGGTGAGACCCTGCTGCCCTACCGTCCCCAGCTCCCCGGGCCGGAGCAGACGGCCATCTTCGTCCCCGAATGGCCGGAAAAGGACCGACAGATGCTGGTCTTCCCCGAAGAGGGCGTTACTTTCGTCCTTGGGTCAGACTACGTCGGCGAGGCCAAGAAGAGCCACCTCCGCATGGCGATGTGGTTTGCCAAACAGGAGGGGATGCTGGGCGTACACGCGGGCTCGAAGATCGTTGAGGCGCGGGGCGCGGATGGCAAGCTGCGCCGCTACAGCATGCTTCTCTTCGGCCTGTCGGCGACAGGGAAGACGACCCACTCCTGCCACACGCACGGCCTCGGCGAGGATGGCGAAAGCATGGAGGTGGTGCAGGACGATGTCTGCTTCCTGTGTGAGGACGGGTCTGCCCTGGGCACCGAGCGCGGCTTCTACCTGAAGACCGAGGGCCTCGACCCCCACGACCAGCCTCTGCTGTACAACGGGGCCATCCAGCCGGATACGGTTTTCGAGAACGTTATGGTGGATGCGGAGGGACACGTCGACTTCCAGGACGAGACCATCACCAGCAACGGGCGCGGCGTCGTGCAGATGGTCCACTTCGCGCCGCACGCCAGCGACAGCATCAACATTCCGCCGGTCTCGGAGCTCGACGCCCTGCTGCTCATATTCATCACTCGGCGCAATACAGTCGTCCCCGTCGTGTCCAAGCTCAACGCCGAGCAGGCCGGGGCCGCCTTCATGCTGGGAGAGTCGATCGAGAGTTCGGCCGGCGATCCAAAGCGGGCGGGCGAGTCGATCCGGGTGGTCGGCACCAACCCCTTCATCGTTGGCGACGAGGCAGCCGAGGGAAACTGGATCTACGATGTCCTGAAGCGACACGAAGACAAAGTGCAGGCCTATCTAATCAACACGGGCGGCGTGGGAGAGGTTCGCGAGAAGCAGCCGGACGGCACGAGTGTGGTGCGCCGGGAGGTGACCCGGATCCAGATCCCGGAGACGTCGGCGCTCTTCCGCGCCATCGTGCGCGGTAAGGTGGAATGGGTTGAGGACCCCTACTTCGGCACACGGGTTCCGGCCCACATCGAGGAAGTGGACATCGATAGGTTCGATGTCAGAAGCCACTACTCCGAGGAGGAGATCGCGGGCTACGTGGATGACCTCAAGCGGGAGCGGCGCGAATACCTCGAGCAGTTCACCACCTTGAACCCCGCAGTCGCCAGGGCGGTGTTAAGCTAGTCACTGCGCGCTCGCCCCGGCCGCGGCTCTCGAGCCGACTGCTACTGCTATTGAGTTTCTTGTATTATGGTAACGCTCGGCATATCCATGCCGAGCGGAAATGCCTGGCGAGGGAAACGACCGGCGATTCGTTTCCCCCACACCCCCTTTCACTCGCTTCTAAGGCTCCTGACGATGACTACGCCCAAATGGCCCCCGCGACCCCGAATGGCCGAGACGCACCTCATATCACTCCCCAGGAATCCCCCTGTTTTCCTACTGTGCAAGGCCGATCGTGGGCCGCTGTTACTATAATACAAGATCATCTGTAAGAGCCAGTGCCCCCTGCCTCCGCCAGCTGTGCTCCCCGCGCGAGGGCCTTCTCGTTCAGCTCGACCAGGTGCGGCCGCTCCTTGCCAGTCAGCAGCCGCATCGCGCGAATCACGCTGTCAGGCGATACGAGCGGCCTTTGGCGCAAGAAGGCTCCGAGCATCACCATGTTCGCCGTGCGCAGCTCGCCCAATGCCTCCGCGGCTTCGTTCGCCGCAACCGGCAGCAGCTCACAGGTATCCATGCCGGTCGGGACCGGCACAAGCGAGGTGTTCAGCACCAACAGCCCCTTTGGCTTCACCCGTCCCGCAAAACGCTCCAGCGATGCCCGATCCATGATCAGCAGCGAATCCGCCATCGAGACCTCTGGGGAGCCGATCCGCTCGGAGGAGACGATCACGGTGCAGTGGACGGCTCCACCCCGCATCTCAGGCCCATAGGACGGTGCCCACACCACCTGTCGCCCCTCTGCCAGCCCCGCGTCTGCAAGCAGGCGGCCGGCCAGGACAATGCCCTGCCCTCCGAATCCTGCTATCAACACTTCGTGGTACAGCCGCTCCGCGCTCACGTCTTGTCCCGCAGCTTGTCGTGTACGACAAATTCCTCGAGAGGATAGTACGGAACCATGTTATCCTCGAGCCATTGCAGCGCATCCCGCGGAGGCATCCCCCACCGCGTCGGACACGTGGAAAGCACCTCCACCAGCGCGAAGCCCAGCCCCTCGAGCTGCGCCTTGAAGGCCCTGCGAATCGCCCGCTTCGCCCGCCGCACCCGGCGCGGAGCCGTGACCGTCACCCGCGCGAGGTAGGCGGGGCCATCCAGCGCGCTCAGCAGCTCACACATGCGGATCGGATTGCCCGCGAGCTTCGGGTCGCGCCCGTACGGAGTCGTGCTCGTCTTCATCCCCGGCAGCGTCGTCGGCGCCATCTGCCCCCCGGTCATCCCGTAGACCGCGTTGTTGATAAACACAATCGTGATGTTCTCGCCGCGAGCCGCCGCGTGGATCGTCTCCGCTATCCCGATCGAAGCCAAGTCCCCATCGCCCTGATAGGTGAACACGAAGAGCTCCGGACGGACCCGCTTCACCCCGGTGGCGACCGCCGGCGCCCGCCCGTGCGCGGCCTCGATCATGTCGCACGCGAAGTAGTCGTACGCGAACACAGCACAGCCGACCGGGGCGACGCCGACCGCGCGCTCGGCCAGCTCGAACTCGTCTATTACCTCCGCCACCAGGCGGTGCACGATGCCGTGCGTGCATCCGGGGCAGTAGTGCATCCGGACGGGCTCCAACGCCCGGGGGCGCTCGAATACGATCTTCCGCTGGGTCTCTGTCGCCATCCGTGTCAGCCTTCTGTCTGCCGGGTCAGCCGCTTCACTGCCTCCAGCACCTCCGCCGGTGTCATAACTACGCCGCCCGTGCGCGCATGTAGGTGTACGGGACAGACACCGTTGACCGCAAGGCGCACGTCCTCGACGAGTTGTCCCAGACTCAGCTCGACTACCAACAGGGCCTTGAGGCGATCCGCGAGGGCCGCGATCTCCTCTTTGGGAAACGGATAGAGGCTGATGGGCCGGAAGAGGCCGATGCGGAGGCCTTGCGCGCGGGCCTGCTCCACCGCGGTAACGGCGACGCGCGCGGCGGTGCCGTAGGCGACGACGGCGAACTCGGCGTCGTCCATGCTCTCGGCGGCATACCGCACATCGCGCCTCGCAGCCTCTTCGTACCGCGCTTGGATGCGCAGGTTCACCCGCTCCAGCTCGGGCGCCTCGATGTACAACGAGTTGACGATGTTGCGCGCTCGTCCCTTCGCGCCATCGGTGGCCCACGGCTTTGCCGGGAGTGTCGCCGGATCGACAACCTCCTCCGGGATCACCATCGGTTCCATCATCTGGCCGAGCAGCGCATCTCCCAGCACCAGAACCGGATTGCGATAGCGGTCCGCGATGTCGAACGCCTCCCGCGTCAGGTCGTACATCTCCTGGACCGACCAGGCGGCGAATACCAGAGTCCGGTAGTCTCCGTGACCTCCGCCCTTCACCGACTGGAAGTAGTCCGACTGCGCGGGCGCGATGTTGCCGAGCCCCGAGCCGCCGCGCACGATATTCACAATCACGCAGGGAAGCTCCGATTGCGCCAGATAGGAGATCCCCTCCTGCTTGAGACTGATCCCTGGGCTCGACGAGGCGGTCATCACCCGCGCTCCGGCGGCCGCCGCGCCGTATACCATGTTGATGGCCGCCACCTCGCTCTCCGCCTGGAGAAACATACCGCCCACCTCTGGCATGTGGGCCGCGAAGTAGTCGGGGATCTGGTTCTGAGGGGTGATCGGGTAACCGAAGAAAGCCCGGCAGCCAGCGTCCAGCGCCGCTTGCGCAACGGCCTCGTTGCCCCGCATCAGAATAGGTTCGCCCCGCGTGATAGCCATCTTATCCTGGCTTCTCGTCTCTGCCGCGCTTCAGTCACAACACCACGAGGTTGTCTCGGTGGATTGCCTCACCGTAGACGCGGTGCCCAAGCCGCTTCGGTATGTCCTTCGATCTGCAGCGGCGAATTCTTCTCAGATCCCTCGAATCATAGTTGACCAGCCCCCGGGCGATTTCTCGTCCGGTTCCCTCTCCCTCCACCGATACGGAGACCATGTCTCCCGCCTCGAACTCACCCTCCAAGTCGACTACTCCCACCGGCAGCAGGCTCTTCCCGCCGTCCACCAGGGCCTTCGCCGCCCCTTCGTCCACGATCAGCCGGCCCTGGGGAACCGCGGCATATGCTATCCACCGCTTTCTTGCGCGCATCTTCGCCGGCTTCGGGTAGAAGATGGTTCCCACCTCCTCCCCTGCCATGATACGCCGGATGACGTTCGGCTCCCGGCCGTGGGCGATCACCATGATGACGCCTGCGTTCATGGCGAGCTTGCCCGACTCCAGCTTCGTGCGCATACCCCCGCGCCCCGCCGGTCCGGCCGTGTCGGCGGCCCGCCGCTCCATCTCAGGCGTGATCTCGGTGACGACGGGAATCAGCTTGGCCTCTGGATCGCGGCGCGGGTCTCCATCGAAGTAGCCAGCTACATCGGAAAGCGACAGCAGCAAGTCGGCGTCGAGCTTAGACGCCACCACAGCCGCGAGTCGGTCGTTCTCGCCGATCTGGACACCTGCGGCCGAAACCGAGTCGTTCTCGTTCAGCACAGGCACCACATGATACTCTCCCAAGAGCGTGCTCAGGGTGTTGCGCAGATGCAGGTACCGTTGGAAGTCCGACAGCTCGAGCTGGGTGAGAAGCACTTGTGCGATGGGCTGGCCGAAGCGACCGAAGGTCTCCCGATATCGCCACATGAGCTCGATCTGCCCCACCGCCGCGGCCGCCTGCCGCGCCGGCAGGTCCAGGCTGCGGTCCCGGATATCCAGGTGGGCCTGCCCCGCTCGGATCGCGCCGCTGGTGACGAGCACCACCTGCTTTCCGGCCCCGGTAAGCTCCACGACCCGCTCGGCCAGGTGCACGAGATGGCCCTCGTCTACACGTCCCTCTGCAGTGGTGACGACGAGTGAGCCGAGCTTGATGACGATGCGTGAAGCGTCTCTGAGCTGGGATCGGGCGTGCGACACGAAAGGGACCTCGTTGGAATTCTAGCACTTTGGCACTGAGGTGTCGAATCACATTTGGGCTCCGGACCATGGTAAAAGCGCCTGCGATATGGCATAGAGTAGGTGGACACGCCTCTGCGTGCCCCTGGTCCGCGCTGCGTCCGGGTCATCCCGGACGCAGCGCTTCTCTGGTCCTCAAGCGCCCCAGCGCTCCCCCCGCCCGTCTACAGCCAACGGTCGAACCAGTGGTAGGCCCGGCTCCGCATCTCGTCGGTGAACTCGTGTGCACCGGGCGAAACGAACAGCTCCAGTGCCTCGGACGCTCCCAGGCGTCGGTAGAGCATCCCTGCCCGGTTAGCCACCGCCCTCGCGCCGGAGACCGGGAAGCCGCGATCCTGCTCTGCCGCCAGAATCAGAAACGGCCGCGGCGCAATCAGCGATACGACGTCCGGGATGTCCCCCCACTTCAGGATGCCCGGCACGTAGAATCCGTAGTTGTGGCAGCGTTCAGCAGCCAGTACTGCCGCATACGTGGTCGTGCCGCAGCTCGCGGCGGCCGCCCTGATGCGCGGTTCGAGCGCCGCCGCGAACCACGTCTCTACGGCGCCCATCGAATGGCCTACCGCTCCGATTCGCTCCTCTGCCACCTCCGGGCGCGAGCGGAGGTAGTCGATTCCCCGCATCACGTCCCAGATCATCTTTCCTTGCAACGTGAACCCCTTCAGCAGAAGCTCGTGCGCCAGGAACCGCTCGTACTCCGCCCCCGACAGGTTCGGGTGGCCGCGCTCCTCGAACCCGATGGTGTCGGGCGCCAGCGTCACGTATCCCCGCGCGCACAGTTCCGCCGCGTATGCCTGCTGTGGGTTGCCGGCCAGGCCGACCACTTCGCTCTTGCCCAGATCGTACTGGCCCGCGTGCTGGTGATGGCAAAACACGGCCGGAAGCGGCGGCGTGCGGTGCCGAGGAATGAGCAAGAGGGCCGGCACGACGTCGCCCGGCTCTGTCTCATAGGTGACCCACTCGACGATGCGGTCGGCCTCCTCCTTGCGTCGCACCGTACGCGCGTTGAGCGGCTCCCTGGCAGGAAACCCGTCGAGCAGTCGGGTGAGCTGGCGCCGCTTTGCCCGCAGCCAGTTCGTGTGCTTCGAGGGAGACGGAAGCGCCAGCATCTCCCCTCCCGATTCCGCCTTCATCGCGCATCCCTCCGCTAGGTCGAAGAACTGCGACCCGCACGACCGGCGGGTGCCGCCGCCGGCCTCACCTCTGCTCCCTTGCTCTCTGCGCGCCGGCAGAGAGCAGCGTGTGCCGCAGCCGCTTCCCGCGCCCCCTCACGGCCACGCTTCTGCGGCCCTCATGCGTCATCCTTTGTGCCACGTTTCCTCCAGAACGCGCCGAGGCCGGGTTGAACCCGGGTCGAAGGCAGACCTATAATCTGGGTTGGAGAGAGGGCGCGACCAGGGGCCAAGTCGCGTGTCAAAGACGCGGGCCCGGACACAGCGCAATTAGACCTGAATTCGGGGACGTGGTATATTCCTGCGGTCGCGCCGCCGCGGGCGGCTGCGGCACAGACAACCGAATATTCGCTGTCTACCGGCATGAGCGGCCTTCTGTGCAGGCGGGGAGGTGACTGAGTGCGGCGCATGGCCGGGTCTGGGAGACAGCAACCTCGAGCTGGGAGCGTGTGAGCGTGCGGGATGCGGCAGCGAGGGAACTATGGAAGCTCGTGTCGCAGCCACATCGGCGTTCGCACTCCAGCAACATCGCGACAGCAAACGAAGGAGGATAACATGCGTAAGGTAGGGTATCTCTTCGGTGCCCTGCTGTTCCTCGCGACAGCGCTGACACCTGTCTTTGCGCAGCAGCCCTTTGCAGACGTCCCGCTCAACCACTGGGCCTACAATGCAGTGAACTCTCTGGCCGAGCAGGGACTTCTCGAAGGGTATCCCGATAGCACTTTCCAGGGGAAGCAGAGGCTAACCCGGTATGAGTTTGCGCAGGCAGTTGCGCGCCTGATGGATCGCATGGAACAGATGGGCGGCATACCAGGGCCACCAGGACCACCAGGAGCTCCTGGGCCGCCCGGTGTAGGCGCCGGCCTCACGCCTGAGCAGAAGGCCACCTTGGATCGTCTTGCCAAGGAGTTCGGCCCCGAGCTCAAGGCTTTGCGCTCGGACCTGGATAGCCTGGCCGAACGTGTCGAGGATCTCGAGGCCGCGCCGAAGGCGGAGCTTCCCGCCATCACCGTGAGCGGTGACATTAGCTGGCGCGTCGGCCTCTACGGCACCAGCCTGGGCAGCGAGGACGTGAAGAGCACCGGCTATCCGGTCTGGGCCACCAGCGGGGCTGGGGCCTACGACCCGCAGAATCCCGGCCAGTTGGCTGCCTTCGGCTGGATTCCCGTGATTGACCCTGTCACGCACGAGCCGCTGGCGGCGTTTGGCATTCTGGACTCGACCAAGGACGCCTTCAAGGTTGGCGACTTCATGACCATGCGCGCTCGGTTGAACTTCTCGGGCAAAGCCGACGAGAACACCGACGTCATGATCTGCGTGC
>Ga0114922_10007466_pt1 | contig 10011 bp, 2 predicted proteins | sample AartaG_FD_100975 | JGI IMG/M metagenome (GOLD analysis project Ga0114922, IMG submission 100975) | Deep subsurface microbial communities from Aarhus Bay to uncover new lineages of life (NeLLi) - Aarhus_00045 metaG | ecosystem: Environmental > Aquatic > Marine > Oceanic > Sediment | place: Aarhus...
CGGCGCCGCGCTGGAGGTAGTCGTTCACGTCCCGCTCCATGAACACCGTGCAGCGCTCGCCCAGGCGGATGGGCGCCTCGCTGGACAGGGCCAGCTTGGCGAACTCGTCGATGATGGCGATGTCCAGCTCCTCGGCGCGCTCCTCGAGGAACGAGCCGGTCCCCGCCGCGCACGCCTCGTTCATGGTGAAGTCCACCACCACCCCGTCCTGGACGCTGATGAACTTGGAGTCCTGCCCGCCGATCTCGAAGATGGTGTCGGGCACCCGCCCGTCGAGCATCCGGTTGCCCACGAAAGTGGCGCCGGTCTTGTGGGCGGTGATCTCGTCGTTGATGGTATCGGCCCCGACCAGCTCGCCGATCAGCTCGCGCCCGCTGCCGGTGGTGCCCACGCCGCGGATGACGACCTTCTCGCCCACCTCTGCGGCGATCTCCTTCAGGGCGCCGGTGACGACCTCGATCGGCCGACCCTGGGTGCGGGTGTAGATCTCCTTGATGACGCTGCCCTCGGAGTCGATCACCGCCAGGTTGGTGGAGACCGAACCGACGTCGATGCCGAGGTAGGCGTCCACCTTCGCCCCGCCGTATGGCAGCTCGACGGGCTCGACCCGGTCGCGCAGCAGCAGGACGCGGTGGGTGCTGAGCGGCTCTGCTGTGGGGAACCCTCCGCGGTTGGCGTCTGAGGCCGCCCGGAGCCTGGCCATTGCCCCGCCCAGAGCGCCGCGCGTCTCCTCGCCGCCGGGGCCCTGCCGGCTGGCGGCCAGCGCCGCGCCGATCGCGGGCAGGTGGGCGTGGTTGGGCGGCACGGTGAACTCGTCGCCGTCCAGCTCGAACGCCTCGCGCAGCGAGCGGACCACCGCGGCATTGGACGCCAACCCGCCGATGAAGACCACCGGCGGCTTGACCGGATGCGACCGCACCACCGCCATGCGGAAGTTACGCGCCACCGCGTTGCACAGCCCGGCCAGCACCTCCTCGGGGACGTAGCCCTTCTGCTGGGCGTGCACCATGTCGCTCTTGGCGAAGACGCTACACCGCCCGGCGATCTGTGCGGTCCGCTCCGCCGCCAGCGCCAGCTCGCCCACGTCCTCGACGGCGAAGCGCAGCCGCCCGGCCTGCTGGTCGATGAACGAGCCGGTCCCGGCCGCACAATCGCCGTTGGTGGCGTAGTCCACGATCGAGACGCCGTCGGACGTGTGGTCCAGCAGCAGGTACTTGCTGGACTGCCCGCCCATCTCGAAGACCGTCCGCGCCGACATGCCCATGCCGGCGACGCCCAGGGCGATGGCCTTGAATTCGTTGACGGTGCCGGCGGAGAGTTTTTCGGCGACCAGGTGGCTCGCCCCGCCTGTCAGACACACCCCCGCCACGGCCTCGGCGCCGGCCGCGGCGATTATCTCGTCCAGAATGGCCGTCGCCGCCGCGATCGGCCGGCCGCGGGTCCGGCGGTAGCCGCTCAGGTACAGCTCCCCCGAATCCAACTCCCCGGCCTGGCGGAAAAGCTCAGCCGGGAGGTCCGGCTTCGCCCCGCCTTCAGCGGGTCGGGCCAGCAGGGCCGCGGTGATGCTCACCGCCCCTATGTCCATGCCCACATAGTAGCTCATCCGTCCGTCAGGCCCTCCACCGGCGCCCGTGCCAGGCCGGGTTGCGACCCCCCGCTGTCAGGCAGCAAGCCTCGCCTGCCTCCGCCGGAAGTCAGGAAACTCGGCAGCATTATGGCGATTGGGGGAGATTCCTTGCAAGACAAAACCGCCCGGGCGGGCGGATTGCGGGCGAGTGCCGAGAAGAAAATGGGCGCCGGGGCGCTGCCAGGGCCCTCCGGACGCATCCGGGCGATACTGTACGTACTGCCACCTCCGCCGATATTGCCCAGCGATGCGCCGGCGAGCCCTGGCAGCGGCCCGACGCCCGTGACCGGACTCCGGGCATCGTGACTCGCAGCGACCGGGGCGCCGGGGCCGGGGCGCCTGCGGCTACCTCAGTGCGACCCCGACGGCTGCGAGCCACATGCCTCGTCAGAGTCCTCACGCTCTATAACTGCTCCCTCCGCCTAGCCCACTGAGGCGACCCTCCCCACCGCGCCTCAGTCCCGGCGGGAGGCCTCCGAATAGAGCCTCTCGCTCGGAGACCTCCGATCCGGCCCGGCTCTGCCCTCCCTCGCTTCGGTGGAGCCGCCCTGGTCCGGACTGCCGGGACACACTCCGGGCGCAAGGCATGGCGCCCGGCGGCCTCGAAGACTGCAACGGTGCCGTTGGGACCAAGGCCCTGAGACCTCGGCGCCAAGATACGTATGCTGTTTTTGTCCGCGCTGGCTACGAGCAGTCGAATTGCCAGATGTGCTCGGCCGGTTGTTTTGGCTCACTCCACCGGCCCTGATGATTCCCGGAAATGCCTTCCACTTTTATTATAACGCGCGGAAGTGTCCACTTGGCGAAAATCGCCGGGCGCTTGCGAGCATGAGGTGAGACAAGAGGCGCCGGCCGTCAGGGGGCGGTCTCTACCTCGAGACGGACTTCTCGCAGGTAGGGGCAGCGCGACGGCTCGGGCACGAACAGCTCGATCTCACACGCGCCGTTCTCGTCGAAGCAATCGCGCGGGACTTCCACCTCGTATCGCCGGAAGCGGTCGTGCCCCAGCATCCAGGCATATTGCCCGACGTCGAAGCGATGCTCCCAGGCCTCGACGCCCTTGGGCAACACTTGCCGCGCCGGCGAGCGGGCGGCGCAGCGGACGATGAGCGGGCGGCGGACGCACATCTCCGTGCCCGCGAAAATGACCAGCACGTGGCGGTCGCCCGAGCGGCCCTGAAGCTTCAGCCACGTCCGCTCCACGGGCGGCTGAAACGCCTGCTCGCCGTTGTGGGTGGAGTTGGCGCCCAGCGCGGCGACGGTCAGGCGGGCGACTATCTCGCGGCGGGGCAGGTTGGGTAGGTCTTCGCGCATCTCCCTGGCGAACGCCACGGCCTGCGGGCCGAGCTGGTAGTTGCTCCCCCACTGCTGCCCGGGGGCATCCCGCGTCTGCCCGAACTCCTCGCGGACCTTCTCGCCGGCGGCCTCGATATCGTCAACGGCCCCCGCAAGGGCGGCGGCGTTGGCCTGCGAGGGTTCGTACATCTGCCGCTGCCTCGCCACCAGGGCGGCCACCAGCGCCCGGAACGTCCGGCTGGTAAGTTGCAGCAGCCGCACCCGCCCGCGGAGGTCCGCGTAGTCCGCCCGCGCCAGCTTCGCCTCCAGCGCCTCGACGGCGGCGGCGGCGCGGTCGGCGTACTCAACCGCCTCATCCTTCTCCGCCAGCGGCGAGGGCTCGTCGTACTCGACGCAGCGGTCGCGCTCGGCCAGGAAGAAGTGGTGGCTGTAGCCCAGCCGGAACGAGTCGCCGATGTAGATCTTGTCGTTGTGATACGTTCGCAGCGTGGCCCGCCAGCACCGGCCGAGCACGTCGTACTGCATCTGCCCCAGGCCCTCGTCGTCCAGCCCGTAGCGCCCCCGCATCCAGTCCACCAGCGCCGACCCGGGGTGGGTGCCCTCCGGGTCGTTGAGCCACTTGCCGACAACGGCCAGCACGACCTCGTCGGGCCCGCCGAGCATGCTCACGCCCTCGCGGTCGATTCGCAGGGCCGCCCCGGTATGCCCATGCTTGCCCGCAAAGGCCAGGTTCTCCGTGTAGTACCACGGATGCGCCACCGGGTGCCGCGTGCAGCCGTGGAACTCGCAGCTCGGGGCCAGCTCCACGTGCTTGGTCATGCCCCTGAACTTGCCCAGCAGCGGGTCGTAGGGGAAGTACAGGCTCCAGTCCATGGGCACGCCCTTGCTCTCGACGGGCACCGAGGGGCGCCACTGGCGAATGGCCTCGGTGACGACGCGGTACTCGTGCTCCCGCCAGGCGAAGGTGCGGACGATCCACTTCTTGCCCACGCGCTCGTGAGCGGCCTCCAGGCGCTTGTACTGGTCCAGCAGGGCGGCGACCTGCCTGGACATGTCGTCGAAGAGGCAGTAGATCGGCACCCGGGCCTCCTGGATGGTCATCACCGTCCCGTCCAGCTCGGGGCATTGCTCGAACGCCTCGTCGAATTTGGCGTCCATGAAGTCCCAGATGGGCGCGCCGCCCTCGACCCGCGGCACCAGGCCGCCGTGGACGCGGAGGTCCCTGGTGAAGCGCGTCTCCGGGACGGGCACGAACCAGTCAGGGTACACCTCCGCCAGCCGCTCGGGGTACCACAGCTCGTGGTGCCAGTAGTACACCTCCAGGTCGTGCTCGTGGGCGGCCCGGCATACCTGGCGCAGAATCTCCCGCCGCCGGCGGACGGCTTCGAGGTCCTGAACCTCGTTTGCCTTGGGGAAGCGCACAAACTCGGTCAGCCCGTCGAGGTTCCCCTCGCCGTGCGTGTCGCCGCAGATCTGGATGGCGTTGAAGCCGTACCTGACCGCCGCCTCGACCACCCGCAGCAGGTAGTCCAGGTCCATCGGCGTGGCGTGATTGGGCGAAAGGGCACGAAAGGCGAAGGGCTTAATCATGTTCTGGCCACCTCAGTACCAAATGCCCCGGTTCTGTGCCCCCCCCTAGACCTGCCAAGGGCTGCAACAGTATGAGCGCGGACCCTCCGCCTGTTGAGCGAAAAATCCGCGCTCCGGGCGGATGAACCGTCGCCCGCCCGCTCAGCGGTTCTTTTCAAGCAGTTGCAGCACGCCTTCCTTCAGCTCGCAGAAGCCCTGTGCGGTGAGCGTGCCGAAGCTGATGGCGGCGGCCTCGTCCAGGAACTGCTGTCGGAAGGTCGCGGTCAGCGGCACCTTCTGTGAGATCAGCAGCCCGAGGTGCTCGCGCGACCAGCCGTTCTTTCGCTGAAGCATCCGCAGCAGCTCGCAGTCCTGTGCCCCGCGTCGCAGGGCGTGGACGCGGAAGCTGGCGACGGCCTGCCCGTACCTGCCGGTGTCGATGATCAGGGCCGTGGTGGTGCGCTTGCGCATGGCGCCCGCTCCGCCCAGCGACTGCCAGGGCAGCACGCCGTCGGCGTTGAGGGCCAGGGCCTTGAGGCACCAGGCGGCCGACTGCCAGTTGCTCTGCCCGACGGCGTTGCAGCTTCCGTAGAGGTACAGGATGATCGGCCCGCGGACCTTCGTGTTGCGTATCAGCCGGGGCATGGAAGCGGCCGACCCGCCGATGTACATGATGTTCATCAGCCCGTCCGAGACGTTGCCCTGCCACATCGGGCGGGAGATGTCGCCGCGGTAAAGGAACGTCGGGCGCTTGCGCTTCATCGCCGCCAGGCCCTTCACGTCGAACTCCCGGTGCCACTTGGGGTCGTACACCGCCGGGTCGGCGATGCCCTTCTTGTATAGCTCGCCGAAGAAGTTTATCGCCGCCCAGTCGAGGTACTCGAAGGGCTCGTCCAGCGTCCAGACGGTGTAGCCGTAGTTGGGCTTGTTGTTCAGGTAGAACTCGAAGACGGTGTCGTTCCAGCCTTTTGCCTTGGCGTGGGCGACGAAGGCGCGGGTGCAGTTGACGAAGGCGTTCTTGTAGGCCCGGTCGAAGGACTCTTCAACCGGCTTGGCCAGGGTGTCGTGGCGGAGCTTCTGGTCGGCGTCCTTGACGGCCACGGGCACGCCCTCTCCGGGGTTGTAGTGCTTGCGGAAGTTCTTCGGCCAGCCCTCGAACAGCGGCAGGTAAAACGATGGCACGGGCACGCCGGCGCGGGGATTGCCCTTGAAAAGCGACCCGTCCAGCAGCGACCCCAGGTTGGCGTCGAATGCGGACCAGTCGGTGGCCCTGCCGTCGGCGCCGATCTTGGGTATCCAGTCGCCGTGCACCCGCCCGCCCTGGTTGTAGGGGACTCGGTTGATCGTGCAGCGGTGGTAGTGAGCCAGGCGGAAGCTTTCGTCAAACTTCTTGCTGCCGGCCCGCCCCGGGCCGCTGTAGCAGTTCAGCTCGGGGTTGAAGCTGACCTGGTCGGGGATCACCACGTCGTAAACCTTGACCTTCAGGTCGAGCTTGAGGCTGTCGTCGCCGGCGGTGAGCGTGACGGCGCCGGCGTAGTCGCCCGCCTTGGTCGAGGTAGGCACGTGGTAATCGACGGTGACGGCCTGGAGCTTCTGGGCGCCGATTTCGTTGTCCCCGGCCGGGCAGTCGAAGCCGCCGGTCAGCGGCAGGGCGTACTCGGCGTGGCGGCCGACGTACCAGTTCCGCCAGAGCTTCACGCCGGCGTTGGGTATCTTGCCGGGCCCGGCGAGGTCGCTGACGTCCAGCTTGCAGCCGCTGATCTCGCCCTCGACGGCGATCTGGAAGCTGACGATCTCGCCCCGGGCGGCGGCCAGGCGGACCGTGCCGCTTGCGCCGTCCCAGACGGCGTTCTTGCGGCGAATGTCGCCGATGACCTTCTCGTTGAGCGCGTCGCCGGTGACGGGGTCGAGCTTGGTGATCTCGGGGAAGGCCCAGACGTTGGCATTGCCCAGCCGCTTGGGGTCTCCGCCCTTGGGCTTGAAGGGATAGTCTGGCAGCTTGGGGACGGTCAGCTCAGGCCCGGCCGCGCCGGCGGCGGTGGCGTAGGCCGAGACGTTGCCCGCGGCATCGACGGCCGCGACCTCCACCTTCAGCTTCGCGCCGGGCGGCAGGTCGAGCACGGGGAAGCTCTGCACCTGCCCGGCCTTGGTTGGGAAGGGAATCTGCCACCGCGCCAGCGGCTTGTCGTTGATCTTCACCCGCCAGGCGAACGCGCCGGCGGGGACCTTCAGGCTGATCGTCGCCGCGCCAAGCTCGGGCGTGGCCCAGTTGGGCGCGGGCGCGACCTTCAGGGCGCCGGGTGCGGGCGGCGGCGTCTTGTCCTCGCCGGCGGTGACGACCTCCAGGTACGGCCCGTTGCCCGACTCGCGGGCGAAGATGCGGCAGTTGACGCCGACGGTCGTCGAGCCGTCCATGACCAGCAGCCCGTGGGTGGCACCGGCCAGCATCGCCCGGACCAGGTCGGGGTCGATCTTCAGCTTCAGCCACCCGGAGGACGGGTCCGTCCGCCCGTCGAAGCGGAGCGTGTTGCCGTTGCCCAGGATCACGTCCCAGGCCTTCGCCCCGGCGAAGCCCCAGTTGCGGCGCTTGTATAACGACTCCAGGAAGGTCGCGCCGCCGCCGGCGGCGTCGGTGGCGTAGCTGGCGGACTTGCCCTCGACCCAGTCGTGGCTGACGGTGGAGAGGCTAAGCCACCTCAGGTCGGTGCCGGCGTTGAGGCCCAGCTTGTGCCCGCCGGCGGGCTTGACGTACAGGAATGCCTCCTTGACACGCTTGCCGGCCAGGGCCGACACGTCGAAATCGACCAGGCCGAACTCCTGCCAGACCTTCAGCTTGATGGTCTTGGCGGCGCCCATGTTGTAGTTTTTCTCGGCGCCCATGGCCGAGAGCCACACGTCGCGGCTGGCGGGGCACTTAACCGTCTGGCCGGTGGCCGCCGAGGCGCACAGCAGCGCCGTCAGCGCCGTCGCGTAGATCAATCGTTTCATCGTTCCGTTCCTTTCCCGCGGGCTGTGCCCGCGGCGCTGAGGCTACTTGGCCGGGGTGATCTTCACCCGGTTGTTTCCCTTGCGCAGCGGAATCTGCTTGAGCGTCAGCAGGTCGTACTCGTCGGCCTCGGCCGTGCCCTTGGTCAAGACCTCGCCGCCCTTCAGCTCAGTTACCGTGTAGTCGAACTTCCTGCCCTTGGGGGTGGCGAACTTCTGGAGGCGGCGCGGCGTCAGGTCCACGCTGCACTTGTCGGCCGGCGCCGAGGCCTGGAGGATGACGGTCATCTCCCACGCCTCGGGCGTGTCCACGACGTCCTTGGTCTCCCACCACAGGTGGCGGTTGTAGGCCCCGTAGGTGTCGCCGTCGGCCGGACCAACGCGGACCTTGTTGGGGTCCTTGCCGGCCTTCCTGGCCTCGGCCTGAAGCCGCGATCTCTCGGCGGCGCGCTGCTCCTTGGTCAGCATCTTGCCCGTGCCGACGTCCTGGTCGAGCGTGCCGTTGGTGAATGCCGGCAGCGTCTGGTCGGTGCGGACGTCCAGGTTGAAGTTCGCCCCGATGATCGTCCGCACGCCGTGCCCGCCCAAGCCCCAGTTGAACATGTGAGGCCGGCGGGTCTCCTGGAGCGCCCGGGCGAACTTGACGGCCTGGGGCCAGCCGATGCCGCCGTCGTCCTTGCCGTTGGAGGCGAGGATGAAGCCGGTCTCGGCCTTGATGTTATTCCGCAGCCACCACACGTCGGAGAAGTGGTCCCAGGGGGAAGTCTTCTCGTCGGGCATGGTGATGGCCTCGTGCCGGGCGCCGTAGCTGCCGCGGTAGGAGCCGGTGAACGTGGGGCTCTCAGCCGGCACGTGGACGCCGACCCATCCCAGCGCCCAGGCGATCCGCCCGCCGTGACGGACGGCGAACATCGGCGCGCCCGAGCCGCCCATGCTGCTGCCGGCGGTGAAGACGCGCGTCATGTCGAGCTTCCGCCAATGCTTGCGGACGCCCTCGGGGCCATCCTTCCACTGCGTGGCGGCCCAGTCCAGGAAGCCGAAGGTCCGGTCCATGCTGAAGGGGCGGACGTAACCGTCGCCGTAGGTCTTGCATGTCCCGTTGGCCTCGTGGTAGCCGGTCCACCAGTCGTAGGGGATCTGGTTGGAGGAGATCAGCACCGCCCCGCGGTGGGCGTTGTGCCACCACCCGTAGCCGCCGTTGAGGCTGCCGCCCCAGCAGTGCAGGTGCAGCCCGACCGGGGCCGGGTCCACCCGCCAGGCGGTCCGGGGCGCCTCGCGCCCGGGCTTGTCGGGCAGCGGCTTGTCGCCCATGGCCACCAGGTAATCGATCGGCTTGCTGGGCGTGGAGGCGTGCGGCCACGACTCCCAGCGGGTGTAGATCAGGCGGGTCAGCGGCCCGTTGCGGTAGTGCCAGTTCTTGGGCTGCTCGACCCACTGGAGGATCGGCTCGCCCATGCCGACGACCTCATCGACGCCCTCGGCCGTGGTGTTGCCCTTGCCCAGCGTGGTGAAGTCCTCCTCGCCGTCAACGGCGACGCTGACGGCGTAGTAGGCCTTGCCCGCCTTGGCGGGGTTGTGGGCATAGATGCCGGTTCCCCAGGGCACGGGATCGCCGTTGTCGGTGACGCGGTAGCGCAGAGGCGCCGACCTGCCGGTGGCGCCCTGGTGATAGCCGCTGTTCCAGCAGGTCATCGGCCCGCACTCGCCGACCATAGAGGCCTTGGAGATCGTCTCGGGGGTGATCGGCTCGGAGCTGCGCCAGATGCGGTAGCGGACGTTCGCGGACTTGCTCAGGACGGCTGCCCTCAGCCGCGCCGCCTCGCCGCCGTTGGCCAGCTTCGGATAGGCGCCCGCCGCCAGCACGCCGGCGACCTCGGCCACCTTGGTCCGGGCCCTGATCTTCTTGCCGACGGACTGTTCCGACACCACCGAGACAACCGTACCGTCGATGGGCGAGCGGATGGCCGCCCGGGCGATCTTGTCGGTCAGCGAGGCGACCGTCCTGGCCGCCTGGCGGGCGTTGTTCCTGGCGGCGTTGGCTTCGGCACGCTTGCCGGCATCCCTGAGCCGCTTTTCCTCGCCGGCGTGTTTGGCCTCTTCGGCCTTGGCGGTGGCGAGCTGCTTCTCCCACTCGGTCGTGTCCAGTTGGGCAAGCACGTCGCCCTGCTTGACCTCTTGCCCCTTCTGCGTGGCGACGGACTTGAGGTCCCCGTCGAACGGCGCCTGGACAGCCGCCAGCATGTTGAGCTTGGGCTCGGCGAAGACGATCAGCGACTGGCCCTTGCGGTGCGTCACCTTCAGATTGGTGACGGCGGGGATTTCGGCTTCCCCGGCCGCGCCACCGAGGTAGGAGACCTCCAGGCAATTCACCCGCCCCGCCGTGGTCTGGAGCGTGAGGCTGATCTGCCCGTCGGCCTCGAGGGCGGCCCGGACAAGCGCCAGGGCGTCGAGGCTGACGAACCGCGGGCCGACCAGCTTGAGCTTCGTGTCGGGCTGGCCCACGGGAAAGACCGTCGTGGGCTCCATCGGCCGGC
>Ga0114922_10007467_pt1 | contig 10011 bp, 8 predicted proteins | sample AartaG_FD_100975 | JGI IMG/M metagenome (GOLD analysis project Ga0114922, IMG submission 100975) | Deep subsurface microbial communities from Aarhus Bay to uncover new lineages of life (NeLLi) - Aarhus_00045 metaG | ecosystem: Environmental > Aquatic > Marine > Oceanic > Sediment | place: Aarhus...
CAAGCGCGTTCTGTGCCATACATCTCCCTTGAGCCTCCCAGCCCCTTCAGCCCCCCACGGAGCCCGTCGCGGCGCCTATCGCGCCGGGCCCCACGTCAGGCTGGGCCGCTCTCCGCAGGCCTCGCAATCACACCCGAGAAATGGTAGAATCCTGCGGCCGCACCTCACGGCCGTATCTCACGGCCGGATCCTGCGGCCCCATCTCACGGCCGGGTTTTGCGGCCCCGTTTCACGGCCGCATTTTAGGTACGCACACTGGCGGGGGAAAGGAGGTGGTCGGCCCCCGGCGTCGTACCTATCTCTGCTGTGGAATCTCTGCCGTTGAAGTTCCCCTGCCGGAGGGGCTCACTCTCCGACACAAACTGAGCAACAAGGAGCAAGAAGGAGGACACATGAGCAATAGACTCTGGACACTTCCTCTCGTGGTCGCTTTCCTCGTCGCGGCCGCCGTCGGCGCGCACGCCATTCCCTCCCTGGGCGGCCCCACCGGGATCGTCTCGCTCCCGAACGCGGACATCGCTCCCATCGACGAGCTCCAGGCCGCCGTGAGCTACCAGGCATTCGAAACGATGGCTGGGGGCATGGCGATGTACGAGGGCAGTAGTGCCGCCAATGATGCCGCCGTGTGGGCGCTTCAGGCGGTTCGGGGCGTGTCGGAGGAGGCGGAACTCTGGGCAGCCTACTCCCGCGTCCACAACTCCACCGACACCGACATCTGGCAGCTCGGTGGTAAGGTCCGGCTGGAGGGCGTTGCGGGCGCGAACACCCAGGTCGCGGTCGGCGGCAGCATTGGACGATGGGCCAACGCCTTCGGTATGCCGTGGGCGGAGTCAGTCGGCATGTACGGCGATGGCAGTGCTCCCGCCGTGGCCGACCTGGACGTGCTGAAGGGCTACATCGTGGCCACCCAGGGGCTCACGCCAGTCGCCGGGTGGCACGGCACCGCCTCCGGCCGCTCCGTGATTCGTGGGAGCGTCGGGCTGTTCTACCTCTATGCGGATGCGGACGCAGCGGGCAAGGACACGCTGCTGCGGCCCTTCGTGGGCGTCGAGATCGATCGGGGCAGGCAGATGGTGGCCTTCGAGTGGCGCTGGAAGGACGCGGACATGGAGTACAAGGACGTGTTCTCGGCAATGTTCCGCACGCCAATGGGGGAGGCGACCTGGCTGGAGATCGGGACCACTAACGCGTCGCCGATTGGATTCGGACTCGCCGATCAGGATGTGTTCGTCCGTATCGGACACCATGTACCTATAGCCGGCGGAAGCTACTAGCACGACCTGACCGCTTCCTATAGCCGGCGGAAGCTACTAGCACGACCTGACCGCTTCCTATAGGCGGCGGAAGCTACTAGCACGACCTGACCGCTTCCTATAGCCGGCGGAAGCTACTAGCACGGCCCGGCCGCGCCGGCCCAGCCGTTGCACGGGCCAGGGCGCGGAGGGGCGGCCGGGGAGGCCCGGCCGCAGGGAATTGGAAGCAGCAAGGGACGGCGCGAGCCGTCCCTTGTTCGCGTCCGGGGGGTGTTCCGATATGCCGACATCTCACGAAAAAGGGGGACATATAGGGGGGCGCCGGGCGGTCATTTGAGCGGCTTGGACCACGGTCTTGACCGAGTAAGTGGACAATAATGGGGGGTTCGAGAGGCGTGCTTGGTAGGGAAGGCGGCAAGCGATTTCGGCAATTGCGCGGATGGGCCGACAAGAGATGTCCGCAGCGGACATCTCTCGGTCATGTTCGGCCATGTTTATTGTCCATGATGTCCGGAATGGACATGTTTTCTGGCGCCAAGTTGACCGAAAGATGTCCATGTCGCGTGTTCCGCGCATGGTCTTGACCGGTCTGGAGGGGTGGGTTGCACTTATGCAGAGGCCGTGCGGGCGCGCCCTCACGGGACTCGGGCCGCGCGGCATCTAGGAGGGTGTGGCAGGCTTGGCTAGTAATAGTGGGATGGGTGGGACTATAATCAGGGGCTCGTTAGGTAGGCATAGGGACGGACAAGCGGTGTGTTGAGGGAGGAGGCGACGCGGCTGGTCGGACCGAGTTCTTGGGGAGGGGAGGGGGTGGTGATGGCTGGCCCGGGGCGAGTTGGGAGGGCCCCGCCTATGCGTCGCGTCGCAGCACAAGGACTCTTTCGGTCCTGATCATCCCCCGGTTGTGATTCCTCTGAGGTGGCACGTGCCGCGCCTTGATTGTGTCCACAAGCACTGCTTCCGGGGTGAAAGCCGCGCTTCGCGCCAGTGTCAGCAGGTGGGCATGGGTGCGAATGTGCACTCCGCAGATGTTACTGCCGCCGACGACCAGGCAGCATATGCCGCCAGGAACTATCATAGCCGCTATCTGATCCAGCACATCCTTCATATCAGAGAAGTACTTCGCTACTATGTATGCTCGGCGCGGGCACACTCGAAAGAGCCTCTTCACGGTCCTGTCTACAGACTCCACCCCGAGGACTTTGCGGTTCGCATATTCCGGGGATGTCACTCTCTCCGAACCGATCAACTGACGCCCCAGGTCGTGGGCAAGCTTCCCGTTCGTCAATCCAAGCACCCAGAGTTCGAGCTTCGAGCTGCGGAAGTAGTCCTGCGCGTTGATGTAGGGCGGCGACGTGGCAACCAGTTCTACTTTGTGCTCCCCCACTATACGCGCAACATGCCTCGCGTCACGAGTCGCGACCCGCACCCGGCCTGCCTCCACGTTCTCCAACTCGCCGGCAACCTCCATGAGCGACCGGCCGATCGTGCCTAGCGCAGCGCGGAACGCGGGGACAGGCCGGCACGGCCGTCGCTCGTTGGCGCGCATCCGCTTGGAGACAAAGGGCTTCGGGCCCCGAGGATCGGCCCTGGAGCACCGTCTGACAATTGTGGCCAACGCCGCGAGCAAGAAGTCTCTTTCCGGCCCTGAGATCTCTCTGCCGCAGTCCTCGACGGCTGCACGTAGCTGGCGCAGTTCGGTGAGCGCAGTCCTGGAGAACCAAAGGCTATGGTTGGGGAACGTGCACGGAGGGGGTTCGTCGTTCTTCCGCCGCTCGAACTTGGCCCACAACAGGCGCTCTGCTCTTGCCAGTTCACTCCTCCGGTAACGCCGTGCTTTGACCCGCGCGTAGAGCGTAGCCAGGGGATTCACATCGATCCCTATGGCATCACGCCCCAGCAGACGGGCTTCCACAAGTATGCTGCCCGAACCGCAGAACGGGTCCAGCACCGTGTCCCCCTCAGCCGAGTATGTTCTGACAATGTACCTCGCGATCTGGGGTATGAGTTTCGCCGGCCACCGATCAATGCCGTGACTCAGGTATTGAGTGGTCCGGACCTCTGCGCGCATCCGCTTCCTAAAGTCGAAGTGCGTCGGCCGGATGCGCCGCTGACCGCCTCTCTCCCGTTCCCTCGCCATCGCTAGGCCACCGCTCCCGCTTTGCCTCCAATCAGAGTGCCCCGCCGGCCCACTCCCCGCCCCACACTGGGTGCCTACGCGACAGCCTCATAGAGGCAATACCCAAGTCCTCCCCACCCCCTTAGAGAAGTATGCCTCATTGTGCCGCAATGGCGCCGCGTAGACCAGTGTAGCCGCGAACGGGTGGTCACGGAAGAAGCGGTATATCCCAACCGTCTGTGGCTTCGTTCCCAAGGGACAGACGAAGTAGTTGAACTGCTCTGGACTATGCTCCTTCTCCCCGAAGATGGCTTCCAGTGTCAGGGCCACCTGCGCCGGATCTCTTGAATGCGCGTATCGCAGATGGCCCTCGCCGACCGCCGCGATCAGAGCTGAGTTTATCTCCTCTCCGACAAGATCCCACTCGGGATGGTAGGGCGGCCTGGGAAGGACCAGTATAGTGTCGTGTGGTTCAATGTTCTGCCAGAGACCCATCGCGCGATCCTCTTCGTACCCGAGGAAAAGCACCAGTAGCAGATCCTTGGAGGCGTCATAGCTGCCCGTGAAGGACGGAATGACACTGATCTGTCGCAGACCAAATGAAAGAGGCCGGTCGAGTTCAGCTACGTACTCGCCGGGCTCGGTATAAAGCAAGCGCGTACGGGGCAGAAGGTTTGACAACTCTAGCCCTCGCAGTAGCAACAGCAGGTGGCCCTTCGTGAACGTCGTGATATCTAGGGTAAGCGTAAGATCCTCAGCGGGTACCCCAGACCCGAGGATTCGCCTGAGGATCTCTCGCACGGCAGGAAGCGGCTCCTGGTGCATCGTCTCGATCTCGTCGTATTGATGAGCGATAGACCTGAGAACCTGCCTCATTCGATCCAGATTCTCCTCTCGCTTCGCGCTCGGCTCGTCGTACTTGAAGACGTAAGCGCACTCTGCCCTGTATCCCGCGAACCTGTCTATGACGCCTCGACACCGTCTCTCGAAGCTGGCACAGCAGATGAACGCATGGTCTGCCTGCTCACATGACACTGGACCTACTGTCGCTACTTGCTGAGGCTCATCCGATGGCATCTCCGTTAACCACCTCCTCTGCTTCCTCGGTGAACAGCCCCGCCTGCTCGCCGGGCATCGCAGGCCGTTGCCGTTGCACCAGCCTGTCTTTAGCCACCTCTCTCCTCGACAGGTCCACGAGGTCGCGCAGGTCAGATACGGTAAACGGGCACCGCCATCGAGCACGGTGGCTAATCTCAAGCGCGGGAGCGTAGATACGGTTCAAAACGTATTCATCGGGCCTAACCTGAGTGCTGTGCTTCGGCCGATATGTCTCACCTGCTTTCCTTCGATGCAGGACTGACCACATGACCCCGTCTTTCAGCAGACGGGCCAGGTTCCCTGCGCTCTCGGCCGTCAGTCTCTGAGGGTCCTCTAGTGTCATTCGCAACGTCTCGGGAGCACTCTCATGGAACAAGAGCCGCTCTCGGAAGATGTCTCCGAGATCTGTGACGAGCAGCCGGAGCTTCTCTCCGGTCTCGGGAATGTTTTTGGAGATCTGGTCGAGGGAGAACTGCGAGACAGTGTGTGCTGCCTCACTCTGCACCTCGCAGGGGATGGCTTTTCCCGCGCGTGCGTCAATACCGTGCGCCTCTGCGAGATAGAAGGCAACCTTACATAGTTCCATGAACGCGCTGATGATTCCGGACGACAACATGGCCAGCGTGCGAAGGCCGCTGTATCGCTTTGCTCTTTCGCGCCCCTGCCCCCGCAGAATGCGAAACGCCAATGCCATGTCGAGATTGTGATGCAGCTCGGCCACTCTCTCGCCGCGTAGGGCCTCCAGCTTCTCTCCTCGCGCCGATAGGTGCTCCTGCAGAGCTGTGTCCAGTTCGCTCTTCCCCATCTCTTCCCTGAGCCTCAGCTCCGGGAGCAACCGCTCAATGTCTGTCTCGGCGCACGCCTCGGCCTGCAAGCGTCTTCTCGCGATGCCTGTCAGCAATGACCAGTAGTCTTGGTCGTAAGGCTCGTAGTCCAGTACGATTGGCACGTAGTCACGAGGATACTGAACCGGCTCGCCCTGCAGGTCCGTCTGGATCTTCCATCCAAGGTTCCTCACGGCAATCTTGAGGCATAGAGACTCAGGCCGCAACTTGATGATTGTGTTAACGACCTGTTGCTGGTACGGCAGTAGGTTCTCAAATTCGTCGAGTAGGAAGTATATCCGCGAGCCCCGCAGAGCACCGATTTCCTCGACAACTACCTCGCACAACGCGCCTGGGAACTCATGTGCATACGTGTAGTGACCTTCGTAGCGTCCCCCCTGCCCCAGCAGGGAGTCCCCCACATAGAGACCTATAGCTTGGGACTCTTGATCGATGAGGCCACTTAGCGCGTCGAATGTGGACATAGTCTCTGAACTAGGGTTCACCAGTTGGGAGATAGCCTCGGCCACGCGTTGCTCCGACCTACTGTCCATTCCCAGGGCTGTCCGCTGCGATGCAAGGCTCCTCGTCAGCGCCTTCGCCAGCTGCATGTTGAACCTATGCTGGAAGAGCGTCACAACAGCCTCGCGGCTCATGACCTCCGTCGGCTGTAGGTCATGGAAGTAGCCTCGCGCAAGCTTGAGGTATACTCCGAAGTAGTCGAGGCCACTCTCGGCGTAGCCGGCCGCGCCGCGGCCATCCCCTGCGCGGGCGAGCTCAGTGTCCACACTTAGACACCTCAGGATCATTGACTTCCCGGACCCTCTCCCGCCGGCCAAGACGACATGCGGTCTGCCTCTGATCTCGTCGTAGTCAGAGGGTACATGGAATAGGCGAGCTAGAAGCGCGTAGTCGTGGTTGAAGTCCTCGGCGCGGATTAGCCGGAACGGGTTGCCGAGGCTCGGCCTCCCGCTCTGGAGGACAACTTGCTTCGCTCGCTCTGCATTCCTGGTGTTCTGCCTATGAAGTAGCTCGGCCACGCCTTCCTGAAGTTCTCCCAGAACTGCGCTCTGCTGCTGCTGCCCCGCAAGCATGTTCTCATGCCCCGCAAGCATGACCTCGCGGTATGCCTGCTCGTCGGTCGGGAGCTCGGCAACAAACTGCTCTACGGCATCGGCGAGCACACCCGAGACGACTCGGTCCAACTCTTCGTCCGTGCTAGCGAATCCCGGGATGATAACCGTTGTTCTGAAGAGAGGTGCCGTGCTTCTGATAAGGGCGTCGCGGCTAGGCCCGCTCGCGAGATCGCTGTCCGACAGAGCCTTGATGGCCTTCCCGACATTGGGGTCATCGAGTCCCACCAATTCGCGATTGCTTTCCTCGGCCAGATGGGCGAATTTGGCCTTGCTTCGTTCAAAGGAGGAACGATAGCACTTCTCGAACAGCTCCTCGGCCGAGCAGTTCCGGTTATGTTCCAGCCAGCCGTGTGCCGCCGCGACTAGCGAGGCCGTCCCTGTGAGTACGCCGTAGGCTTGGAGAACCCATGCAACGATTCCCATTGTACGTTCGCCTTCCGTCCGACTGTTCCGGAACTTCGGGTTATGGGAACACGCCCACCAGCGTCACAGCGTCAGAGGCCCGGTCCGGGTTGCTCGGCCTGCCCAAGACATGCCTGCCGACCCGAAGTGCTGGGGGGCCCTCAGCGTGGTTCACAGGTCGATAGGCCCAAACCAAGGGAGTAGTTCCCGGTGGGGGGAGGGATACCTGCCGGGGTTGTGCGGAAGTCGCGGCCGGGAGGGGACGGGGAGGGAGGTCATGGATCCGCCGATGAACGCGGATGGACGGGGATGGGGGAAGGGGATGGTTTCGGGAGCAAGCTCCCGAAACAGCGGCACCGAAGGCGTGGGGGGCGGAGGGTAGGGTGGTCGGCGGGAGGTGTTGAGGTCCCTCGTCGCTTCGCTCCCGCGGGATGACAACAATGGGGAGGGGTACGGCGGCGGGTGTGGGGGGCGGAGGGTAGGGTGGTCAGCGGGAGGTGTTGAGGTCCCCATTCGGCTTCGCCCTCCTTCGCCAATACTACTCTGCGAAGTAGTATTCGCTACGTAGCACGAGGGCTTCGGAGCGCTGCGCTCAGGGCAGGCCTCGACTACGCTTCGCTCCCGCGGGATGACAACAACGGGGGCGGGGGGATGTCGTTATTTGGGACAGGGGGAGAGCTTGACAGGTAGGCTCCTGTGTGATATCATTCTAATATCTTGAAGATATAAGGAGAAACCAGAGATGAAGCGAGAGGCGGAGTTCAAGGCTCGGTCGGGATGGCTGATGCTGGCGGTCGAGGTGGTGTTGGTCGGCCTCATCGGTCTTCTGATCTACTGGATTGTGCCCGAGGAGCCGACCGCGAGTGAAGTCGCCGGCCTCGTGGTGCTGGGCATCTGTGCCGTCCTGGTCCCGATTGGACTGATGATCGTGGAACCCAACGGCAGCAAGGTGCTGCTGCTCTTCGGCAGCTACAAAGGCACGGTCAAGCGCAACGGCTTCCAGTGGGCGAACCCATTCACGACGAGGCGCGTGGTGTCGCTGCGGGCGCGGACGCTGAACGGGGAGCAACTGAAGGTGAACGATCTGACCGGGAATCCGGTGGAGATCGCGGCGATAGTGGTGTGGCGAGTGCGGGACACGTTTGCAGCGAGCTTCGAAGTGGACGATTACGTGGAGTACGTAGCCACGCAGAGCGAGACGGCGGTGCGGCATCTGGCGTCATCGTACCCGTACGACGCAGATGAGAAGACGATGTCGCTGCGCCGCAATGTGGATGAGGTTTCCAGCAGTCTCCAGGAGGAGCTGCAGGAGCGACTGGGCCGGGCGGGAGTGGAGGTGATGGAGGCGCGGCTCTCGCATCTGGCCTATGCGCCGGAGATCGCGAGCGCGATGCTCCGGCGTCAGCAGGCGGCGGCCATCATTGCGGCGCGGCAGCGGATCGTGGAAGGCGCGGTCGGGATGGTGGAGATGGCGCTGGAGAGGCTGGAGGAAGTCAAGGGGCTCACTCTCGACGACGAGCGCAAGGCGGCGATGATCTCTAACTTGCTGGTGGTGCTCTGCAGCGAGTCGGCCGCGCAGCCGGTGCTCAACACCGGGACGCTGTACCAGTAGGCTGATCCGTGTCCGAGCGCAAGACGTTGATATTGCGGATGAACAGAGAGCTGTGGGAGGAGCTTCAGCGAATGGCCGGTCAGGAGCTCCGGAGCGTGAACGCACAGATCGAGTACCTGCTGCGGGAGGCGGTGAGGAAGCGCGGTCGCCAGGGCCGTGCTTCCGCCCGCGGGAAGCGGCGGGCCAAAGGCGACTGATCGCGCGCGCCAACGAAGCGGCTTGCAGAACGGCGGAGAGGGAGAGGGAACTCCGCCGACTGAGCGGATGGACGGCCGGGAGGGGAGGGAGCTCCGCCGATGACGGAGATTAGCGCGGATGGAGGAGGGGAAGGGGAGGGCGGCAATAGAGAACGGCCTGAGGGGCAGGAGGCAAGCTCCTGCCCAACGGGAGGGATTGCGCGGAGGGAGGAGGGTGCGGCGGGCTAGTCGGACACCGGGACTTGCCAGCGGTCGCGCTGGATGAGGGGGGTGTTGAACCTTGCTTCGATGCGGCCGGATTTTTCGAGGTGGTCGAGGCAGGAGCGGAGGCAGCCGCGGCCGACGCAGATGGAGAGGTGGCGGAAGCGGTGCTGGAGGAACTTGCTGTAGCTGGGCTGCTCGCCCTCGGGTTCGTCGCCGGTCCAGAAGGGGGAGAAGCGGGGGTCGGCGCCGCAGTGGACGCGGCCGCAGGCGTCTTCGTCGAGGGGGGCGTGTGAGTACTGCTGCCCTTCGATGGTGAGCTTGACGCTGCGTTCTTCGCCGATGGCGCCGGCCTGGCACTCCCGCACGCAGGCGAGGCAGCCGTCGCAGATGTCGCCGGTGAAGAGGGGGGTGGGTTCGAGTTCGGCATCGGTGAACACCGCGAAGACGCGCTGTCGGGGGCCGAACTGAGGGGTGAGGAGGACTTTGGAGTGGCCGAGCTCGCCGAGGCCGGCGGCGACGCCGATGAGGCGGAGGGAGACCATGCCGTCGGGGCCGGCGGGCTGGTCGTCGCGGAGTTGGCGGCCGGTGTGGGGGTGGAAGGGGTTGTGGACGGGGACGCTGGTGCAGCCTTCGGCCTCGAGCGCCATGACGATGCCGCGCAGGAGGCGGGGGGCGATGACTTCGTTGAGGTACCAGTAGGAGTCGCAGTTGTAGGCCTGCCAGTAGGTTCCTTCTTCTGCGGTCTTCAGGGTGCCGCGGGCCTGGCGGACGGCGACGGCGATGACGGTTCGGGTCTGCGGGTAGATGGTGCGGGGGTGGAGCTCGGGGGGCGCGTTGTCGAAGCGGGAGATGGGGGCGAAGCCGATGAGGTCGGCGTCGTGTGCTAGCGCGGCGCGGCGAACGCGTTGGGTAAGACCATCCATTGGGTCACATTCCTCTGCGGGGCTGGTTTGGTGTGATAGTTACTGCGGAGGGAGGGGCGGTTCCTGTGGAGGGCGGGGACGGCAACAACATCACCCGGCAGGTGCCTGCCGGGGTGCTCCCGTCTTGCGGGGGGACGACGGCGAGAAGATCGCCCGGCAGATGCCTGCCGGGCAGGATTGCGTCTGGGGGGACTGGCCAGCGATCAGTCCCCCCAGACCCCCCTCACTCGCGTTTTTGCCTTG
>Ga0114922_10007468_pt1 | contig 10011 bp, 5 predicted proteins | sample AartaG_FD_100975 | JGI IMG/M metagenome (GOLD analysis project Ga0114922, IMG submission 100975) | Deep subsurface microbial communities from Aarhus Bay to uncover new lineages of life (NeLLi) - Aarhus_00045 metaG | ecosystem: Environmental > Aquatic > Marine > Oceanic > Sediment | place: Aarhus...
GGTAACCTCCAGGATCATGTTCCTCAGATATTCATACGCTTCAGCCACATATTTGGGCAAATTCTCCTTGTCTCTGACTTCCAGTTCCAGAGCAATAGGGCCCTCATAATCAATCTCGTGTAAAGCTCTGAATATACCTTTGAGATCGATCTCTCCCTCGCCAATAGCTACTGATTCTGTGCCTATGTGATCTTTAAGGTGCATGTTCCAGATCTTGCTGGAATATTTCTTGATGAATGCCACTGTATCGACTCCAGCGGAATGAAAGTGGCCTGTATCTACAGTTATGCCGACCTTTGGGTGCTTGATGGCTGAGAATATGACGTCGTAATCCTCAGCATTCTGGTATTGGGAATGGTAGTGAGGCTCAAGAGCCATACTAACTGGTATATGGTCAATAAGGGGTAGGAGCGCTTTTATTCCAGAGACAGATGCCTCCAGGCCGCCGTCCTGCCGCTTGCCGCCGCTAAAGACTACCAGAGGGCAGTTTAGTCTTTGCGCAAGACAAAAGCTGTGTAACAGATCTCTGCGGACATACTCCTCAGCGGCTTCTGGAGAATCTGTGGCGATACCTCTGGCATACACTTCTGTCATGCCTTTGAAGCCAGCCTCGGCAGCCATTCGGTTGATCTTACCAGCATCTACCCATTGTGGGATGCCCGGAGTCCAGAACAGCGGTCCTGCTACCCCCCAGTATTTGAAACCCACGGTTGGCGCGTGTCTCAGTGTCTCCAGAAGTTCGTCTTTCCCTGGCGCACGTAGCGCACAGGTGGTACATGAAAGCTTGAATCTACTCATTGGTTTCCTCCAGTGTCAAAAGCATCAGCATGTAACCAATACTTTGATCGCTCCGGTTTCTTTCTTGTTCACTCCAGTTTGGAACGCTTCCTTTATCCTGTCCAGCGGGAACGTGTGCGTGATGAGAGATTTTGCGTCCAGTTCACCCCTGGCCAACATTTCCGCGGCTATCTGAACCTCTGAGACGCTCTTCCAATTCTGCCCTGATCTCTGAGTGCTCTGCTCTTGATAGGCGGTATCGCGCATAAAAGAATATGGATATAAACGTCCATATAAGGCGCAACACAAATGCCAATCCCAGCCTGTTAATAACATCTACACCCACTTTACCAGGCACAGCGCCAACAGGCATCTTTACCAGATGCATCATCACCAAACCACCGACCAGAATAGCAAAAGATCGGCTGGCTTGCGAGAAGAGACCGCGAGCAGAATAGAATATAGCGGCCTTTGCATGACCGGTTTTGAGGGTATCCTGATCAATAACATCCGCCAGCATAGACATCACACATACACCCAGTCCTGCCATGCAATGATAACATATAGCGGTATGTACTAGCAAGAATGGTAGAAGCTGTGGTGTATGGTTCGCCGGTGTCAGTATATTCAAGCCCGTCAAGCGATCAAGGACAGGAATTGGCGCTACGATACTATACGTTACTATCATTCCTATACAGACAGGCCTTTTTTCAAACCTCCTTATCCAGAAAGGTGTTATCCATGACCCCAGCATAGCCCCTACCATTATGGCAATGCTAAACCATTTCAGTTGCGCTCCCTCAAACTCCCAGTAGTATGTTCCCAGGTAAGGGCCAATACTCTCCCCCAGTCCACCAGACATCATCATGGACATCCCCGCAAACAGAAGAAATAGGTAATTTCGATTCTGACAGGTCTGGAATATATCCTTCACCACTGCAAATAGACTAAAACGCGGCATATCATCAGACGCCTGATCCAGATGCGGAATCTCTTTTCTGGTAGCGAAAACACGTACACAGATACCCAGAACTACGAAGCAGCAGCCGAGAATAATGATTGGAGGATAATTTGCAGCGTCAAGATGTCTGGGGACGATCTCCCCATCATAAGCACGCCTGGAAGTTCCGGCCAGCATCTGCCAGGCAAGATAGCTGAAGCTGGTCCCAAAACCATAGCCAAACAGCGACTGGTAGCTGAAAATGGAGGCCCTTTCATTATAGTCACTGGAGAGTTCAGCGGCCAGGGCTACGCTGGGAACAAGAAAGACGGCCAGGGAAAAACGTGCAAGTATGTTCCAGATCACCATCCAGAGAAAGAGGGGGATCTGGGGTGGAAGGTCAGCACCTGCCTTTAACGTTCTCAAAATTTCTGGTGGCGAGAAGAGAAAATACAGACTCAGAGCTAATGGAATAGAAGAGACAAACAGAAATGGATGACGCCTGCCCCATTTCGACCTGAATCTGTCTGAAAATGCGCCCACAATCGGGGCAGAAATAGCTGCGCTGATGACCGCCAGGCCTAACGCCCATCCTACCAGGTCAATATTCAGTCCGAGACCTTGATTATAATACAGCGACATAAAGGTTAGGGTGATAGCGGAGAATGCTGCTTCACCTATCTGCCCGAAGCCGAAGCTGAATTTAACCCAGAATGGAATCTTTCCTGACCTTGCCATTCATCCATCTTCCTTCGCTCGTCTTGCCCAAAAACTCATCTAACCTTTTCTCCAATCTGCTTCAGACGGCGATCAGTTTGCCCTGGATATTGCAATGGAAACCCCGTATATTGCGCATTTTAACGTCATTTCCAATGATCATACCTTTCTCAACCATCTTTGGCAAGCACTTTTCTACGCCAATCTCCCCTTTTTAGGGCGGAACCTGCCCCAAATTAGGGAAATGACAGCAAAAGCGCAATTATATCTTGATTACATCTGGGAAACATTATAAACTCTACCGCGGAGAAAACGTGATCGACTGTTTGGGCCGGGTATGTTGTTAACTCATCTATATCCGAATATGACGCAGTCCGACTCAGAAGGCACAATCAAGTCCATATTGCAGTTAGGGAGCTTCTGCCGAGGCCGTGGACTCCGTCGTGTAAGAAGGTCGCCAGATGCAGGACGAAAATCATCAAAAGAGAAGAGTTGTTTGCTTCACTCTCGTCGCAAGTAAAGAATGGAGACCCAAATGTCAAATATAACAACATTGGGACTAACTTGTGAATATGTTACAGATCCTCTGGGTGTTGATGTGCCCAGCCCCAGGCTGAGCTGGATACTGGAATCGGATCAGCGCGGTCAGATGCAGTCTGCCTATCAGATCCTGGTTGCCAGCAGTGAGGATAAGCTCAATGCAAATGTTGGGGATAGGTGGGACAGTGGAAAGGCAGTGTCCAACCAATCGGTAAACGTCGCCTATGAGGGAACCGATCTGACAAGCGGCGAAAGGTACTGCTGGAAGGTAAGGTGCTGGGACAAAGATGACAACGCAGGAGCATACAGCGACCCAGCAGTATTTGAAATAGGACTCTTAGAGAAATCCGATTGGGAGGGCGAGTGGATTGGTACTGACGCTTCCATCTCCGCTCCGCTCTTGCGTAAGGAGTTCGAGATTGACAAAGAGGTTAGGAGTGCCCGGATATATATCTCCGGGCTGGGTTGGTATGAGCTATACATCAACGGGCAGAGAGTTGGCGACCACGTTCTCGATCCTGCCACAACTGACTATGCCAAGCACGTATTATATGTGACCTACGATGTGACAGAAATGCTGAGCAGCGGCCTGAACGCCATAGGTGCTATGCTTGGCAATGGATGGTACAGTGAACCGGGTCACAATAAATATGGTGACTCACCCAGGCTGCTAATGCAGATGAACGTGAAGCTTGCTGATGGCAGCATTATGAAAATCAGCACTGATAGGACATGGAAGACTTCAGATGGGCCTATCACCAGCAATGATCTCTACTGCGGGGAAACCTATAACGCTCTGTCGGAGAAACCGGGATGGGACAGAGCTGGCTATGATGACTCTGGTTGGGGGAATGCTGTAACGAAAGGCAATCCTGGCGGCCAGCTTAAGTCTCAGTTGATGCCGCCTATTAAGGTGAACGAGACGGTTAACCCTGTAAAGCTCACCAACCCAAAGCCGGGAATATATGTCTATGACCTGGGGCAATTGTTTGGTGGATGGGCAAGACTTCATGTAAGGGGACCAGCGGGAACCAGGATAACTATCAAATACGCGGATCTCCTTTCGGAAGAAACTGGATTGATAGACCAGGGACGCTGGATAGGACGACACTCCTACCCTGAAACCGATCTTTACATTCTTAAAGGAGACGGCGAGGAAGTATACGAGCCAAGATTCACCTATCATCCCGTCCGTTATGTCCAGATAGAAGGCTATCCTGGAGAACCAGTGATTAACGATCTTGAAGGTAGAGTCTTATACTCGGCAGTAGATATGTCCGGGGATTTTCAGTGTTCCCATCCCAGGGTCAATGCCATACACAGGAATACAGTCTGGACCGTCAAGAATGGCTTGTTCGGCATCCCGCTGGACTGTCTCCATCGCGAGCACTGGGCATGGACTGATCCGGCCACTGTTGCTGGTTCTCTCTATCCCAGAAAATACATGCCAGCGTTCTGGACAAAGTGGATCAACGACATAAAGGATGCTCAAAGAGATGACGGAGCCATTCCTGATTTTGCTCCCACCTATCCCGGCGACAGGTCAGACCCGGCATGGGGTGGTAATTACCCAATCCTGATCTGGTATCTTCACCAGTATTACGATGATAATCGTATCCTGGGAGAGCATTATGGCGGAATGAAAAGGTGGATGGATTATCTCGCTTCCATAGCGGACGACCATATTGTAACCAAAGGTCACTATGGCGACCACATGCTGCCAGGTGACTCTCCCGGCGCGGAAGAATTTATATCAACCGAGACGCCGCCGCCTCTGGTATGGACTGGCTATTACTATATTGATGCCATGATTGTCTCCCGGATAGCCAGCATACTTGGTAAAATTGATGATGCGGAGCGTTATGCGCTTCTGGCAGAGGAAATCAAAGACGCCATTAATTCGAAATGGCTGAACGGAGATACAGATCAGTATGCCAATGGCTCTCAGACTGCTAACCTCTTCGCTTTAATCATGGGTATTGTTCCCGAAGCCAATAAAGATGGCGTACTGGCAAATATAATAAAAAGCATCAGGGATGAATATAACGGTCACCTTCACACTGGCAACACCGGTACCACCTGTCTGCTGGATTCTCTGACTGAGTATGGATACGGTGACGTTCTTTATGAAGCCGTTACCACACCCACTTATCCCAGTTGGGGATATATGGTAGAGCAGGGAGCCACTACTATATGGGAATCATGGGGGCAAGGCAGTAGAGCAGGTGGAGCAGAGAGTATGATAATGTGGGCTACTGTGGATGAGTTTTTCTACAATGATCTGGCTGGCATTAAAGGACCGGACTACCATGGACCTGGTTACATGACTCCCGGTTTCCGACAGATTTGCATAAAGCCTTATATTCCCGGCGAACTAGAACATGCAAGCGCCTATATCAGGACTGTGAGAGGTATGGTATCTTCAGGCTGGAAGAAGGGGGAGAAATCCATTACCCTCGAGGTGACCATCCCCGTCAACAGCGAAGCCAAAGTGAGCGTTCCCAGGATTGGTCTGCAAAATGTCACCGTCGAGGAAAGTGGAAAAGTCATCTGGAAAGATGGTTCGTATGTCAGCGGTGTGGCAGGTATAGCCGATGGCAATGAGAATGCTGATTACGTGACGTTCGACGTTGGCTCTGGATCATACTCTCTGATATTAAGCGGGACACTTTGAGAGGCATCGAAAAGAAATCTGTTCTTTCTAAAGATCAAATTTGGCATGGTTCATTTTCCACTAGATTATAGGGTAACAATTTGTAGACACCGTTGAAAAATCCCCCAACCCCCTTGAGCTTTCTCAGAAAGTCCGGGTGTGTTAAGCAAAAGCCTTGTCCCGTAGGGACTTACGATAATAGCCCAGCGATTCATCGCTGGGAATGGATGTACCACAAACCCAAAGTCCCGTAGGGACGACAGAGACACTTGTCACTCCGCCATTGACTTTCTGAGAAGGCTCCCCTTTACAAGCTGTGAGGGGTAGGTTTTTTCTACGAGTACCAATGGACAAATGCCGCAAACGCCTACTCTATTACTCGGATTCCCCCTTAAAAAAGGGGGATAAAGGGGGTTGTTTCTTGTCTTGCTCGAATCCAGTAACCATGAGCTTCCAGTCCGAAGATGTTTAAAAACCTACCCCTCACAGCCCCTTTACAAGGGGGAGTATCATCTTCTCCCTTTTGAAAGGTGGATTTTCGAGTGCCAGAACCAAAAGTGTTATCTTGATCGCGAACCATGCCTCAAATTTGGTAGAATAACAGAATTCAGGTTTAGTGAATAGAGCAGCGAAAGCTTAAGGACACTGGTTTCTGTCCCTCTAACTCGAAGTGTGGATTGCGATGGCAATATTCCTATATCAGGCACACCGCTGCTTATGATTCTGAACGTATCCTCAAACTCGCTGACTGTAGACCAGGAGCTGTTACAGAGATGCTGATATCACCCGAAATTCTTTGAGATTGGAGATATATAAGAAGTTTGCCCCCATAAGCTTTTCTCACATTTGACTTATAATCCTCATGACTCTGGGGATCTCCGCTTTCCATTCCGATTATTGCTCCGGCCCCTTCGATCTCGCATGTAATCTGATGGGTTGCATCAGATACCAGATTTCCCTCGCCGTCAGTGACGTAGACCTCAATGTGCGCAATATCTCTTCCGTCGGCTGTCATGGAATCCCTGTCAGATTTCATGACTAGCTTTTCTGCATCTCCTGGTTTTCTTAACTCATGACGACAAACCGATGTCCCTCCATTTTTCCCAATGGCCTTGAGAGTTGTCCACTGGATGGGTATATTCCATTCCGCAGTTCTCTCCTGAGAATCAGATGGAGCTTTCTCGCCCATTGATATATCATTATTTAGTAACTCAACACTCTCACAGTTCGTATAGCAAAACACGGAAGCTCTGGTCTCATCTTGCTCATCAGGTCTCACCATCAAGTGAACCACAGGCTTACCAGACCACACGCTCTGTCTGAAGAAGAACTGAGGTTTCCTGAATCCGGCGAGATCCAGAACTCCTGCAGTGCTGTTGCGATATGGCCAGGAACCAGCCTCGCCAAGAAAGTCAATCCCAGTCCACAGAAACTGTGCTGAAATATAGGCATTCTGATCCACAGCCAGCCAGGCATCCAGATTTTTGCCATTCTCGCTGCCGTATATCACCCGGTTTGGATATGTTTCATGATCCTCAGCGTAAATCTTTTCCTGGTAGTTGTAACCTACCACATCCAGCGCTTCTGCATATTCGTTTGATACTCTGGCGCGTGCCAGAGCTGCCGTTACTGGACGGGTGGTATCCAGCTCCTTAACTATACCTACCAATTTTCTGGCGATAGGAGGCAGAACCTCTGAGTTGGGTGGAAATGGGTCATTGGGGTAATCAATCTCATTGCCAATGCTCCACAGGATAATGCACGGATGGTTCCTGTCTCTGAGGATCATATCCCGCAGGTCTTTCTCAGCCCATTCCTCGAAATCTTCGGCGTAGCCATCATAGTTGGGAACACCTTTGTTCCAGCCCTGTACCCATTTCCTCTTAATTCCTGTCCATTCGTCAAATGCCTCATCTATCACCAGGAATCCCATTTCGTCGCACAAATCAAGCAAACCTGGATCGGGCGGATTATGACTCATCCTGACGGCATTGCATCCCATTTCCTTGAATATTCTAAGCCTCCGCTCCCAGACTTTTGGCGGAACAGCCGCTCCCAGAGCACCTGCGTCATGATGGACACAAACTCCCTTGATTTCCATATTCTCCCCATTCAGGAAGAATCCCTCATTCGCATCAAACCTGAAATGACGAATGCCAAAAGGGGTGCAATAGTCGTCAACGACTTCGCCATTCTCTTTGATCTGGGTATGTATCTGGTATAGATAAGGCGTGTCAGGCGACCACAGTATGGGATTATCCAGATCCAGCGACTGATGAAACTCCAATTCGCCGCCAGCAGGCATTGATCGAGTATATACCGCGGAATCCAATACCTGACCATCAGCGTCCTTAACCGAACTAATCAGAGCTACCTCTGCTGATGCTTCTTTATCGTTCCTCACGATGGTGCTAACGTTAACCCGCGCTTCTTTGTCCGTGATCTCCGGCGTTGCCACAAACGTACCATACTGCTTGATGTGAATCTTATTGGTGATGATCAGGAACACATTTCTATAGATACCTGAACCAGTATACCAGCGGGAATCGGCAAATTTCGAGTGATCGACTCTGACAGCGATTATGTTTTTCCGTTCTCCATACTCAATACAAGGAGTTAGATCATAGCAGAAGGAAACATAGCCATTAGGTCTCTTCCCCAGGTATTTCCCATTACACCAGGCTTCGCTGTTATTGTATATACCATCAAACTGGATGTATATCTTCCTATCCTGTATATCACTGGGAAGCTGAAATGATTTTCTATACCAGCCGATGCCACCTGGCAGGTATCCTGTTCCACTTGCGTATTCCTCACTGAATGGCCCCTCAATACTCCAGTCGTGTGGTAGATCCACTGCCTGCCATCCAGAATCGTCGAACTTTATATTCTGTGCATCAGTAATATCACCTCTGCAGAATTTCCACCCAAAGCCAAAATCCCTTGTAAATCGGACATTCTGGGAGAAAACTGCGCCGTTTGCCTCTATAGATTCCATGTCGTCTGCCTCCATCATTCTATGCCAATTTCGATGAGTTACTGAAAGCCTACAATAGCAGCCTAACATTGTCAAGCGGAATGCGCAAGACAGGTGCAGCAAAACTGCTTGCTCAGAAAGGCAGGAATTGATATAATTGCCGGTGGAATCAATTGACCGGGATCGCATGATGCAACCATACTGAAGAACGGAGGTAACGCAAATGGCTTTCAGAGTACTCTTTCTCGCTCATGCGCCTGACGCAGATCCAGAGAAGCATAGGTGTATAATAGAGACTGGTAAGTATAAGCTCTACTCTCTGGTGGTTAGAAATCAAAGTCAAGCAGTAGAAGAATGTAAGAAACTTGTAGCGACGGAGGGCATCCACTCAATTATCCTGTGCCCGGGATTCGCTCATAGGAGCGTGGCGGAGATAGTGGAAGCAGTTGGGGGAAATGTTGTTGTCTCCGTAGCAAGGGGGGATGGCCCAAGCAGCAGACTTTCAGCAGAGATAAGGAAAAGGGAATTGAGTTAGCTTGACTTTGTCACATTTGCCTGTAGCCCAAGATTCTATCTTGGTTTGAGAGAAAGGTACTCTCCCCAACCAACTTAGAAAGTTAGGCTACTAATGGACGCGATTCTAATGTGACAAAGTCAAGTTAGTTATTGGTGAAATTGGATACAGGTAAACAGGTCATTGATTTTGTCAAGAGATGGGAGCCTGTGGATACATCAGTTTGCTGGATCCCCAAACGGTCTATCTGCTAATTCATCAGCAATGAAACCGTGGTATCTTGCTCTCCAGTAGGCGTCAATAAAGGATGCACCGCCCAGTTCGCGTCGCGTGTTTCCGTCGAACTGCAACCAGAGATTGCCGTCTTGCCAGGTTTTGCCTCCGTCTTTCGAAATATACAACCCTCCAGGTGTACCAGCAAAGACCCAATCTGAATATCTTGAGATGAAAAGCGATCTCACAAGTGGGATATTGAAGCCTTCCTCTGACTCTTCCCAATTCTCTTCACTTTTTCTCACGACGCCACGTTCAGAGGCTGCGTAGAACTTTCCACTCCCTTTGGTATCCGCAGTAAGATGATTCAATTCTGTTTGCTCGCCCAACTGCATCACGCCGAGAAATCCCTTATCCGAGAACGCTTTCCAGATCTCTTCCCTGCTATTTGACCATGTTTTCCCGGCGTCCTGACTTTCCTGCAGAATTGAGAGTGCCCCAGGTTCCCTATAACTTATTTTAAACCCAACACATACTCGATCTGGATTATTTGGGTCTACCACAAGCCAGGGATATATTTCGCCATACTCACCAAACCCAAAATTGCTTCCCCTTGCCCATCCGTCCTTATCCAATCGACGAGTGAAAATTCTATTTTCCGAAACGGCGTAGAGTCTACC
>Ga0114922_10007469_pt1 | contig 10011 bp, 7 predicted proteins | sample AartaG_FD_100975 | JGI IMG/M metagenome (GOLD analysis project Ga0114922, IMG submission 100975) | Deep subsurface microbial communities from Aarhus Bay to uncover new lineages of life (NeLLi) - Aarhus_00045 metaG | ecosystem: Environmental > Aquatic > Marine > Oceanic > Sediment | place: Aarhus...
CATGGGGAAAACCCGTATTAATCCGCTTGACGCTGTCGCCGTAGCGTCTCCGCGACAAAGCCGCTCCTCCGCAGCCGGAGTTATTGGAAATCACCAACGCGAACCGCTCGTCACGCGCTCCCGCCCAAAGCGCCGTCTTGCCCAGACGCGAGTGCCCTAAAACAGCGACTCGGCTTTGGTCTATCTCTTCGTCGCTCTCGAAATAATCCATCGCCCGGCTAAGCCCCCACGCCCACGCACAAATCGAAGCCCACGCATCCACCGACCGCTTGCCGTCTGCGAGCTTGTCAAACGCCGGATGCACGCCGTTCTTGTAACCGTCGTGGTAATCCGGGTCGATGTCGCCATAGTAAATCGTCGCCAGGCCGTAACCGCGGGAAAGAATCTTATCAACTGGAAAACGCGAAGAACCACTTCCGCGTGACTCCTCCGCTGCCTCGCGACCTTTCCGCATCCAGCGAGTTGACAGCCTGATGGCCGGGTCTGAATGTATCGTATGGTTGCCCCCGAAATTCAGGATAACAAAAGTCGGAACCGGCTTTTTGGCCGCGTTGGGAAGATAAATCAGAATGTCCATACTCGGCCCGCTTGCTTTGCCGGTAAAGTTCACCGTTACCTGTTTACGAGTGGCCGCTCCGTTCAGGGCCTTGCTGTCCAGGTCGAAAACCTTGAATGTCATCTCCCCGGGCCGCCCAACCGGCGCCCTCCCGTAAACATATTTGCGGAAAAGCTCGAGAATCTCAGGCCTGCGCCTCGTTTGCCACATCTCGGCGTCGGCAACCTTCGTCCCGTCCGCCATAACAAGCGGCTCCGGCAAAGTATAATCCGGCACTTTTTCCTCGTGGTAGATAAACTCCTTCCCGCGCTGGCTGGCTTTGTCGGCCAATTCGCGCCTGGCCTGCCAGCTTTTTTGCCCCTTTACTTGCGAAGCCTGTCCCCATCCCGGAACAAAAAACAAAACCGAAACCAACAGACAGGCCAATCCAACGGGTAAATTATTCCTGCGCATCGTAAATCTCCTTTCAGGTTAACCACTTTCCCTGTTCACGGCAGAAAAGCCTCACCTTTCCTGCAACAATAACCGTAAAGTCTCCTGTTTTACTCAAACCGACCGGTTCGGCATGTCATCCCTGCCCCAAGCAGGAACCTCGTTACGCAGCACGCGAGTGGATTCCCGCCTGCGCGGGAATGACAAATACTATATTACTACTGCGTAAACACTTATGTCCATATTTTTCGGAAACCGCTCTGCTCTTGTATAATTCACGCCTGCTTCCCTGTCATCCATGTTCACGGAGTATATAGTGCAGCAACGCCGGCGCCGGGCGAATAAACGTCCCTGCCCCAGACCTGGACCTCCGTAAAGCCGCACCAGCCCAACGGCTCTGTCTCGACCAGGTCACTCAGCCGCAGCCACGATACGCTCCGCTTGTCGAACTCAAATTCCTGCGGCTTTGCTGTCTTCTCTATCGTAATGGATTCTCTCGAGCCATCTGAAAACTCAACCGTCGCGCTGTGCCAGTGGTCGTCATGCGGAAAATCGGCACGGATATACAGCACAATCTTATCGATTTCGACGAGTCTGCCGAAGTCAACCTTCCACCACAGACCCTTGAGCTTGTCGGGCCCCCACGACGGGAATTTGCCGCCGTGGCCGGTGTTTTCGGTTTTGCCGTCAATCGCATTGCAGGCGGCGAAGGCGGGCATGTCACGATATTCGCTGTTCGAATAAGCATGAGGCCAGGAGCGCGCGTAGCCTTGAGCGTCGTTCGGGTTCAGGGCCACATTGCGATACGGATTGGACCTCTGGGCAGTCCCCGGCAGCAGCCCCTTGGCCGGCTTGTTCGGAGCGATTAGCCGGCAAATATTCCGCCCCTCGATAACCGCCATCTCATCTCGCTTTTTCTGGTAGTGCAGATATTTCTCAAGCTCCTTTTCGCTCCAGCAGTTGCCCTCGATATAATCGCCGCAATAAGGAACCAGCAGGTCTATCCAGCAGGAGATTTTGTCCATTTCCTCCTGCGACAGCTTGACGCCTTCGTGGCCCTCTTCGAGCATGGCAATCAAAGGGCTTTTCGCCGAACCTGCAAAGTATGGCGGAAGCATCGGCGGAATGGATTGCGCATTCAGCCATCGGACAACTCCATTGGAAGGGTGGCCCTTGTTGGTCAGGTACAGATAAGAATCAGACCATGCACGGCCGGCCTTTTCGTCACAGTTGCGAGTATCCAGCAGGCTGAACGCACGCCGATTCGCTGACTCTGCCGCACCCTGATTCTTGTCCACCCCTGCTATCTCGGCTTTCTTCGTCCGGTCGTTATGGCAGCGTATGCAGTGCTTATCCAGGACCGGCTGAATCTCACGGTCGAAACTGAATCCTCGCGTCGGCCCGTAGAAAGGCGCCGGCTCCTGCTCACCCGCCTTCATGGCAATGGTCGGTTTTGTTGATGCAACGGGCGCTCCATTCTTGCTTTCGTGACAACCGACACAGGAAAATGTCTCGCCAGGCTGCAATGTTGACCACGTACGCATAGACTGAACGACATGCCCCTTCGCATCCAGTGCCTGAAAATATACCGGCGTTCGGGCCGGAACGGTAAAGCAGGCCGAGCCGTCCTCATACACTTCGGCGTCGCCCAGAACAACCTTGACATCCCAACATCCGTTGTCGATTGCAACAGGTGTGCTTACCAGCGCACCGCCGGCGGGACCTCTGTTGCGGTTGGAGCGAATTCCCGCAGCGCGGTACCGTATTTCAACAACTCGCAGCTTTTTTATCGCCCCGCGAGGGACACCTTCCAAACCCGGACCTCGATAAATGTCATGAACGTAGAATGTCCCCGTGCCCTTTCGATAGTCAACGATGCTGGGACGAACGTGCGACCCGCGGCGCGGCAGCAGCGGTATCGTCTGGTTACACGATACCTTCGGGTCGGCTGCCAGCAGCTCGCGCCGGCCGTCTATCGTCATGTAATATATATTGAACAAAACAGGCTTATGGTCCCAGCCTAACGGGCAGTACGTCACTAAGTATTCCGTCTCACTCAGCGGATAAGGATACTGGAACAAGTCGCCATTTTGACCGTATTTGTCTATACGGTCGGCTTTGGTTTCACGAACCGGGGCGATAAGCTGCACGCCGCTGTTCTCCTGACGTCCCTTCGCCGGGTCGATGATAATCAGCTTGCCGGTTTGCCGGCTGTGATGACCGGTTGCGATGGCAATGACCCTGTTCGTACCGGGAATGCCTCTGGCGTGCAGAATCGTCGTCGGAAACCACGAATTATTACCGTAGAACTCTCTCTGCCCCGTACCGTCGGGATTCATCTGATACAGCGGCTGAGGATAAATCTGACCTCGGTCGTTATAATCCCACCGGGTATAGATGATTCTGCTGTCGCCGAGGACAGTCGGGAAGTTGGTGTGGACCTGGTCGAACGACAGGCGGCGGAGAAATCGACCGTCCTTGTCACATCTATAAAGGTTGCTCACCTCAGTCCACCAGCAGTCCACTATCTGCACGCAGCGCGTGGAATTGAAGATGATGTCGTCATTGGGAAGATACGCAGCCTCATAATCGGCAAAGCCCAGCCCCGATGTTATCTGTTTGATTGCTTTCGTAGCGACATCTATTTCGTACAAGTGATAATCATCTTCCCGGTCGGACTTTTTCCAGGAAAAAAGAATTCGCTTGCCGTCGAAGGACACATCCGGGTCGCGAATCACGCCTTTGGCATCTTCGATGAGTGTCTCGACCGTACCATAGATGCCGTCCATTTCGAGGATGCACAAACTCGTTCCGGGCTTGAAATGCCGCTCGGCCTGTGCATCGGATTGCCCTTCCGTATAAGCATAGTGCGAACCGCCCATGTTGTAATGTTTCGTAAATACTATTCTACGGTACCGCTTCAAAAGCCCGGCCAGACGAATAGCCCGGCGGTTCCGGCAAACTTTTTCGTACAATTCCAGCCAACGCAAATCGTCGCAATGTGTTTTTGCTTTTTGCAGGACATTCAATTCGTAACTGGATGTCTTACTGGATTGGGCAATCTCTCCCAACACGCGCTCGAGCATGCCAACCTGGCTCTGCGTGTTGTCCCCTGCGAGAAACCACTCGCGGCAATCCACACCGTAATCCTGGAGCATCCAGTCCGATTGAAGGGCAAAGTCCCGCATGACTCGCGCAAAAAGACCCTCGGCCAGTTTGCCTTTCTCCTCAGCCGATACATCCAGCGACCCAAGAGCCAGGCGAGATGCCCGCATTGTTACCGGCCACGTGTCCATCTTTTTGTAAATGCCGCTCAGCTTCGCACCTGCGGCGGTATCGACAAAACTCATGACAACCAACACAACCGGTGCAAGAACATAAACGGACCTCAACGGCCGCGAACTGTTCATTACGCCCTTTCTTACAACTTATTGTAATTAGTTCCTGTTGCGGAAACAACATTTGTCATTCCTGCGAAAGCAGGAATCCAGGTTTTTTCGATATAGACCCCTACTTCCGCAGGGGTAAACTTGTGCCCGCGAAAGCGGGCAGCAGGCAGCGCCGAATCCGATACTTCATCATTCAAAATTCAACGTTCTCTCCTCCCCGCATCTACTCATTAACGCGTTCACCGCCTGACGATAACCGCCGTCCACGGACCTTTCCCCGGCGCCTCGATAGTTACCACTTTGCCGCCGGCGATAGCCGTCCCGCCTTTCCAATTGCCCGTCCCAATATCCATCCAGCGAAGCTCGAATTTGCCCTTGTACCCTTTTAGATTCAAGCCGATCGAGCCGCCGTCTGTGAAATACAGCACATATTGCTTACCGGGCTCAGCCGCAAGATACGCCTCGTCTGCCCGGCGATCGCTCAGAAGATTCATGTGAGGCTCGACTTCCCACGCCCTGATAAGCCTCTCGACCTCTCGCACAGAATGAATGCAGGCCTTCGCCGTATCATTCAAACCGATTCCACCACCGGGACGGTGAAACCGACAGGAAGCCGACCCCGCAAGAAAATCCCTCCAAAACCGCTCGACGCCGTCCTTTGGAGTTCCCGATCCCCAACTGGTTTGCCCATCGGAATATATTTTGGTGTTATTCAGGGGACGCGGATGTTTCCTTGCCTGGCTCATAATCCACATCAAATTGTTCCAATGGTCCTCGTTGAAAGTCCTGCTGTTGACCTGGGAAATATCAACAAACCGGTAGATTTTGGGATTATCGAACGCCTGCTTTAGCTTGGCGGACGATTGCGGCTTCCAGACATCATCGAACATATCCGTCACATATACCTCAACGCCCTTCTCGTCGGCAGCGTCTTTTATAAACTTCATCCAGTACTGCCCCCATTTCTCCGGCGTCGAAGTTTCGTTGTTCATGCAATAGAGCACGTTGAGGTATTTGAGACTGTACGACAGCATCTTGGCGACAAATCTCTCCTGAAATCCCCGAATAATATCATATTGCTTCTTGTATCGGCTCATCTCTTCAATTGTATGGAAGAAAGGCTGCCTGTCTCTCCACGCAGGGGCAGGATAGTTATTGGCCAGGCCGGTCTGCTCGGATGTATAATTTATATTGTTCACGGGACGCCACGGACTTATCTGCCAATGCTCTTGTGCGAAATCAAAACGGTCCCACACTTCTATCTGGATGATGATATTCCTCTCGCTGCACCATTTCAGGCAATTGGAGAACCTGTCCCAGTACACGGGATTACACTGGTTCAAATCAAATTTCCCATCGGCAAGTCTTTTGTGGGCTTTGAGGTCAACGCCTTCTCGCTGGCTCATCGTGTTTCGAACATAATTGCCGCCGGTGCCGACGATTTCATCCAGATGCTCCTCAAGGTCCTCCAGCAGGAATATATGGTCCGTCTTGCTTCCTCCTAAGAGCATAACCGGCTGTCCTTTATACTGCCAGTACCTCGGATTGTCCTTGTATGGCTTGATCCTCTCTGCATTTTGCCTGTTGCGTTTTGCAGCTGCATCCTGACCGTCCGCTTCTGAAAACGCGCCAAACAGAAAAACTAAAACCGCCAGACCAAATGCTGTTTTTCCCATCGCAACATCCTTCCATAGTTAATCGTTTGCGTATCGAAATCTTCGATTGTCAACTCTTCGGAAATAACCATCACTTATATCAAAGCGGTTTCATAAATGCAACTATCACAATCGATATGACTCTCAGATCTCAGCCACCTCATACACAAGACCGAAAGGGGCGAGAAAATTTAGAATTTAGAATGTCGAATGTCGAAGTGTGGATTCGGCGCTTTCGCAGGAATGACAGGATTACGAGTTACATCGCCGTGTCGGTGACGGCTAAACTCCGCCGGGGGCAGGGAGTTGGGTTTGTTATCGGGCGTTTTGGAGGCAAGGGCTTAATGATTAGAGAAGTTCGCTGCATATTTCCGATATATATATAGTGCTCTCAGTTGAAATTTCCTGTTTGTTCGCGGGTAAGTGGCTTTAGAACAATAAGTTACAATCTTACTCGTGGGAATTTACTACCCTGAAGGGTATAGAACAATGTCGCTTATCGAGTTGCAGACAAGGCAGTGTCCGTTAACGACCGACAAGACATATCCTGAGTTTGTCTTTGAAAAGATACGAAGGTCTCGGCAGCTTTACGATATTATCAAAAAGGCCAGCCTCGATGCAGACAAACGCAGCGGCGTGATCCATCTGGAATAAATGCTTTGGCAGGAATTTGGCTTTAGCTGCTGCAATTGACCAGGGCCGTGCGTTCGTGTTCGAGCAGCTTGGCTTTTAGCATTTTGCCGCCGGGTGCGGAGAAGCCGCCGAGCGTGCCGTCGCTGCGCAGAACCCTGTGGCAGGGAATGAGCAGCGGCAGGGGGTTTTTTGCGAGTGTGCTGCCGACCGCTCTGGCTGCGGCTGGTCTGCCCGCATTTTCAGCCAATCTGCCATAGGATATTGTTTGGCCAAACTTGATTTTTCTGCAGGCGCTGAGTACGGAAGCGGAAAAACCAGCAAGGCTGTTAAGGACGATGGGAATATCGAGGGCAAAATCCACGCAGTTGCCGGCAAAATAGGAGGTTATCTGCTTCTGGAGCTGGTTAAAATAAGTTTTGTAAGGTTGAGCTCCGGGCAGATATTTTCCGAGCTTTTTTTTAATTTCATCAGGTTTTGGGCACGGCAGATGAGTTCTCAGCAGGGCATATTCGGTCCCTGCCAGACCAAAATAGCCCCAGTTGGTCTTAAAAATCGCGTATTTTATCTTTTTTTGCATTTTTTGCCTAAGTGTGCGTTGAATATTTTCTAATGTGTCAAAATCATTGACGCAAGGGCAAAATTCTGTTAAATATAATAGTTTTTACAAGAAATGATCTGTAAGGAAAATTTGGATATTAAAAAGTACCAAGCAAAATTCGACGATGCGCGTTGCGGCATCGCATTTGCGGACTTTGAAGCATTTTGTGTTTGTGTGTGTCATTTTGATTTTTGGTTTTGATTTATGTGTCTTGAAGAATTACGAAAGCAAATAGACGAGCTTGACGACAATCTTGTGGAGATGCTCAACGAACGCGCACGGATTGTGGTGGAGATAGGAAAGCTAAAGAGCAAGACCGACCGGCCCATCTATGCACCAGACCGCGAAAAAGAGGTTTTTGCGAGAATTGCCGAGGCCAACAAGGGTCCGCTGCCGGACAGGGCGCTGGTTGCTATCTGGCGGGAGTTGATGAGCGGCTCTTTTGTTCTGGAGAGGCCCTTGCGGATTGGTTATCTTGGTCCCGGCGGCAGCTTCAGCCATACCGCTGCGATGCTTAAATTCGGACAAAGTGTCGAGTATGGGCCATTGGCGGACATCACAACTATCTTTGATGAAGTGAGCAAAAGCCACTGCGATTTGGGTGTTGTGCCGATAGAGAATACCACAGGCGGGGGCGTGATAGAGACGCTCGATGCCTTTATCGAGACGGACGTGAAAATTTGCGCCGAGGTCATGATGGCGGTGCATCATAATCTCCTGGCGAATTGTCCTCTGTCGGAAATCGAAAAGATTTACTCAAAGCCGGAAGTGTTCGCCCAGTGCCGAAACTGGCTGAGCGCCACGGTCAAGGATGTGGAGACTATCGCCGTTGCCTCCACCGCCAAGGCGGCAAAACTGGCCGCCGAGGAGCCGAAATCCGCGGCGATTGGCTCGGTCGTGGCTTCAGAATTATACGACCTGAGAATCGTCTGCGAAAACATCGAGGACATCGCCAATAACGTAACGCGATTTTTGGTATTGAGCCGGGAAGATTCAAAGCCGACCGACGAGGACAAAACAGCTATATTGTTTAGCACAGCCCATAAGGCAGGCGCCCTTGCCGACGTGCTCGATGTTTTCAAACAACACGGTATCAACCTGACAAATATCGAGTCCCGGCCGAGTAAGAAAAGGCAGTGGGAGTATTATTTCTTCGTGGACTTCTTGGGACACAGGACCGAGAAAAGGATTCAGGATGGCCTCAAAGAGGCCGGTAAGCATTGTTTGCAGCTTTCGACATTGGGCAGTTTCCCCAGGGCGATTGGGCTGCTTTGATTTATGAACTAAACAGGGGAATTTTATGAGAAAGCCGTTTGTAGCGGGTAACTGGAAGATGAATACCGACAGTTACACCAGCTTAAATCTGGCAAAGGACCTTGCTTCCGGGACTCTGGAGGTGGCGAGCGAAAGCATTACATTGGCAGTTTGTCCGCCGTTTGTTTATCTGCAGGCGGTAGCCAAGGCCCTGAGCGCCTCAAATATCGCCGTAGGCGCCCAGGATATGTACTTCGAGCCCAAGGGGGCTTTTACCGGCGAAATCAGCACGTCGATGCTGAAAGACGTCGGCTGTGCTTATGCTCTTTGTGGTCATTCGGAACGTCGGCACGTAATCGGTGAAACCGACGAGCTGATAAATAAGAAAGTAGCCGCTGCTATTGCCGGCGGAATTCTACCGATACTATGTGTAGGCGAGCTGCTCGCCGAGAGAGAAGATTCACAAACCGAAGATGTAGTGGCCCGGCATGTAAAGGGCGGCCTGGCGGAGCTGAACGCCGAAAAGGTCTCGGCGGTAACGATAGCGTATGAGCCGGTCTGGGCCATCGGAACGGGGCTGACGGCAACGCCGCAGCAGGCCCAGGAAGTGCATGATTTTATCCGCAAGCTGCTGGCCGAGATGTATGACGGCCAATTAGCCGGGGAGATTAGAATTCTCTACGGCGGTTCGGTAAAACCCGGCAACACGGCGGAGTTGATGGCACAGCAGGATATAGACGGCCTGCTTGTCGGTGGGGCAAGTTTGAAAGCGGATGATTTTCTCGCGATAATTCAGGCAGCAGCACAGAAAACGTAAAACTTAAAACGAAAAATGCAAAACCAAAACTCAAAAGTAAAAACCGAATTAAAACACAGAGCATATCGGTATTCCATTAAAAAGTAAAAATAAGTTTTGAATTTTAAGATATGGTTTTTAGGTTTTTAGTTTATAAGGGGAATGAAAATGATTCCATTGTTGGCAGCAAGTTTTATTATGAAGGTTGTCGCAGTGCTGTTCGTTATTTGCTGCGTGGCGCTGATTCTAATTATTCTGGTTCAGAAGGGCAGAGGCGGCGGTTTGAGCGGGGCCTTTGGCGGAGGCATGGCAAGCGGAATCTTAGATTCCAAAACCGGCGACTTTTTGACGTGGGTCACAATAGTGCTGGTGGGAGTATTCCTGACGCTTGCGGTTGTGATGGCCAAATTTTACAAAGAGAAGCCCACCGGTAAGTTTGATGCTCCGGTTCGGCAAGAGCAGCCGGCAGAGCCGGGGCAAACACCGCCGGTTGGGGACACGAGGACTCCGACAAGCGCTACCACCGACAATACCGAAGTAAATTCGCCCGGCGGCTAACCTCGTCGTGCGTTGTGCGTGATGCGTCGTGCGGAAAAAATACGCAATACGATATACGCGATACGCAATACGAATTGAAAGTGCAGTGCTATGATAAACAGTATGACGGGATACGGCGAAGCGCAGGGCGAGGTCAATGG
>Ga0114922_10007470_pt1 | contig 10011 bp, 5 predicted proteins | sample AartaG_FD_100975 | JGI IMG/M metagenome (GOLD analysis project Ga0114922, IMG submission 100975) | Deep subsurface microbial communities from Aarhus Bay to uncover new lineages of life (NeLLi) - Aarhus_00045 metaG | ecosystem: Environmental > Aquatic > Marine > Oceanic > Sediment | place: Aarhus...
CGGTATGGTAGTCGGACTAACCCATATTAGAGGAGTAATCAGGGTAATGCCTGATGAGTCCGGCAGTTGCCGGACACTCGAAGAGGTTAGCAGTGATACGCAGAGGGCTGAGGAGGCATTAGCCATACCCTGAGATGGAGACACTGACGCTGACAAAATTGGCCCTTATATCGGAACGGGCCTGCCGAGAGTCCAAATGCCAGTTTACGAGTTTAGCTCATTTGCTGGATGAGGGGTTCTTGGCGGCATGCTACTATCGGCTTGGCAGGGACCGGGCCAGTGGCATAGACGGAGTATACGTTGTCGCCTGTATCGTGAGTGTTGCTGAAGAGCCGGATGTGAGAAATTCACAAGTCCGGTTCTGTGAGGGACATTGATGTTTCCCGCATTCGGTTAAATTGGAACTGAATGAAGGGAACTATATTATGTCTACTCGACCCGAATACTGCTCCCTTGAAAGTGCAGAGATTCAGAGAAATTCGTTCAAATTTGGTAATGAAAATGAAAATAACTTTCTCCTTGACTTTCACACATTTATAAATTATTTTTGATATATACTGTAACATTTGAAGCCATACATCTAAAGTGAATTTACTTTCTCTGAGGGAAGAGGTGAATAGAACTTTAGTGGAGGCAGTATTAGATGGGAGAGAAATTACATTAGCCGAGTTCAAGAGGGGAAGTGCATCTCGGGATTAGTCTTTTTTTACTTAGTTAAGAAAAAAATAAACTACATTCTTTTTACACGCGTATAAAGAATATTATATTTTGGAATTTTTAAAATTAGAACTGTGCACACTTTCTCCATACGAAGACTCCCGTGAAGTATTGAATACCCAGGACAACTGCGTGGGTATTGACAAAGGGAGGAGGGTGCATCAGAATCTAAGGTTAGGGGTGAATAAAAGTTGATAACTCATAAATATATACAAAGTAATTAAATGTTAATTGCTAGACCTATATTTAATCCTACAGAAGATGATAATATTAAGAGGCTTAGAACTTACTACAATTACTTGAGGTGTGTAAATAAGTTTCTCATAAATGAATATTCAAACTGGCAACAGTACGCTGGATATTGTATTTCAAAAACCTCAAAGATACAAGGGAAACCAGATTTGGATTTAGACTGGATTAATAGGTGGCTAAAAATTGCCTGGAATACAGAATACCTAATTAATGCAGGACCTGATCAGGTTGAATTAATTAGAATTAATAACCAATGGCTTCCAATACAATCATATTATAGCATTTATGCTGCCAGCGAAGCTTTTACGTATGCAATAGATAAAGGTAAATCAGGAAGTCACGCTAAAGCAAGAAAGAAGTTGACAACATTTTTAAGTAGAACAAAAATAAAACCTTGGAATTTTATATGTGATGGAACCAAAAATAATTTGTCATTTCCAAATTTTCCCACGATAACGAATTTTCCGAATAATTTAACTCGTCAAGATGTCATTCCTCATGAGATGATAGCGACTTGTTTAAGAGCAGAACATAAACATAGAATTAATGAGAACTTTGTAAAGCGAAAGAAGTATTTTAAAAAGGATTTTAATCCAGGGCTTTCCAGTCTTCTTCACTTTTTTTATCGTTTACGTATAAAATCAAATTATCGAGATATAGATTTATTCATCATGGATGCAAGTGATACCTTAATAATAGAATTTGCGAATTCCTTGAAAGAAATTGTCTTTTGGTTTCTCGTACTGACAGAGATATATCTTATTCGTCGATGCAAGAAAAGAATTATTATTATTTCGATAGAAGATTATTTGTCGATTAACCCACATCATAAATTGTTAAGAAATAGGGCTGATTATTATACAATGAATATCTGATAATATACATTAATGTTTTTATTCACCCCTAACAAGCGCATCAACTCGGACGCCTTCACGCGTGGCATGTGTAATATCTTGGGCAAGGCCCGGCGCCGGTTATGCGCCGGCCGTTATTTGTGTACAGCCAACTAGTATCACGAGATATAGAAAGTAATAATGATAGAAAATGAAGTTATAAACGCGAGAGTGTCGTTGTATTTTTATAAATAACCATTAAACAAAAGGAGAAAAACGATGTCAAAAAAAATGACAAGAACAATCATCCTTATTACTGCATTTGCACTGGTTTTCGGTTGCACAATGCAAACAGGAAATCCGTTGTTGAAAGAATGGAAAACACCATTGCAAACCCCTCCATTTAATGAAATTAAAAACGAACATTTCATGCCTGCAATTCAAGAAGGAATGAGGATTGAAATAGCTGAGGTTGAAGAGATAATAAATAACAGTGAAAAGCCAACCTTTAAAAACACAATTGAAGCTCTGGAAAAAAGCGGAAAGCTGCTCAGTAAAGTAAGCAGAGTATTCGGTTGCCTAAACGGCGCGAATACAAATGATGAATTACAGAACATCTCAAAAGAATTAGCGCCTATACGGTCCAGACACAACGATGATATAAACTTAAATGAAAAACTCTTCGCAAAAATAAAACAGATTTATGAAGAGAGAGAGAGTCTCGAATTGACTCCTGAACAAAATACTGTGCTCGAAAATTATTATAAGGATTTTGTCAGGAGCGGCGCTGATCTTAATGATGAAGATAAAGCAAAATTAAGAATCATCAATGAAGAGATGAGCAAACTTTATGTCAAGTTCAGGCAAAACCACCTTAGCCAGACAAATGCTATTGCTCTGGTTATTGATAAGGAAGAAGACCTTGCCGGACTGACGGATGAGGTAATTCAAGCTGCCGCTGATATGGCAAAAGCAAGAGACATGGCAGGCAAATGGGTGCTTACTTTGCAAAAGCCTAGCTTTATTCCTTTCCTGCAGTATTCGGAAAAACGGAATCTCAGAGAAATCGTTTTTAAAGCCTACATCAATCGCGGTAATAACAACGATGAATTTGATAATAAGACGCTGATAGCCAAAATTGCATCTCTCCGGATCAAACGTGCGAATTTGTTGGGTTATAAAACCCACGCTGACTATGTACTTGAAAGAAATATGGCAAAGAATCCTGAGAACGTTTACAATTTCTTGAACGATTTATGGAAACCTGCTTTAGAAAGAGCAAAAGTAGAAGTGTATGATATGCAGACGCTCATCAATAAAGAAGGACATAATTTCAAACTGGAATCCTGGGACTGGTGGTATTATGCCGAGAAAGTGAAAAAAGAAAAATATGCTTTGGAAGATGCCATGCTGCGCCCGTATTTTAAAATGGAAAATGTGCGTAAAGGAGCCTTTGATGTGGCCGGGAAACTGTACGGGATCAAATTCATCAAAAGGGATGACATTAAGGTATATCATCCAGATGTTGAAGTATTTGAAGTCCAGGAAGCTGACGGAAAGCATCTGGGGATTTTTTATTCGGATTATTACCCGCGTGACGGCAAAAGAAGCGGCGCCTGGTCGAGCTCTTTCAGAAGCCAGTCCAATATAGATGGCGATTTCATTACACCCCTGGTTTTTAACGTCGGTAATTTTTCTAAACCCACTGCGGATAAACCTTCCCTGATGAGTGTAGATGAAGTCAACACCCTGTTCCATGAATTGGGTCACGCTCTGAATAGTCTCTTCGGAAATACTACTTATTCAGGATCGAGAAGAACACCGAGAGACTTTGTTGAACTTCCTTCACAAGTTATGGAAAACTGGGCCATGGCTCCTGAAGTACTGAAAATGTATGCAGTCCACTACGAAACCGGTGAGCCGATACCGGAGGATTTGATTAATAAGCTCGATAACGCCAGACTGTTTAATCAAGGTTTTGAGACGGTTGAATACCTGGCTGCCTCTTTCCTGGATATGGATTGGCATGTACTCACGGATACAACCGAGCTTGATGCGGCTACATTTGAAAAAAAATCCTTGGATAATATCAAACTGATACCTGAGATTGAATCCCGCTATCAAAGCACAAATTTCAGCCACATATTTTCCAGCGGTGGTTACGCTTCAGGTTATTACAGTTATATCTGGGGCGCGGTTCTTGACGCTGATGCATTCCAAGCATTTAAAGAAACCGATATATTTAATAAGGAACTGGCTGTTTCCTTCAGGGAAAATGTACTTTCAATGGGAAGCAACGATATGATGGCTCAATATATTAAATTCAGAGGCGCTGAGCCCAAAGTCGATGCTTTACTCAAAAGACGGGGATTGAACTAAACAATTTTGCTTTCCTGGAAACGCGAAGTCCATTTCTAATAATACTCATTGGAGTCACGCCTTGCCAGGGAGACGGTAAGTCCGTTCATAGATGATGTTGAACAAGGAAGTAAATCTATTTATTCAGAGAGTATAAAAAAGGTGACTTATTTTTGTTTACAGTGTGCAAAAAGAGCACGCAGAAAACAAAAATCAAGTCTTTATTGTTTATATAAAAAACAGTTTGGCACAATTATAAATGTTTGGTAAATAACTGTAAATCTGCATTATAACATATAGCTTAAGCTGAAGAAACCGCTCCTTTTCAAATCGAGTTTAGTGGAAAATTTTACGTTCTATGCTCTGGCGCAGTTACGGCGTAGCGGTTTTTCAGCTTAGCTAATCGTTATGAGTCCACTACATACCGCTGACAGGGAGGCCCGGCATCACGTAAAAAGGAATAACTACAGAAAAAGCCACAATCGGTAAGTGGCTTTTTTCATTACCATTCGTGACCCGTGGGTGGGATAAATTCCATACGAAGACTGCTCCCTTGAAAGTGCAGCGATTCAGAGAAATTCATTCAAATTTGGCAATGAAAATGAGAGGCACTTTCTCCTTGACTTTCACACATTTATAAATTACTTTTGATATATACAGTAACATTTTGAGCCATACATCTAGTTAAGAAAAAATAAACTGCATCCTTTTTACACGCGTATCATGAATTTAATATTTTGGAATTATTAAAATTAGAACTGTGCGCACTTTCCCCATACGAAGACCCCAGCATGGGTATTGAATACCCAAGACGCCTGCGTGGGTATTGACAAAGGGAGGAGGGTGCGTCAGAATCTAAGGTTCGACCGAAGGGCGAGATGAAGAAAAGGCTAGTTGACGAGCTTCCGGATATCGTCTACTACGCATTCGATGCGAGAGCGAAGACCGCTGCCGAATTTAGAGGCAAGAACGCTGACTTGGTTGAGGATACGTTATCGGAGCTAAACCGTTTTTACACTGCCAAAATGGCATGTGTCATATACGGTGCAGACGTCTCCGCCACTCCTCGGTTCGATGCTTTTGCTCTGTTCGTCAGGGCTCTTGAGGCACTTATTTCTTCTTTGCACCTCGCAACTCACAGGCAAGCGGGTGAATCATTAGTGCTGATGCGGCTTTCGCTAGAAAGCGCCGCGACCGCCGCGCACATTTGCTCCTGCAAGAAAGCCTTGGCCCAGTACTGCAAGTTCACCTACAAATCAACTTCAGCGATATCAAATGCTAAGAAGATTGTACCGATCATCGGTGGACTCTGGGGCAACATCAGCACTGTAGCCGTGCATGTTAACCGCCGGCATGGCCCTTTTTATGAGCCCTCAGAGGATGGGGAAGGGAAGGTTGGGACCATCGAGGTTCCTCTTGCCGAAAAGAGGTCCGCACCAGGCCAGGACGAGATAATGCTGACCCTTATTTCCCTGATTTCGAATGTTGACCTGCGGCTATTCGAAGAAACATTGCTGGAGAAGAGCCCAGCATACGATGGTTGGTTGCAGATGCCTGGCACGCAACACTTATACGTGTGCCCGACCGATGAACTGATCCGCAAGTATTACGACAAGTTCGTCCGAATGCCGGACTTCTTCCAAGCCCAAGCATCAACGCCCAGTCCCGAGCGGACGGGCGAATAGTACAAACCTGAGATGTCGAACAACGCCCTGCAGTCGGATTGCCTACAGCGCTGGCGTGCTTCCGGCAACCGCTGAGGGCAGCGTTATAACGTATTAAATGAAAGTTAATCTCAATGTCTAAACCAAATAATACTAATCTCAAAATCATGAAATTAAAATTTTTCTTAGAAAATTACAAAATATTTTTTGAGACTGTTGCCGCTTTACTGATCTCAGTAATGGCAATAATTATCTCTTTGAGTCAATGTAATATTAGTAATAATCAGACTGAATTATTAAAACTACAAACTAAAATTGCAGAAAATACATATTATTCAAATATTGATCCAGTCGTTGTCTCAAATTTTATTGATAACAGTAAAATGAATTTATATGAAATTGTAATAAAAAATATTGGAATTAGTACTGTATATGATATTGAACTAAAAAACTCATTCAGGTTATTTGGCCCAGATTTTGAATCTGTCCCTATTAGTATAAAAGATATGGAATATAGAACGATAGCGCAACAAATCAATCCCGGTGATTCATGTAAATTTACTATACGAAAAGACCATTATATTGAACATATGATTTCAAATTTTCCCCAACAAAAAGATATATCAATATTTCCAGTAATAACATCAAATATAACCTATAAACGATACCCTGATAAAAAACAATATAATTTAACAAAATATTTATTTTTACTTTACAATCGGAAAAAAGGTATCATCGGATCAGTTGATTTAGACAAAAGTTGGATTAGTCCTGAATTCATTAATAAACAATATCTAAAAAACTATGATAGCAGAAATAATGAATAATAAAATACGGTATAACCAAAGGCTGCTAAGGATGCGGCCGGCCCGGTTCTTTTTCATTTTTTAGTTCGGCTTAGGACGGCTTTCGCCGCCCATGAAAAAAAAGCAGTGCGGACATTACCGCGCGTTCATTTAAACATACACAGTGGTTTCGGGACGGCATCAGTTGGCCGCACCTTAGAGCCAAACGTTATATACCGCCAATTTAGAGGGATAAGAACAATGGAATAGACACGAACGTTAGCAGTAATGCTAGCGCTATTTCAGGGATTGGAACATGATACATAAAATTGAACGACTTATTTCTATCGGAAAGTTTAGAAACTATCAGGCTACTGGTGATGTAGCTTTCAAGAAATTAACACTTTTTTACGGTGATAACGGTAGTGGTAAAACAACCTTGACATCTTTACTTCGCTCTTTAACTCAAAACAAACCCTACCTTGTTAAAAGAAGAAAATCTATAAATCAAACCACACAACAAGCAGCACAAATTGTTCAGAGAAACATTTCAGGAGACACACATCATACATTTAATCCGACAACAGGTTGGACAGCTCCTTTTCCCGATATTGAAATTTTTGACATTCACTTTGTAGACGAAAATATTTACTCAGGTTTTGACTTTAATGAAGAACATAAAAAACATCTTCATCAATTTGTAATAGGTGCACAAGGGATAGCAATTCAACAACAAATTGAACGAAACAAAACCGATAAAACAACATCAAGACAATTACAGACAAATATTGGGCAACAATTAATACAACAAGTCGGGAATAACTTAACTCCTGATTTAATTACATCGTTCCTTGCAATTCCACAATCAAATAATATTGACCAACTGATTGCAACGGCAGAAGCGGCTTTAGTAAGCGCTAATGCAAATTCCGTAATTCAAACGCTACAACAACTCACCCAACTTGTCCGAATAAATTCTGGTATTGACTTTAATTCTATAATAACCGATTTGCAAACAACTTCACAAGCTATTCAAAATGCAGCATTGCAAACTTTATTTTCAAATCATTGTCAAGATTTGGCTGACAATTCGATTGATGGACCTGAAAATTGGCTACAAAAGGGTTTTGCATACATAGAGAGTAAACAAGCGACTGCTAATGACAACAATCCAATTACTCTTTCTTGTCCATTTTGTAAGCAAACAATTGACAACACCATTGACATTATTAACGCTTATGCACTTCAATTCAATGCAGCTTTCAATTCGTTAGTTCAGCGAATACAAGCCCATTTGACCATACTTCAAGCTTTCAACTTAGAAACGGCTATACAGGCATTTAACAATGTCAATCAAATAAACACAGGACGCATTGCTTCATGGACTGCACACCTACCAAACACGGTTCAATCTCCAACTTTCAGTATTATAGCTGATGAAGCGAATTTAAGAGCAGAGTTTCAAGCACTCGTTGCAGCAGTTCAACAAAAACTTCAAAATCCCTCTGCGGCAGTGGCTACCGCCACAGCCACGGATTTTCAATCTTCTTTACAAACAATTAATACAAATATTGATAGCTACAATCAAAGCATTAATACCTACAATACTGACATCACTACTTTTCGTGCAAGTATTCAAACCGTAGCCAATGCACAGCTTGAAGTTGACAGATTGAAAAGAATAAAGAAGCGATTTGAGACACCCATTGTGGTACTCTGCAACCAGTTAACAACAGAAAGACAAAATCTTAGAACATTAGAAACGGCATATCCCCTGTTAGTTCAGCAACAACAAACCGAAGCGACAACCTTTTTTAATAGTTATAAAACTCGTATCAATCATTACTTAGGAACTGTATTTAAGACACCTTTCAGAATTGATGATGTAGTGCATGTTCCACCTCGTGGAATGGCGACACAAAGTAAAATAGGATACAAACTAACCATTGAGGGACAAGAAATTTCCTTTGAACCTATTCAGCCAAACAGTGTAAAGGATTGTTTAAGCGAAGGAGATAGAAGCACAATAGCTTTGGCATTTTTTCTTTCTAAATTGGATATTGACCCAAATGTAAATAACAAGGTTTTAGTTTTTGATGATCCTCTATCAAGTTTTGACAGTAACAGAAGGATGTATACAGTGCAACTCATAAAAGATTTATTTCCGAATATCAAACAAGTAATTGTTCTTAGCCATAATGAGTTTTTCCTTCACGAACTATCAAAAGGTTTTGCACCTGGTGACAAAAAAACTTTACGAATAACTGAAGACTTTACAGCCAGAGCATCCGTAATTGAACCGTTGGTTTTGGAAACCTTAGTTGAGAATGATTATTTCAGGCATATTAAAGAATTAGAAAATTTCTTACGACATCCTGACCTTAGTAAGAAGGAGATTGTATTGGGTTGGTTGCGTAATGTTCTCGAAGCACATATTCGGTTTAAGTTCTACAGACAAATAAGTGCATTACCTGCAAATGATCAAACGCTAGGAAGATTAATAACTGCTTTGAACAATCAAGGGGTTGTATTTAGAAACAACGAAAATAGAACAACAATCATTTCTATGCTAAATCTAATAAATGGAATTTCTTGCAGACCGCACCACGGAGAACCAATTCCTGACTATACGATATTAGGAGCAAATCCAAATACAATGAATGGAGCTGAGCTTTCAAACTTTGTAACAGATACTTTAAACCTAATTGACAATGAATTATAAAAAAGCACGAACCGCTAACAATGGCTAAAAAATAATAGCCATCCTGCGGGATGGCAACGCTTTTTAGCCGGAACGTGGAGAATAAGGAATGATAAAAAACACATAACAAAAAAATCAAGCTGACTGGAACAGCGATTGGCGAATTTTGATTTTCGGTGCTCACAATACGTTTTTTAAAATATTGAAATACAGTGCGCCGTATGTTCAAGCAGATTATTTTGGCGTTATAGGTCACCGCATGCCGCGTACAGTGTGAACCGTCATCGCGCAAAAAGGAATAACTACAGAAAAAGCCACAATCGGTAAGTGGCTTTTTTCATAACCATTCGTGACCCGTGGGGTGAATAAATTCCATCCGAATACTGCTCCCTTGAAAGTGCGGTGATTCAGAGAAATTCGTTCAAATTTGGTAATGAAAATGAGAGGCACTTTCTCCTTGACTTTCACACATTTATAAATTACTTTTGATATATACAGTAACATTTTGAGCCATACATCTAGAGTGAATTTACTTCTTTGTGATGGGAGAGGTTAATAGAACTTTAGTGGAGGCAGTATTGTTTGGGAAAGAAATGAATATTAAGCCGAGTTCAAAAGGTGAAGTGCATCCTTTTGGAGATCGGCTTTTTTGTTAGTATGATAAAACTATTAGATCAAAAAATAAGATTGTGAATGTTAGA
>Ga0114922_10007471_pt1 | contig 10011 bp, 6 predicted proteins | sample AartaG_FD_100975 | JGI IMG/M metagenome (GOLD analysis project Ga0114922, IMG submission 100975) | Deep subsurface microbial communities from Aarhus Bay to uncover new lineages of life (NeLLi) - Aarhus_00045 metaG | ecosystem: Environmental > Aquatic > Marine > Oceanic > Sediment | place: Aarhus...
ATCTTGCAACCTTACCCTTAATGAGTTCTAAAATTTGAATAGATTTAGCTCTGAAATAATACTTTGTATTTTCTCAATTAATATTATCATCGATAAAATAAATAAATTCAGATCAATGTGAAGGATTTTTTTAATAAAAATTTTTTTTTTTATTTTTGGTCGTTAATTAGATTTCTGAGACTCTCTAGACTAATAAAAATGTAAGAACCCATAGTTTTATTAATACAGAATACGAAGATATTATTACCCATTAGACAATTATGTATTAATAAATAGAATCGTAAAAAAATAGGTCTGAATATTGCCTTTCCATAATCTAAAAGGATCGCGAGAGTCAAATATTACTCATACAGAAACATATAAGAAAGTTGTTCTAGATTACTTATCAGTTAAAGGATATATCCCAATAAGAGATTCATCCATTGATGGATGTTTGAGTGATTTAATACTAGTTAATCGTGAGATTCATGGACAAATTGAAACACATGTAGAAATAAAATGGGACAATTTTAGTATAAACCAAAAGAAATTTCGCAAGGAATTTGCAGAATATTTTTTGCTTTATTTACGAACACCAAGATTAAAAAGATTTAAATTCGTAATATTTGCCAAAAAAATAGAGAATCTAAACTTACATATTAGTCTCTATGATCGTCTAGATTTAAATGAGATAAAGGTTCAATGCAAAAAAATAGAAGATCTTTTAACTAGAACAGACTTGGAGTATTTTCAGCAAGTAGAAATGTCAGATAAAATTGAATTTTTTACAGATACTGCTTTATTTCAAGGAGATATTACGGATATTAAAATGACTATTGCTGCTGAAATAGGGGAGTTCCCTGATGAGAAAGATATGTATTTACGATTCAAAACTTATGAAGAAAGCTGGAATATTAGAGAAGAAAATGATAAAATTTTTAGCAATATTAAGGAAATAAAGAATATTAGAGAAATTTGGATAGCAGAAACAGAATATAATACTGAACGTGAAATTTTAGAGATTTTGGATTATCCTCCCCCTTTTTATTTATATGAAAATAAATTGTTGTCATTATATCCTTTTGAGGAATATAATAATTTGATCAATGTTATTAATGAAAACACCATTCAAAAAGTTAAAATTAACGAATGGATGGAGGATGAGGATAAAAAGCACATTATTATTGCTCTTTTAAACAGGATGTGTTATAAATTCTGTCAATTAATAGGCCTCTATAAAAAAGAAGATAATTATATTTATTATTATCCTGCTTTTGATAATCAAATGCAAGCGACGGAAAATTGGATCTTATTTGAACCAAAAGGTAAAAAAATGACAGAAAGAAGAAGTAATCGCTTAATATATAAGAGATTTAAAGAAACAACTCCAAATCCGTATTATATGCATTTTGCTGTCAAATTTGAAGTCATTAATTTTGACAAAAAATTATTTTTCACTATTTTTCCTAAAAAAGTCTTTACTAGAAATGGAGTGGAACAATTAGAAGGAAGACGGGCCAAAAAAATTCAAGAGACTAGTTTCATTAACCCCCTTTTTACTCGAAATAGAAATTTGTTATTGGAACAGTTCTTTTGGGGTTTTGCTTTATTTCTAAGCCCTAAACTAAGAGAAAAACATCTAGTATATGATAATGAGACAGATAAACAAATCCAATTTCATATTTCTAAAATAATAAAAATGATAGGGCAGGATTATTTTGAATGGTTTGAATTAAATAGGAGACCTATTATAGATGACGACGAAATTGACGAAGAGGAGGATTATAATGATTCAATTTTACAATATCTTAATCAAATTAATCTAACTAAAGATGATAATCGATTACCTTTGTGAACAAAAATTAAAATTTGGGAATAACATTGATGCCTTCGATCCTAGAATAGGATTATTAAAAGGCGGCCCTTATAATTTACCAGATCATAATTCAGATGATTTTAGAATCATAAATTGTGGCTTAATAGGGTCGAGTCTTTCGATTGCAAAGATAAAAATATTTCTTGAAAAAATCTCTCTAGGATTAAAAGCCAATGAAAAAACATATGGGAACTATGGTTTTCCTGGACTTGGAAAGAGTTCCCCACTTCGATGTTCAATTAAACTTTTAAAAGAATGGGAAGCCAAAATTTGGGATGATGAACTAGCAAAACTTGTTAAGATAATTGATAAAAATGATTGTAAAGATTATTTGATAGAAATAATTGGTTCTAATATAAAGAAATTGAAAAACATTGATCCTCCTCCAGAAATCATCCTAATTTCTATTCCTCATGAAATTATTGATTTGTTCCAAAGAGAAGATGTGATATCCGATGATATTAAGTTTGCTAATAGAACAAAACCTTCAACTGTTTATGAAAGTGAAGGAGATATAGACTTTCATAGCATTGTTAAGATTTTAGGCATGGAAAATGACATCACTACACAATTAATTAAACCCAAGACTTTAGATTTCCAAGCAGATGAGGATGAAGTATCTATTGCTTGGAATTTCATAGTTAGTTTGTATTATAAAGATAAAGGAATTCCTTGGAAGTTTTCCGAATTTGATTCAAATGTATGTTATGTGGGTATAAGTTTTTATAGGGATTTTAGTAAGTTAGATGTGTCATTAAACACTAGTATGGCACAAGTATTTCTATCCACTGGGGACAGTTATATTCTTAGGGGAGATAGTTTTAAATGGGATCCTCTAAAAAACGATATGGCACCACGTCTAGAAAAAGCTCATGCTACATCTATAATAAATAAAGTGTTGGAATTCTATTATAATTTGAAGGATAATCAATATCCTACTAGATTAGTGATTTACAAAACCTCAAACTTTATAGATGAGGAAATAAATGGATTTTATGATAATTGCGCTAATTTAAAAAATATAGATCTGATAACAATTCAAAGAGATCCCAAAATAAGGTTATATCGACAAAAAAAATATCCTATTATGAGAGGAACTGTTTTATTCTCTGATGACCGAAGATATGCAATACTTTATACAACTGGACATATTCCTTTTTTTAAAACATATCCTGGAATGAGAGTGCCTAAACCACTTGAAGTAAGAAAATTCCTTGGAAATTCAGATATGAAAGTAATCTGTGAAGAGATACTTACATTATCTCGATTAGACTGGAATTCTATAAAGTTTTGTCAGCGGTTACCCGTAACTATCTCATTTCCTCAAAAAGTTGGAGATATTTTGGCAGAAAGAAGAGCGTCATTAATTCAAATTAAAGCACATTATAGGTATTATATGTAATAAAAAGTAGGAAAAAAGATTTTAATGGTATTAGAGGGTATTGTAAAGATATTTAAAAAAAGTAAGGGTTTTGGATTTATTTCGATGGGTAATGGCAAAGATATCTTTGTACATTTTAATGACATTATTTCAGAAGATAAATATAAGGTATTATATAAGGGAGATAAGGTTACTTTTGAAATTATTGACACTGATAAGGGTCAACGAGCTGTTAATGTCGTAGTAACTGAAAGATATCTGTTAGAAGATATTCCAAGAAAACCTGAATGGTATAAAAGAAGATCTTTTTAAAGATTAAAATTATATATTTGAATGTAAATCTACACACAAGAACACACCTTCGGTTCTAGATAAACGTTAAGAAAAAAGAATAATTCCTGGAGGAGATGGCGTAATTCTGCTCGAAAAGAAATTTTTTTCGAGATAATCACTCGATATTTTCATATTCCTCTAATATTTTTAATTTTACCGCATTTGAGGTTTCGATTGAATTTAAAATTAGTTCAGCTATTTCTTTAGGTATATCATAATATGTAAATACTAACGCATCAATTTCATTTTCGAGGGACGCTATTTTATTAGCATTTGTAAAAATATTGAATTCTTCTTTCTTTGTGTTTACATCCTCAATAAATCTCTCATTAGTATAATTAATTAGATTATGAGAATGTTCCCAAATATTTGGTGTGATGATTGATATTTCTGTTTTTTCAAAAAGAAGGTTTAGATTGTAAATTTTCTTGCGAGAATTTAATATCTTTTTTATCTCAAGATAAATGATTAAAGTGTATTCTGGTTTACTCGTCTCTAATCTCAATATTATTTGTTCATCATGTCCACTTAATCCTAACACAACAATCTTCATTTCGTTGACCATTTTTACCTCAAACGTGTCATATTTTTTGGTTAATAACTCTGAATCTGAATTAGGATTTATATCAATATTTTTTATCCATACTTGAGAAAATTTTCCTCGCTGGATTTTATTCCTATCATCTAAAATCAATTTCTTAAAAGAAATGGTTTTACTACGATATTTTTCTGAAACATGCAACCATATTCTATTGTAAATTAAACCTAACCTCTTAAGATTGATAACACTTGATACTTTTTTTCTAATAATAATAGTTTTTTCTCTCTCAGATATGAGTATCGGCATTTTACTCAAAGGAGTAGCAAAGAATTCAAGCATCAACCCTTTTGCTTTTCCCGCCTCTTTATACCAAAAATTAAGTAGCTTTGAGTTTAAGACTCCTAAAAGATAATATATATCTATAATCTCTGTGTCTGGTATAAGAGCATACATGTCCGTTGTACCAATACTTCTCTTAAAATCCAGAGCAAATGAATTCTCTGGTGCTCGATAAGGGCACAGTATTTTTAATCGATCATATTCAAAAATTTCAACATTCTGTATCCTTTGATAACCATACCAGGGGTATTTTGTTCCATCGTAATCGTATCTTTCTTTAAGCTTTTCTTTATAGTTTTCGAGGTATGCCAGTACACCACGTGCTTCCTTTTCATCAATTCTTTTTTCTTGCAATGGTACAGTGTAAAGGAGATAATCCCCACTTTCTATGACTTGATACTTTTTAAGGTCGCTATTAGTTACCAGTGGTTTGATAAATTCCCGTTCAATTTTGTAAGTTTTTTCATCGATTTTATTCACAACTTCAATAAAATCACTTTCCTTTCCGGTAACAAAACCCCCTGATCCTGTTTGATTCGGTTTAGAAGATATTCTAAATTCAGTTTTTCTTCCGGGAACCATTCCTTGACCAATTTCACATAATTCTCCTAACGGGTTACTCTTGGCTGTAATATTATTTAACACTGATTTCTTCCATTCTTTAGACAATATCCATTTCGAAGTGTCGAGTTGGTTTTGATTTATCCAATAGATATCAATATACTTATCTGAAAAATCATCCTTTTCAATATTTTTAATGATATGGTTTAACATCTTTTGATTATTTTGATGTTGAGTTCCTTCTGTAAAATTATCCTTACATAGAATATATTTTAATCTCATATTCTCAAGCGTTTCTAGAGTAAAAAGTAGTATGCAAGTATCATTATCAGCATCCTCAAAAATTTTTTTAACCTTTCCAAAATTGATTAAAATGTCAAGGTTCACATTTTCAAGGATAAACTCTTTCATTTTATCGGCATAATCATTCTCAAGCCAATAAGATTCTATAATAAACCCAAATTTACCTTTACTTCTTAGATTTAAGGCTGACTTAATGACAAAATAATAGTAAATATCTGATTGGCTTCTAAAATAGTTTTCCCATTCAGAACTTTTTTGAAGATATTCATAAATATACGATTGAGTTATTGTTCCAGATCCTTTCCCTCTAATTGTAAAATAAGGGGGGTTTCCAATGATACAGTCAAATCCAGGATCAGAATTTTTCTCAATATTCTCGTTTAAATATATAAACCAAAAATCTAATTGCCAATGAAAGGGAACTGTTGATTCATGAATATCATTTTTCATATTTAAAGATCCTAAATAATTTCCGAATTTTTTATCTAGTTCTAATCCAGATTTTTGTTTTATTAGGATAATATCTCTAATCAAATCATTATTCTGGGGATTTTTTAAGTATTCATTTCTTAATCTTGATAATTTTTTAATCTCCTCTTGAGCATTGGCGTTAAAATAATCAATTATTTCGTTATTAAGACCAATTAATGAGTCTCCATTGCATAAATTCATTTCTAATGCTGGGAGTATATGATTTGTATCAGCAGGTACTCTACTAGTTTGAAATTCTGCCGGAGCTAGTTTTATTAATTCTAACCAAATATTTAGTTTCGCTACATCGAGTGCGTTTTTATCAAGGTCTATTCCATATATATGGCGTAAAATAATTTGTGATATTAACTTTCTTTGATTACTAAATCCCAATAAGTTTTTCAATTCTAAAATGTGACTAAATTTTTCTTCCACCTCTTTCGGTCTTTCTATTCCCTCACTAAATTTACTATATTTTGAATAATGAAGCTCTATTAATTCATTAATTTCCTTATATTTTTCCCAAATTACTCGTAAAGCTTTAATTAAAAAAGAACCAGATCCGCATGCAGGATCGAGTATCTTAAGGTCGAACATCTCGAGCATTATTTTTTGAACTTTTTCAAATGCTCCAGCCTTTAGCAAATTAGGAATGTCATCCGTGATTTCATCAAATTTTATACTGACTGTGTGATTTGATATAAACTTTGTTATGTATTTTGGAGTGTAATAAATGCCTTGTTCCTTACGGACTTCCGCCAAGAATGTTTCATATGATTTCCCTAAAATATCCTCGTCAATTCGACGAAAATTAAATTGGGTAATTCCTGGTATCCAATTGTCGGGATCTAACCCAAAATCAATCCCTAAAATTAATTTAAATTTTTTATAGAATAAATTGATGTTACTCTCGGTTAAATCGAGATAATCTAATATAGTTTTATCTTGCTCTGAGATTTTAAAAAGCTCAGTGTCATAATATTCATAAAAATATTCATTTATATCCTCTAGATATTTTTTCAGGATTCTTTGGGGATTTTTAGCAGACCACTTTCTTTCAATATTCTCCCATTCTTTCTGTATATGTTGTTTTCCTATGACCCAAAAACTATCTAAAGATTGGATAAAGATAAACTTATTTATAAGATTTATAATAAAGCTCATTTTGAGATTTTCATTAACATTAAACTTAACTTCATTAATTTCTGAAACCCAATATTTTAAACATTTGAAAAATTGTTCGTCTAAAGGTTCCTTGATCGATAAATCCTCTTTTTTATCTAAAAAATGCCAAAAATCCTCTAATTGTTTTACTTCCTCTAAGAGGGAGAACAATAGCATGTGACCAAATGGAGGACAGGTTGCCTTTAGTGAAGATTCTTTGCTAAAAAAAAACCAATTTTCTAAATTTGTTAAAACTACAAAATCTCTTGCTCCCCTTAGATATTTGAGAACTTGTGTTTTATGGTCTTCTTGATTCAGATTCACTTTTTTAATTTTTACTAATTGTTTAATACCAGAAGTCTTCTTAAAAACAGCTGTGAATAAAGGTTTTATTTCCAAGGCTATTTCTTCTCGATTTGCCTTAATAAGATAATCAATAAATCCACTTTCATTAGATACTTCGGGAAAAATGTCAGTGAATAGATATTGAGCAAATTTAGAGTTAAAAGAGAAGAAAACCTCTCTTAACGTTTGTTCTGGTTTCGATCCTTTACTCAGGCTCTTCAAATAATTCTTAACTTCTTTACTTTTCATTGTATCTAAATAGTCGCTGAAATTCTTTGCTAAAATCTCATCCTTGGAAATTAATTTTTTTAAGTCGGAAAGAATAAGTGAAAGTTGCTTATCCATGAACATGACTCACATTCTTTTTACTGAATAATAAAATCTTCTAATTTTACTAACATGTTTACTTTATATTTATATATATTTAAATAAAAAAAAGAGGTATCCGACTTCATCATTTAAAGGTGAAATAATGGATTAATAATAGCATTTTTTAAAATCTATGAATAAGGAATAGTATATGGTTTCTAAAAGAAATAAAAACACTATAAAGCAAAGTGATTTGTCTAGTTGGATAATACCTACTAGATCAGAAAGTATATCCAATAGAAAAGAATTGAAAAATGAAAAAGTTCAAGTTGAGAAACCAAAATTAGCTTTTGGTCATGGATACAATCCTAATACAATAAAAAATGGAATAAGTAAATTTTCATTTAGCCATACCATAGATAAAGATCTGAAGTTATATGAATTTGAGCCTAAACTATCTTACAAAATATTTACTACACTGGCAAAAATTTTAAAGTATAAATGCATTGGTTCAGAACTTCAAAACGAAAGAACTGTGATAAAAAACACATATTTTATCACCAATAAGGACCCAAAAGTAATTATTAACGACCTAAATAACGCAATATCCGAAATCTTTAAAATTTATGATCCAGTATAATTTTGTAATATATTACATAATAGGGATAATCTTTTTTCGAAGAAATTAAATCTTGTTTAAAAAACTCATTTTTTGAAAATTCAAAAGTTGATATTTTTTATTTAAATATGGTCTTCAATTTTAAACATTAAATTTTTTAAAAAAAAAGCAATTTAAAATAAAAAAAGTTTAAGGAGGAGCTAAATGAAGAGGAACGATGTTTATAGAAAAATCATGCGGTTTTTGACCATTTTAGGGGGTGTGATAGGTATTATCATTGTTTTTTTGAAGTTATACGAAATTGAAAACATAGAAGTATGGCTATTAAATTTAGGCGTTGGTAATTTGATTTTCATCAATTGCGGATTTTTAATTGCTGGTTTTACAGTAATAACGGCCTTAAAACCTAATAATCCAATTCCATGGCACTGGATAACGCTGGTGACATTAGCAGCTCTTACTCTAATCTTTATTAATATTCTACCAGCAATCCTGATACTTGTTTCGGGCGTACTTGAATTAGTAAAGGAGCTTTAACCATGAAAAAGAATAGCACAAAAAAGTATCTATTTTGTAGTTATATTATCCTTTTAGTATATTGCTCATTTTTCACAGGGGACGTATTCAACAACGACACCATAAACGACTCCGTTCTGTTACAAGAACAACTCGAAGATACAAAAAACTATTTTGATCTAGAACCAAGAGCTTCATCCATAGATAACTATGAAACAATTGAAAGCGTTTTCGCTCAAAAGTTAATTGATTATTCTCAATTAGGATACTTCCCACAATATTACGAACCTTCGCTACAAGCTACTTATTATGTATTATACATTCTTGAAGCGTTTGGAATGTTGAATCATATAGATCAAGGGCAAGTTCTAGACTATGTTTTGTCGCATTATAACGAGGAAACGCATTTTTTCATGGATAAATATTCTTATAGATATTTGGATACCATATTTCCTAATTTATATAATCCATATTCATCGGTTCTCCAAGTAAATTGCTACGCAATTTTATCTCTCGAAATTTTAAATAGGCTATATATGATTGATATTCAAGATTCAGTTGACTTCATTTGGAGCTGCTTTAATCCAGAAGGAACCGAGAACGGGTTCATAGGTCAACCATACATTCCAACTTTATCTTACGGGTTTAAAACAGCAACTATGGATAATAGTTTTTATGCTATTACCACGCTTGATTTACTTATGAGTGATTGGGGGGGTTATGATTCTGAATTGGCCAGATTAGTTAATTTTATAAACGGATTACAGGAGGATATATCCCCCAACGATGATTTTGGAGGATTTTACAACGAACATGACCCGAGTTTAGATTCTCTTGCGATCTTAGGTGAGGTAAATTTGTTAGCTTCTTATTACAACATAAAAACCTTGAGCGCTTTGGATTTAGTTGATACGATTCAGACAAGCAATTTTCACCAGTACTTAGCATGTTTATACGACCCTATTGAGCATTATTTTCAAATGTACGATTGGGCATCTAACATGTATAATATAGTCGGGACCGCTTTGGGACTTGAATTGGCAGATATTACGGGATTTTTTGGGTTGGATACAACCGAAGGCGTCAATTATATCCTTTCAAATCGAAACACTTTTGGAAACTGGGATTCATCAACTATTTACGATATTCATGAATTAATTGACACGTTTCAAATAGTTAGGAGTTTAAATGACTTAGGTGTCATTGATCAACTGAATTCGCAGATAAAAAGTGAGATCGCAAGTTCATTGGAGTTATATCGACAATTCGAGGGG
>Ga0114922_10007472_pt1 | contig 10011 bp, 10 predicted proteins | sample AartaG_FD_100975 | JGI IMG/M metagenome (GOLD analysis project Ga0114922, IMG submission 100975) | Deep subsurface microbial communities from Aarhus Bay to uncover new lineages of life (NeLLi) - Aarhus_00045 metaG | ecosystem: Environmental > Aquatic > Marine > Oceanic > Sediment | place...
GCCTGGGCTACAATTTTATCCTTATTTATCACATCCTTACTTCTTTTCTGGTGGCTTTTTCTCAAAAAAGATACCTATATCTCCTTTTCTTTCCGTGGATTTCGCTTTGATATAAACATCATCAAAGATATTTTTAAAGTCGGGTTACCAGCCTCAGTACAACAACTATCTATGTCATTTACGATGTTAATTATAAACCTGATCATTGTTCATATCAGTGGTACTGACGGGATAGCGGTATATTCTGCAGGATGGCGAGTAATGATGATTGCCATACTGCCTCTCCTTGGAATTGCCACTGCTGTTGTGTCGGTAAGTGGCGCTACTTTTGGCACTCGTGCTTTTAAGAAACTTAAAATGGCCTTTAATTACGCCTTAAAGATGGGCATTATTATTGAGATTATTATCGTAATTATAATTTTCCTTTTTTCGCCGCAAATTGCATCCGTGTTCACTCGTACAGAAAATGCCGCTCGCATCGCCGACGATCTTGTCGTTTGTTTACGAATAATGTGCATTTTCTGTCCAGCAGTAGTTTTTGGAATGTTTTCTTCTTCGCTGTTCCAGGGTACAGGAAAAGGAATGAAGGCACTCATTGTAACAGTTATCCGCTCCATAGTACTAACACCTATATTTTCTCTGTTATTTGCTTACAGCCTGAGAATGAACCTTCCTGGGGTCTGGATTGGCATAGTGGTAGGGAACAGTCTTGGAGCAACGGTAGCTTTCTTATGGGCAAGAGGATACATACGCAGTTTAATTGCGATAGAAAAAAAATAAAGACAAAGGAAAAGTTTTTCTTAAAAAAAGCCTTTCGAAAAAACTAAACTATGACAAATTTTTGACTTTCCATAAATAAAATGCTATATATTTTTGAAATACTTGAGATGGGAGGACAAAGATATGGAAATACCAATATTCGATCTGAAAAAACAATATAAACTAATTCAAAAAGAAATAGAGAATAGCGTAAAACAGGTTTTAAAAAATGGTCATTATATTCTGGGGCCCAACGTAGATGCCCTGGAAAAATCAGTAGCCACCTATTGTGGCACATCTTATGCCATCGGAGTAGCATCAGGTACCGATGCCTTGCGTTTGTCTTTGCTCTCTTTAGAAATTGGAAAAGACGATGAGGTAATAACCACTCCTTTTACTTTTATAGCTACAGCTCAGGCAATAACTCAAATAGGAGCAAAAGCTGTTCTTATAGATATCGAAGAGGATAACTTTAATATGGACCTGGACAAGATTGAGGAAGCGATAACTGAAAAAACTAAGGCAATTCTCATCGTTCATATTTTTGGTCATACTATGGATATGAGAAAACTATTGAGCATAGCTAAAAAGTACAATCTTTTTTTAATTGAAGATGCTGCTCAATCTTTTGGTAGTGAGTGTAACACAGCTTCATTTGATTCCCCACCTCAGTGGAAAAAAGCTGGAGCAATGGGGGATATTGGTTGTTTAAGTTTTTACCCTACCAAAAATCTGGGAGGATTTGGAGATGGAGGAATGGTAATAACTAATAAAAAAGAGATTACCGATAAAATGCGAAGTTTAAGAATGCACGGAGGAAATTCCAATAATTATTCTTATGATCTCTTGGGATATAATTCCCGGTTAGACGAAGTGCAAGCTGCTATTCTTAGAATTAAGCTTCGCTACGTTGACCAATGGATAAAACTGCGTGAGAAAAGAGCTTCTCTTTACAATAAAGTGTTATCTAAAATTCCCTCTATTAAAATTCCTGTCTGCAAACCTTACACAAAACACAGCTTTCATGCTTATACAATAAAAACACCTCTTAGAGATAAATTAAAAAAGTATTTAGAAAAACACGGAATAAGCACAAAAATATATTATCCGATTCCTGTGCACCTCCAAAAAATGTATAAAAACTTAAACTACGATAAACTTAATCTTCCTGTTGCTGAGAAAATATGCAAACAAGTACTTTCGCTTCCAGTATATCCGGAACTTGAAGAGGAAAAAATCCTTTATGTAGCAAAAAAAATTGTTAGTTTTTTTTAAGTAATAATGCTGAGACAAACTGCTCCATCAAAATTATTACAATTAGGAGCAAAAAAACTAAGTATTTCTCTTTCTCCAGATAAAATAGAAAAATTCCTCATATACCTGGGAGTTAAAAAACTGGAATAAAAAGATTAATTTAACCGCCCTGCGAGAGAACGATGAAATAATAATAAAGCATTTTTTAGATTCTCTTTCCTGTTATCTGGTTATGGAGAAAATCCCTGATAAACTGATAGATATTGGAACTGGAGCAGGTTTTCCTTCTATTCCTCTTAAAATATTTTTGCCCAAGATAAAGTGTACTTTAATTGAGGCAAGAGAAAAAAAAATTGCTTTTTTACTTCATTTAACTAAAAAACTAAACCTACAAAGTGTAACTATAATTAAGGCAAGAGCTGAGGAGGTAGCTAAAGAAGAAAAAAGAGAAAGCTTTGACTTAGCGCTAGGAAGAGCAGTAGCTCGTTTAAATGTTCTCTTGGAATACGCTTTACCTTATGTCAAGGTGGGGGGATACTTAATTGCTCAAAAAGGAGCGTCTATCCAGGGAATAAAGAAAGCAGAAAATGCTCTTTTTCTACTGGGTGGCAAAATAAGAAATATAAAGTACATAAAACTACCTTTTCTTGAGCAGCCTAGAAGCCTGATTCTAATCCAAAAGATTAAAACTACTCCTTTTGCCTATCCGCGTCGAGTCGGTATTCCCCAAAAAAGACCCCTTTAGCTCCTAAAACTATGAAAACTAATAACACTCGTTTTTCTCAAAAAAATTCTGGTGAACTTTATATTGTGGGAACCCCCATAGGAAACTTAAAAGATGTAAGTTTCCGAGTCTTAGATACTTTAAGTAAAGTAGACTTAATAGCTGCCGAAGATACCCGCCATACTCGTAAATTGTTATCACACTACAATATTCATACCTCTCTAACCAGTTTTTATGAACACAACCAAGAAAAAAAAGGACCTTATCTTATAAAAAAAATTAAAGAGGGGACTAGTCTTGCTCTAGTAAGCAAAGCAGGAATGCCCGGAATATCTGATCCCGGTTATCCCTTAATTAAAATGGCCATAGAAAATAAAATACCGATAATTGCTATTCCCGGTCCCTGCGCCCTGCTGCTTGCACTAATTTATTCAGGTTTTCCAACAGAAAGATTTGTCTTTGAGGGATTTCTGGGTAGAACCAAGAAAGAACGGATCAAAAAATTGAAGGAGTTAGTCAAAGAAAAAAGACCCATAATTATTTACGAATCTCCTCATCGCATTAACAAAACTCTTCCCGAAATAAAACAGGTCCTTGGAGACCGACAAATAGCTATTGCCCGAGAGCTCACTAAAAAATTTGAAGAGATAATCCGGGATAAAGTAAGTGAAGTGGAAAAAATATTTACTAAAAAAAAACCTCGGGGGGAATTTACTCTGATAATTGAAGGTATAAAATAATTCTTTACAACGCCAACTAAGCTTAGTTTGACTTTATTCTTTTTTTTTGCTAAATATTAATTTAATATTTAAACTTTGAAACAAAAGGAGAAAAAGAAATGGGTAAAAAAGGGTTTAAAGGGATAATGTTACTACTGGTTGTTAGTTGTCTTTTCTTAATTGGAGGAGCAGGATTAGCTGCAGATGTACCCATTAAAATTGGGATAACGCAGATAGTAGACCATCCAGCTTTGAATGCAGTCCGAGATGGCCTTATTGATGCGTTAGAAGAAGAGTACGGCTACGTTCAGGGTAAAGATATTGTGTATGATCTCCAAAACGCACAAGGGGATATGGCAACTGCAAATATTATTGCCCAAAAATTTATTGGAGAAAAAGTTAATTTGGTATTCTCTATTGCCACGCCCACTTCGCAATCGGCAGTGAATGCAATTAGAGATATCCCTATTGTTTTCTCCGCTGTTACCGATCCTTTAGCAGCAGGTTTGGTAAGATCCTTGGAAATGTCAGGAAATAATGTAACTGGAATTTCAGATTTAACTCCCGTGCAGCGACAGTTCGAGCTTATTAAATTTATCCTTCCTGAAGCTAAGAATATTGGTACTTTATACAATTCCGGCGAAATTAATTCAATAACCACTAATAACTTAGCGCTTCAAGCTTGTGAAAAATTTGGTTGGAATCTTATTGAGGCGACTGTCTCTACCAGCGCCGATGTTGCTCTGGCAATTCGTTCTATAATTGATCGAGTGGATGTCATTTACGTTTCTACTGATAACACTATTGTTTCAGCTCTTGATGCAGTAATCCAAGTTACTAATGAGAATAACATACCTTTGATTCTTGCTGATCCGACTACCTTGCAAAAAGGGGCTTTGGTGGCATTAGGATTTAATTATTACCAGCACGGCCGCCAGGCTGCAGAAATAGTAGCTCGAGTTCTCCAAGGAGAAAAACCAACAGATATACCGGTTCAATTTGCTAAGAATTTAGAGTTAGCCTTGAATCCACAAACTGCCCTGGAAATTGATTTACCTTTGGCAAATTTACTCACTTCTTTGTCAGAATTTGCTGAATACCTCCAAGAAGAAGGAGCAAAATTAGAAATGGTATCTTTTGGACAATAAAGTGTTTTCCTTAAATTCCGTGGGTTTAATCCTAAGCCCACGGAATTTAAGTTAATAAAATAGAAAAATTAAGATAAAACTACCTTTAGACGAGAAAAGGAATTAATAATTGATTGGTTTTGCTTTTAGTGCTTTAAATGAAGGAATGTTATTTGCTATATTGGCCCTCGGGGTATTCATTAGTTTCCGAATTCTTCATTTTCCAGATCTTACCGTTGACGGAAGTTACCCCTTGGGAGCTGCAGTAGCAGCTAGTTTAATTGCAAGAAACACCGATCCTATTACTGCCACTTTAGCAGCTTTGTTAATTGGTGGTATAGCTGGCCTTTTTACAGGAGTGCTTCACACCAAATTAAAAATAGCTCCTCTTTTATCGGGAATTTTATCAATGATTTGTTTATATTCAATTAATCTTAGAATTATGGGAAAACCTAATATTTCCCTTTCCCCATATTTAGGGCATAAAACCTTAATTACTTATTTAAAAAAAATATCCCTACCTCTTCCTACGTATTGCATTATATTGTTATTTTTTGTTGCCGTAGTAATTATTTCAAAAGTACTTATAGATTTATTCTTCCACACAGAAATAGGCTTAGCAATAAGAGCCACTGGCGATAACGAACTAATGATTCGCTCTCAAGGCGTAAATACCGACATCACCAAGCTTATTGGTTTGAGTTTATCCAATGCTTTAGTAGCGCTTTCTGGTGCTTTATATGCCCAATATCAGGGCTTCTCTGACATAGGGATGGGCATCGGAATGATTGTAGCTGGTTTAGCTTCCGTAATTACTGGGCAGGCTTTGATTCCTGCTAAAAAATTAGGAATGATGAGTTTCGCAGTAATAACAGGAGCGATTGTCTACAGAGCTGTTTTAGCTGCTGCTTTAAAGTGGGGGTATAACTTTGGATTTAAACCTACCGATCTGAAATTAATTACAGGATTGTTGGTGATAATTATTTTGTCTTTTCCAGTATTGCGCAGTAAATTTAAATTGAAAATACTTCAAAAAAAGATTGGATAAATGGTTAAAATAGAAAACCTTACTAAGATTTTTTTTCGGGGGACAGTTAACGAAAATATAGCTATAAAGAATATTGATTTGCATGTACCAGCTCAGGATTTCATTACTATAGTAGGAAGCAACGGTGCAGGTAAAACTACTCTGCTTAACTTAATAAGCGGAAGATTTTTACCTGATGTTGGGAATATCAAAATAAATGAATACGATGTGACCAATTTACCTGATTATGAGCGGGCAAAATTTGTCGGAAGAATATTTCAAAATCCTTTAGAAGGAACGGCAGCATCTTTAACCATAGAAGAAAACTTAGCTATTGCCTATCTTAAAGGTAAAAGGAAAGGATTGCATTTGGCAGTAACTCGTCGGCGGAGAAAAGAGTTCAGGGAAAGACTAAGCGAATTAGGACTGAATTTAGAAAATAGGCTGCAAGATCGAGTCGGATTATTGTCAGGAGGGCAAAGACAGGCTCTTGCCATTTTCATGGCTATTTTAACTCATCCTCAATTACTTCTTTTGGATGAACATACAGCTAATTTAGACCCTAAAACAGCTCAAAAAATTCTCTCTCTTACTGATAAGATAATTGAAGAAAATCAATTAACCACTTTGATGGTTACTCACAATATGGAACAAGCACTTCAATTTGGTACTCGTACAATAATGATGCATGAAGGGGAAATTATTTTAGATATTTCAGGAAAAAAGCGGGAGAAACTAACTGTTAATGATCTGTTAGATATGTTCTTTCAAATTAAAAAGGAAAAGCTAACCGAGGATAAATTATTACTTTAAACTCATCCTCTGAATGAATGCATTTGCTAAAGCTTGACTCTAAGAATGGATAATGTAGGATAAAAGATACAGAGAAAATGAGAGTATTTATAGCAATAGAGATCCCGGAAGCAATAAAAAAAGAAATGAGCCGGTTTCAAAATAAAATGATGAATACCGTAAATAAAATAAAATGGGTAAACCATGATTCGATGCACGTCACCCTTAGATTTCTGGGAGAAATAAAAGAAGAAAAACTAAATGAAGTCTTTGAATCTGTCGAAAAAATAACCATTGAGCGTAATCCTTTCTCCATTAAAATTAAGGGAGCAGGAGCTTTTCCTGATAAAGGCAATCCTCGAGTAATTTGGATGGGAATAAAAGAAGGGTTCGTTGAACTTGCCCAAATGGCTAAAGACTTAGAAAAAAAACTTTCCGAGCAAGGTTTTCCTCGAGAAGAAAAAAAATGGATACCTCACATTACCCTGGGAAGAGTTAAACAATTAAAAGATAAAGAAATTATAAAAAAGTTAATAACTGAGGAAAAAAACAGGTTAGGGGGAAAAGCAAAAGTGGAAGAAGTTACCGTAATGCGAAGTCACCTTACCCCCAGAGGAGCGATATATTCATCCCTACAACGTTTTTCCTTAAGAGGGGAATAAAATGGAAAAAGAAAAATTAAAAGCATTAGAGATTGCCAGGCGTCAAATAGAACACCAGTTTGGTAAAGGAGCTATAATGCGCTTGGGAGAAAGAGCAGCTCGTATGGACATAAGAGCAATTCCCACCGGCAGTCTTTCTCTTGATGCTGCCCTGGGAATAGGTGGTCTTCCTAGGGGAAGAGTGATAGAGATATTTGGCCCAGAAAGTTCAGGTAAAACTACTTTAGCTCTCCATGTGGCTGCTGAAGCTCAAAAAAAGGGAGGAATAGTAGCATTTATCGATGCTGAACACGCCCTTGATCCAATATATGCTAAAAAACTGGGGGTAAATACTGAAAACATATTTATCTCTCAACCTGATTCAGGTGAGGATGCTTTAGAAATAACTGAAGTCCTGGTTCGTAGCAACGCCATAGACGTAGTTATTATTGATTCAGTAGCTGCTTTGGTTCCTCGTGCAGAAATTGAAGGAGAAATGGGAGATGCCCATATGGGACTTCAAGCCAGATTAATGTCTCAAGCCCTACGTAAACTTGCTGCTGTAATCAATCACTCTAAAACCTGTGCTATATTTGTTAATCAGTTGAGAATGAAAATAGGCGTATTGTTTGGTAACCCAGAAACTACTCCCGGCGGAAGAGCTCTTAAATTTTATGCTTCAGTTAGAATAGACATTAGAAGAAAATCATCCATTATTAAAGAAAACAAACAAATAGGAAATTGTGTTAAGGTTACTGTAGTCAAAAATAAGTTAGCTCCACCTTTTCGAAAAGCTGAGTTTGACATTATTTTCGGAGAAGGAATTTCTCAAGAAGGATGCATTTTGGACTTAGGAACAGATACTGAAATAATTACAAAATCTGGGACTTGGTATTCCTATGGAGATACTCAACTCGGACAGGGAAAAGAAAAAGCTCGCGAGTTTTTAAAAAAACTAGAGAATAAACCTCTACGTGATGAAATGGAACAAAAAATAAAAGAAAAAGTAGGTCTTACCAAAGAAACAGCTAAGGGAAAAGACCTTAAAACAAACAAGAAAAATTGATATTTTAACAAAAATATTTGGGGAAGAGAAAATAGCAATTAGGGAAGGGCTCAATGGTGAAAGTTTTACTGGGGACAGGATTATTATTTATTTTTTTGTTGAGCCAAATCTGTCAAGCTCAGCAAGATTACTTCCTGGGAGAAGTAAAAGTAAATTCTAATCCTCTTTACACTCAAATACATATCCCAATACCAGAAGGTACCGGGTATGTGGTGGGAGAACGAAAAGACCCTCCCCAAATTTTAATGAATCTTTACCCAATTGAAACAAATCTTCCTTTTAGAGAGATTGTAGTTGCTGATAAATTCATCCAAAAAATTTGCCTGGTGAAAGACTCTAAAAGTGTGGTTAAAGCTATAGTAGATTTGAATACACCTGAGTATAATTTTGATATTTTTTCTCAGGAAAAACCCAAAGCTGTAGTTATTGAAATAAGACCACCTAGAAAAGATATCGTAACAGCTCTTTTGGAAGTAGAAGATGCGGTAGGATTAGAAGCTGAAGAAAGAAGTTTATCTTTTGGCCCCTGGCAACAAGTACCTGAGAAAAAAGAGGGGATTTTCCGAATTACAATAGACCCCGGTCATGGAGGAAAAGACCCAGGAGCAATTGGTCCTTCCGGAGTAAAAGAAAAAGACATAACTTTAGCCATAGCGATCAAACTTTTCAATCTTTTGAAAAAAAATTCACAAATTGAGGTATATCTCACCCGAGAGGATGATAAATTTATCCCTCTTGATAGAAGAACGGAAATAGCAAATTTGGTGAAAGGAGATCTTTTTATCAGCATCCATGCTAATGCTGCCTGGGATTCTCAAGTAAGAGGAATGGAGACCTTTTATAACTCCCGCTATGCCTACGGAGAGGGAGCAGAAAAAGTAGCAACTCGTGAAAACATTGCTTTAACTTCAGATGGGCTTCCCTCTACAATAAAAAATATAATATGGGATTTAATTCAAAATCAGTATCGTCAGGAAAGCAAAGAGCTTTCTCACATTGTTCAGGAGAAAATAGTTCAAATATGCGAAGCACCAAACAGAGGAGTTAAATCAGCTCCTTTTTATGTGCTAAGGGGAGCTAGCATGCCAGCTATTTTAGTAGAGGTTGGTTTTATTTCCAATCCCTGGGAAGAACGTAAATTAAAAAATCCCCAATTCCAGGAGCTTGTTGCTTCAGGAATCTATCAAGGAATCATCGCATATATTAACTCTTTTAACAGAAAAATAAATAAAGTAAACCATTAAAGGGATGATATTTTCTATGAGAAAAAAAGTTTTTATTTTCATTGCTCTTTTAACAGTTGCTTTTGTCGCCGGTATAATATTTACTCCCTTTCTGCAAGAACCCACCTACCAGCTCAAAGAATGGGTAGGCAGAACTCTCTCTTATCCACCGCCAACCAGGGTCGCTACTTTTTACTTTGCAACTCCAGAGGAACAATTCCTGGTGCCCGTAAAAAGAAAAATACCTTTTGAAGAAGAGGTTAACAACCAAATTAAAATAATTCTACAGGAATTAATTAAAGGACCTCAAAACACATCTTTTATTCCCACTCTCCCCCCCGAAACAAAAATAAGGGCCACTTACATAAAAGAAAACATTATCTATGCAGATTTTTCCTCCTCTCTTAAAAAAAATCACCCCGGGGGAACTTCAGGAGAGCTTGTGAGTATTTACTCAATTGTAAATACTCTTCTGGAAAACCTTCCTTCCTATTCCTGGGTTCAAATCCTCATAGAGGGGGAGCCTCACCAAACTTTAGTTGGTCATATTGATATCAGAGGACCCTTTACAAAAAATAGTGAAATAATTAAAAACCAGTAATGAAACATCCCTGACCTGTATTTGGTAAGTACATATTAGTCTTATTACCTTAGTAATTTCTTTATTTAAACATCCTGA
>Ga0114922_10007473_pt1 | contig 10010 bp, 9 predicted proteins | sample AartaG_FD_100975 | JGI IMG/M metagenome (GOLD analysis project Ga0114922, IMG submission 100975) | Deep subsurface microbial communities from Aarhus Bay to uncover new lineages of life (NeLLi) - Aarhus_00045 metaG | ecosystem: Environmental > Aquatic > Marine > Oceanic > Sediment | place: Aarhus...
CCAGATGATACCGTTTTTATCTTCAATAATTTTTATGGGGAAATTATTAGAGATTGAGGATGAATCCTCTGGCAGATTTTCATAAATGGTATAGTCCTGTCCGTCAAATTTACAGAGTCCAGCTGATTCAATTCCAAACCACATCAAACCTCTTGAGTCTTGAAAGATACACTGTAAAGATACTCCAGGAAGTCCCTGATCAATGGATATCTGTTTCAGGGAAACCGGATTATTCCCGGAAGCACTGATTAACAGATGCAACAGCAACAAAGACAATAAATAGCATCTTTTAAGTTTAGCAACTGGCATTGGCTGTCCTGTGAAAACAATGTGATTATAAAATATATTTAATCCTTAATTAAATTTAGTGTTTTTCCTTTAATAATTAAACCAGGATCCGGATTAAAATTATTTCATTGGCGTTGGATATACAGCAGATCATTTTCCAATTATCTGTATAATCAGCTCCGGTGGTTGTGCGACTATAGCCTTATACTTTCCAACCACAATAGGCCGCTGTATTAAAACCGGATTCTCTGTCAAAATTATCAACCATTCTTCATCGGTAAAGTTCTTGTTTTTCAGTTCTTTTTTATAATAATCTTCCTGCTGCCTTAGAATTTCATAAGGTTTCTTACCTAGTTTCTTAAGGATATCTCTAAGTTCATTAACTGATAATGATTCTTTTAAATACTCAACCACTTTGAAGTCAACTCCCAGATTTTGTAAAAACTTTAATCCTTCCCTGCTTTTTCTGCACCTTGGATTATGGTATATTTTTATCATAGTAATCGTTAATATATTGACTGAAATGGATAAAAGTGCAACTAGTTCTTAATCTTATTTAACAATCTGTCAATTCCGATAATCTGACTGGTTGGAAAAACAAGTAAAACAATCATTGTGAAAATGCCATCCTATCAGGATTCTCAATAAAATCAGAGCGATTGTCTGCCAGGCAGTATATCCTGATCTTTCATTATTTGGATTCATTCCTGATTTATAATATTCATTACAAGTATAATAAAATATTTAGTGTTTTTTTACTAAATTTTACAGCTGACAATTTAATCGATTTGAAATATACTCCATCATATATTGAATTGTATGCGACAGGCGAATTAAAAAAAAGAGTTGCAGAGGTTGAAAAAATATGTTCCAGATGTTCACTGTGTCCTCATCAGTGCTGTGTTGACCGTAGATCATGTTTCGATGGTTACTGCCGGAGTAATTTAAAACCTGTTATTGCCTTCGCCGGACCTCATTTCGGAGAGGAACCTCCTTTGGTGGGACATTATGGTAGTGGAACCATTTTCTTTACTAACTGCAACCTGAAATGCATTTATTGTCAGAATTGCGATATTTCACAACTACATGACGGGAAAGAAATAACATATGATGAGCTGGCATCTGTCATGGTTGATCTTCAGCAAAGAGGTTATCTTGATGAATCAAAGGAAATCATCAATTTTATAGCCGGATTGTCTAAAAACATCTATCTGAATATCATGGATCAGTACCGGCCCGAATACAGGGCAGTTGAGAATAGTAATCTCACCAGAAGGATTACGGGGCAGGAGCATATTGAGATTCTGTCTTACGCCAGGGAGAAGGGATTATCGATGATAGATTCTTAAGATCCAGTTAATTTATATAATTGTTGATTATTTTTGCGGAAATAAAATGGTTTAAATGATGGATAATAATAGCCTTCGATCCGATGAGTTTCTGAATGGTCTTGGTGACTATTATTATCTCATTAACCGCAATTTTCCGGAAAAAGGCACACTGAAACTTGTTGGTGACAGATACAGGTTAAATGGCGATCAAAGAACAATTCTTTACCGGGGCATCACATCGGAAAAGAAAGCAAGCCGGAGAAAGAAACGATTAGCCGAAGATATAAGCAATCAGTATTTGTTGATTGATGGTTACAATGTTTTGTTTACCATATTAAACTACAGGCTGGGCAGAATTACCTTTATCAGCAACGACCACATAGTTCGTGATGCCGGATCACTGCATGGAAAACTTAGGGAGGAAAATCTTTTCCTGGAGTCTCTTGATTTGCTTTTTGATTTCTTTGCAGAATTCAAACCGGCATTTGTCCATTTCTATATCGATTCACCTGTATCGCTCAGTAATTATCATAACCAGATTATCAACGAAAAAATTATAAGTAATAAATTATCCGGTATTTGTGAGATTGTGAAATCACCTGATCAATGCTTAAAAAAGAATAAGGAAGGGATCATCGTTACATCAGATTCCGGTATAATTGATAAAACAAGCAACCATATCATTGATGTACCACATCTGGTTTTAAAATCAAGATTCAAAGCAAGACTTTACGATCTGAATAAAATTCTTTATAAGGTCAATCAATAGGAATTATAGGATACAATCTCATGAAAATCTTTTCTTTTTTTATCCCTTATTTCACCATTTTTTGGATATCCGACTGTTATGATCAATTCAGCTCTTTTACTCCGGGGTATTTTAAGAAGTTTTTTTATCCTGTTTTCATCAAACCATCCAAGGATGCAGGTACCGAGTCCTTCGGCTGCTGCCTGCAGACAAAAGTGTATTGTAGCTATTCCCAGATCAATCAATGTAAATGTTTTATCCTTGATAATCTCACCCATTTTCGATGTAAAATTTGGGTTTTCACGAACCACAACAACAAGCACCGGGGCTTCCTTGGTAAAGTGATTTAATGGCAATATCTTGTTGCTGGTGGCATCTGCTATTTGATGTCTCAAATCAGGTTCATTGACAATAATGAACTTCCATGGCTGCGAATTACACGCCGAAGGAGCAAGCCTTACGGCTTCAATACATCTGTCTATTATTGCAGCTTCAACAGGTTTTATATCGTAACTCCGGACACTTTGTCTTTTTCTTGCCAGGTCAATGAAATTGATTGCATCGTTTTTCATAATGGTGTGCTGTTTACAATATCGGTTAATTCATCAGATTTGAAAACAGTCTTTTCCCGCGGGAATAATACAAGGTAAATCATGGCTTTCATACCCTTTAATAAGATGAACTGTAATAACGCTAAATTGAATCGAAATGCATGAATCATAAGCTCCTGATCATTTCTGATGCAGTATCCATGATACTTCTGACAGTTTCAGCATTTTCAGCCTCTGCGTACAATCTGAGTATAGGCTCTGTTCCTGAGAGTCTTATCATAAGCCACTGGTTTTCTGAGAAATGGAATTTATAGCCGTCAATATCTTCAACTTTTTTCACTTCATATTCACCAAAAGAATTGAAGCTGCCGTCACTGCATTTGCCGATAACTTTGGTACGGATATTTTTGTTCGTTTCAATGTCCTGCCTTTCGCAGGCAAAAGGTTCTGTAATAGCATAAACTTCTGCGATGAGTTCTTTCAGGTTTTTTTGTGTTTCAATCATCCATTGCCATATCATCAATCCCGCCCAGATACCATCTCTTTCAGGTATATGGGTGCCAATTGCAATTCCTCCTGATTCTTCGCCACCGAGCAGTACATTTCCGGAAACCATATTGCTGGTAATTTCGCTGAATCCTATTTTAACTCTCTTTACACCAAGACCATAGTGAGTGCATAACTTCTCAATCTTTGATGTTGTGGAACACGAAACAACAACAGTTCCTGTTTGTTTTCTATATGCTGCCAGGTAATGGATGAGTAACAGCATAACGTGATGGGAATCAATTAAATTACCTTCATGGTCATACAGGGCAAGTCTGTCGCCATCCCCATCAGTGGCTATTCCACAATCAATTTCTTTGCTGTTCCATATGAATTCTGATAACTCATGAAGATTTTTGTGGATTGGTTCAGGAGGTATTCCCATAAAGGTGGGATTTACTTCACAGTGAAATAATTTTGAATCAGGGAAAAGTTTTTTGATTACATTCTGACCACTACCATACATTGCATCGAAAGCCAGTCTTCGGGCAGAAACTGCCATTTTATCAATGTTAAAATTATCTTTTATCTGTTTGATATAAATTGTCTCTAAATCAATATATTGAATTAAACCCTGTTCCAGCATATAGTTCCAGTTAAGTAAATCAATATCAATCTCATAACTGTCATTGATCATGTATTCGATATCCTTGAGAACTTTTTCCGGCAGTGATCCTCCGTTTTCTCCCCTGAGCTTGTATCCGTTAAACTCAGCACTATTATGACTGGCAGTAATAATTATTCCGCACTTTGCTTTCAGTTTTACAACTCCAAGTGATACCATAGGCGCTGATACAAAATGTTCGGGTATGTAAACCCTGATACCCTTTGAGGCCAGTATTTTGGCAACTGCCTCCATAAACATTTCTCCTCCGAAACGACAATCATATCCAATAACTGCAGATGGATCTTTATACTTTTTAGTCAACCATTGAGCGGTGGCGTAAGCTACTTTTGTAACATTTATTATTGTAAAATCTTTGGCGATAATCGCTCTCCAACCATCTGTTCCGAACTTGATTTTATCCATTGAGTTAGGTGTTTTCGATTTAAGATTTTGGTTAATTTACATCAAACTTTTTATTCTGAAAAAGATTAAGGGATTCATTTATAAATTCTACGACGGGAAAGTGCCCTCTGGTATAAGCGGGCGTTTTTATTGTGCTGTGATAGCGTTTTTGCAAAAACATGATAACCCGAAAAATCATCTTTGGCACAGAAATACAAATAATCATGTTTTTCATAATTCAAAACTGCATCTATTGATTTTATCGAAGGAATTTGTATTGGTCCGGGTGGCAGACCTGCATTTTTATAAGTATTATACGGAGATTCATTGTCAAGATGATTTCTTAAGACCCGTTTTACGCTAAAATTACCCATTGCGTACTTTATCGTCGGGTCAGCCTGTAACCTGATCCCTTTCTGGAGCCGGTTCATATATACTCCCGCTATCCGCTGTTTTTCATCTTCTTTTCGGGTTTCTTCTCCGACAATTGATGCCAGTGTGGAAGCCTCATGGCGCGTTAAACCTATATCCAATGCCCTGTTTTCCCTTTCATAATTCCAGAACTTTTCATATTCTTTGTTCATCTTGATGAAAAAGCCTCTTGCATCAGTATTCCACCAAAACTCATATGTATTGGGAATGAACATACCTTTAACCGAATAATAATCAAAGCCATATTCTCCAATAAATTCCTTGTCGTAAAACAGGTTCATAAGGGAGGCTGAATCTGCCTCAATCTGCCTTGAAATCCTTTTAGCCAGTTGTTCAAGGAACCTGATATTATTGAAAGTTAATTTAACCGGATCCTGTAAGCCTGCCCTTAACATTACGATAAGCTGGTTGTTTGACATCCGGTTTTTAATTTTATATCTGCCGGGATATACATGTCTGATATAATTTTTACGTTTGGCACACCAGTTAAATGTTTGAATATTTATCAAGATGTTTTCATTTTCCAGATTCGCCAGGACGTCTTCATAAGTAGAACCAGTTGGAATATAAATATGATGAAATTTATCCTTTAATCTGACATTGGCTGTATAGGCTTTCTTGTAAGTATCAATGCCCCAAATACCCACCAACAGGAAAACAAATATCAGAAAGTATAATATTATTTTTATCAATTTATGCTCGCGCATATTTTAAAGGATTACCCTAACAATTTTCAAATTCACAGACTAAATTTTTATGACATACAATTGCCCGGCTTCATCATGTATTACCTTAACTTTCTCACCTTTTTCAATATAGCTTATTTCTGCCTTGGCATCATATAACTCACCATCTATCTCAACTCTGCCGGATGGTCGCAGTATGGTAAAAGCAACTCCTGTCTTGCCAATCATTTCTTTCTGATGTAAGTCGATACCTACATATCCTTCCTCGTATTTCTGAACAGTATTCAGTGCAAGTTTAAACGTTTTTGATGTAAATAATTTCTTGCTTATCAGGATGGAGAGGATAAAAGCTGAGGCTATTGAGAATACAACTATCAGAAATGCTTTCAAAACCTTGTCCATAGCCTGAATTCCTTCGAACTTAAACGCAACATTATCCACCATAGCCATGGTAAGACCAAGGATTAACAAAACAATACCTGATACTCCTGCAATTCCAAATCCAGGTATGACAAATATTTCAAGAGCAAGCAGAACCAGTCCCGCTGCAAAGACTATTAATTCCCAGTTCTGGGCAAGGCCTTCAAGGTATAACGGAGCAAAGTACAAAAGAGCTGCAACTGCTGCTGCGGCAAGAGGGAAGCCGACCCCGGGGGTCTGTAATTCAAAATATATTCCTCCGATAATTATCATAATCAGCAATCCCTGTATTATCGGGCTTAACAGAAAGCCTATGATTTTGTCAGTTGTGGTTGGCTTGAACTCTCTAATGGTATATGTTTCTATGCCTGCATTGTTAAGAAGTGAAGGAATATTCTCAACAATGCCTTCACAATAATTATTCTTTTGGGCCTCCTCGGCTGTAAAAGTCAGCACCTGTCCGGATTCGACAATTCCCTCTATTTCAAGTACGGGATCGACCATGGCTTCAGCAATTTTTGGGTCACGGTGCCAGCTGATGATGGTATCATTTCCTTTTATAATGGTGTCTCTTCCATGTGCCTCTGCTGTTGCCCTCATTGTTGAGCGCATGAATGACTGGTATTTATCAGGCACCTGTTCTCCCGACTGATTAACAACTGTTGCTGCTCCGATGCTTCCACCTGGTCTCATGTAAATACTGTCACAAGCAATGGATATCAATGCTCCGGCAGAAATTGCCTGATTGTCAATAAAGACCATCACAGGTATATGAGAATTCAGGATTTTTGTACGGATGGAATCCGCGATATTGACCATACCTCCATATGTGTTCATATGAATCAGAATATAATCTGCATGGAGTTCTGATGCTCTTTCAAAAGCAGTTTGAGTAATTCGCCACACAGGTTTGGCAATTTCATCCTTGATCTCGAACTGATAGATCAATAATGTATCACTTTGCTGATTGGTATCAATATGAGTGTTTTCAAAACCTGCAGAAACATAAACAAGAATAAACAATAACAGAATCATTTTTCGGATTCTGAAAAGGTATGATTTCATCATCTAATTATTCAATTGGTTAATCAGCCTAATTTATAAAATAATCCCGTTGTAAATAGCAATATTTATTGGCAAATATAGTTATTCCATAAAATTCAGGTTAAATTTGTTGCTTTCTAAAAGTTCAGATATGGATTTAAATGAATTAACTGCTATATCACCAATAGACGGGAGGTACAGGAGCAAAATCCGGGAACTGGATAATTACTTTTCGGAATTTGCGCTTTTCAGATACAGGATAAATGTTGAGATTGAATATTTTATAGCACTCTGTGAAATTCCGCTTCCTCAACTAAAGGGATTTAGCAAAAAGAATTATGATAAACTGAGAAATATCGTTACTGAATTTAAACTAAAAGACGGACAAAGGATAAAGGATATTGAGAAAATAACCAATCATGATATCAAAGCGGTTGAATATTTCCTGAAAGAAGAATTTGAAAAACTGCAGCTCGGTCAGTTTTGTGAATTCATACATTTTGGTCTCACATCGCAGGATATTAATAATACAGCTGTTCCTCTTTCGTTAAAAGATGCAATGGATAAGACATATATGCCATTGCTGAACAAGGTTTTAAGCAAATTAAAGGAACTCTCTGAAGAATGGAAAAATAAACCAATGCTTGCCAGAACGCATGGACAACCTGCTTCGCCAACACGATTAGGCAAAGAAATTAAAGTTTTTGTCGAAAGACTTGAAGTACAAACTGAACAAATTCGAAAAATTCCATATTCTGCAAAATTTGGAGGTGCAACCGGTAATTTTAATGCACATCATGTTGCATACCCTGAAATCAACTGGCCTGATTTTGGAAACCATCTTGTTAATGATGTCCTGGGGTTAAATCGCTCACAAACAACAACACAGATAGAACACTATGATAACCTGGCTGCATTATTTGATTGTATGAAACGAATTAATACCATATTGATTGATCTGGAAAGAGATATATGGTCTTATATTTCTATGGAATATTTTAAGCAAAAAATAAAAAAGGGAGAAGTAGGTTCATCAACAATGCCTCATAAAGTCAATCCGATAGACTTTGAAAATTCAGAAGGAAACCTTGGAATCGCAAATGCCATCTTTGAGCATTTATCTGCCAAACTTCCTGTTTCACGTCTCCAGAGAGATTTAACCGATTCTACTGTATTGCGTAATATTGGTATCCCGATAGCTCATACGGTTTTGGCTTTTCATTCTCTGATGAAGGGATTAAACAAGATATTACTCAATGAAGACAAAATCATCACTGAACTTAATAAAAGCTGGAATGTAGTTTCTGAGGCAATACAAACCATATTACGCCGGGAAGGATATCCAAAGCCTTTTGAAGCGTTGAAAGATCTTACACGGAAAAATAAAGAGATAGACCAGAATACTATCTATCAATTTATTGATTCCCTGAATATTAAGGATTCAGTAAAAGATGAATTGAAAAAGATCACCCCGTTTAATTATACAGGTGTCTGAAATCCGGCGAATACCATAATCGTTAAATCAAAAGAAAATTAAGATCTTACAGATGCGAGATATCTTAAAAATATTCAGAAGATTTTTACCACCATATAAAAAAGACATTACTCTGAATGTTATTTTCAACTTTCTGGGTGCTTTATTTGGTATTTTCTCATTTATCAGTATGATCCCGGTTTTACGAATTTTGTTCAAACTTGAAGATAAGATATATCGTTTTTTGCCTGTCGATTTTTCAGCAATGACTTTGAAAGAACTGGGAAAGACTCTGGAAAACAATCTTTACGCATATCTTTCTCAAATCATTCAAAACCATAGTGCAACAAGAGCGCTGGTGTATCTTGGCTTGGTTTTGATTCTGACGGTTCTGCTTAAAACTGGATTTTCTTACTTTGGAAGCTTCTTTATGGTTCATATCAGGAATGGAGTTGTGAGGGACATCAGGAATAATATTTACAAAAAAGCGGTCTCTTTACCCATTTCTTTCTTTACTGAAGAACGTAAAGGTGATATCATTTCACGAATGACCGGCGATGTTGTCGAGATTGAAGTATCTGTGATGCATTCTCTTGAGATGCTGTTTAAAAATCCTGTTATTATACTGGTTTCAGTTATTACAATGATTTTAATGAGCTGGCAGCTGACTTTATTTGTTTTTTTGCTTTTTCCGGTTGCCGGAATAATTATCGGCAGGATAGGAAGAAGCCTGAAAAAAAGATCTTTAGCTGGCCAGAATAAAATGGGCGAAATACTTTCCACCATAGAAGAGACATTGTCCGGCCTGAGGATAATCAAAGCTTTTAATGCTGAGCCAAAGATGAAAAATAGATTTTCTCAGGAAACGGAATCTTATCGTAATATCATGAACAGGTTGATGAAAAGAAATTTTCTGGCACATCCTGTGAGTGAATTTCTTGGCACTGTTGTAATGGTGATTTTGATGTGGTTTGGGGGTCACCTGATACTAAATGATGTCAGTAGTCTGGATGCAGAAGAATTTCTCGTTTATCTGGTTGTTTTCTATAGCATCATTAATCCTACCAAGGCATTCTCACAGGCTTATTACAATGTTCAGAAGGGATTGGCGTCCTTGGAACGTATTGATAAAGTGTTGGATGCCAGTTCGAATATTGTTGATAAGCCTGATGCCCTCCATGTAAAAAAGTTTGATAGAATTATCACATATAAAGATGTACATTTCAGGTATAATAAGGAATATGTTCTCAAATACATTAATCTTGAAATTCAAAAAGGAAAAACCATTGCACTGGTTGGACAGTCTGGTGCAGGCAAGTCGACGCTGGTTGATTTATTGCCCAGATTTTATGACGTGGAGAAAGGGGAGATCATGTTGGACGGAATGAATATAAAGGATTATAAAATTCATGATCTACGCGGTTTAATGGGTATTGTTAACCAGGATCCAATACTATTCAATGATTCCTTTTTCAATAATA
>Ga0114922_10007474_pt1 | contig 10009 bp, 8 predicted proteins | sample AartaG_FD_100975 | JGI IMG/M metagenome (GOLD analysis project Ga0114922, IMG submission 100975) | Deep subsurface microbial communities from Aarhus Bay to uncover new lineages of life (NeLLi) - Aarhus_00045 metaG | ecosystem: Environmental > Aquatic > Marine > Oceanic > Sediment | place: Aarhus...
CACTTACCAATTACACCATGCCCTTAATTAGATATAAGATTGGAGATATAGGTGCTTTATCTGAGAAGAATTGTCCATGTGGACGTGAATTGCCTCTCCTGGAAAAAGTTGTCGGCCGCATTAGCGGTCGCTTCAAAAATAAATTTGGAGATTTTATCAATGCAGGTCTGTTTTGTTCATTATTTTATTTCAAAGAAAATATCCGGCAGTTCCAGGTTATTCAAAAAACTACTGAATCCATTTTAATTAACCTGGTATTAAATGAAAAGAACAAGTTAAAAGAAATGGATAAATTTTTTGAAGAGAATAATCAGAAGATCCGGAAAATAATGGGGCATAGAATAACCGTTAAGTATAATATAGTGGATGAAATAAAACCTAGTCCTTCAGGAAAATATATGTATGTATTCTCCAAGGTAGAGGATATATAAATAGGTAAATTTAACAATAGCATGATACACAGCTCGTTTGATAATTCTAAAACTTTCTACCAAGGAGAAGTCTTCTCATTTTTCATCTCTTGCTATTTTATTAAACGGAGTTTTTTATAAATTTTTCACAGGAGAAGAAGGATTTATAAAAGATTCATGGTATTATATGAGTTATATAGTAACAGATGATTCAAGTGTATCTATTTTATACGCTACAAGAGTCGAAGGATTCACTCTGCTTAGAAATAAAATTCCTCATGATAATGTCCTTAAATGACTATTTTGATAAAAGCATTAACAAGGAGGGTAAAGATGAAAAATAAATTATTGATATTTTTTTTATTAGCTGTGGTTTTAACTTTTGGAATATTAGACATTGCTTCTGCAAGTGAAACTCTAGTATTTGCTATTGCTTTAGATGCCGGAGATTTAAATCCTGGAAATACATTAGGAGTTAAGGTTGTGGACAATATCTTTGAAGGTCTGGTGAAATATAAAGCAGGAACTACTAGTATAGAACCCTGCTTGGCAACTTCATGGGAAATATCAGCAGATGGCAAAGAAATCACCTTTCATCTGAGAAAAGGGGTTAAATTTCACGATGGGACAGAATTTAATGCAGATGCGGTCGTCTTTTCCTTTGCCAGACAATATGATCCCAATCATCCTTTCCACCAATATGGTAAATGGTTTATGTGGAGATATATGTTCAGCGATATAAAAGTAGTGGAAAAACTCGATGATTATACTGTAAAATTGGTTCTAAAAAGACCCAATGCCTCTATTATGACCAGTTTAGCTATGATTGCTGTGAATATTGTCAGCCCGACCAATGCCGAAAAGTATAAGGAAGATACCTTTAAAAATCCCTGCGGTACCGGTCCATTTAAATTTGTGGAATGGGTCAAAGATGACCATATTACCCTGGAAGCAAATGAAGGCTACTGGCGGGAAAGAGCCAGCCTGGATAAATTGATCTTTAAGGTTATTCCCGATTCATCGGCCAGACTGATGGCTTTAGAAGCCAGCGAAGTACAGGGAATGGAATACCCCAATCCTGCTGACTTTGAAAGGATAAATGCCAATAAGGATTTAGTCTTAATGAATCAACCGGGGATGAATGTCGGCTATCTGGCGATGAATACCGGATATGGCTATATCGATGAAAACAAAAATGGAATTCGTGATCTTGATTCAGAGCCTCTGGTGAAAACCCCGGGATATTGTGAACCACTAACCAAAAAGAAAGTCAGACAGGCGATTAATATGGCTATTGATAAACAATCGATAGTAGATAATATCTACATGGGAACAGCCATTAAGGCGAAAAATGGTATGCCGCCCTTTATGCTGGGTTATAATAATGACATAGAAGATTATCCTTATGATCCGGAAAGGGCGAAAGAATTATTAGCTGAGGCAGGATATCCTGATGGCTTTGAAGTAACTTTATATGTCATGCCGGTTTCCAGAGCCTATATGTTTGATCCTCCCAAGATCGGAGAAGCCATTCAAAGTTATCTGGCTGCGGTGGGGATAAAGGTCAAATTCTATCAGGTTGATTGGGCAAACTACCTAAAGGAGCTTCAAGCCGGAAAACATCAAATTTGTTTATACGGTTGGATTGGTGATAATGGTGATCCGGATAACTTTATGAATATATCCTACGCTACTAATGGCGCCTCTATCGGTGTAGCGGGAAATCTTGCTTTCTATATCAATGATAAAGCTCAAGAGCTACTTTCCGCAGCCGTAGCTACTTATGATGATAAAAAGAGAGAAGTTTATTATCAGAAATCACAGGAAATGATTCATGAAGATGCAGGTTGGGTCTATCTGGTTCATTCAACACAAAATATGGTCTTTAAAAATAATATAAAAGGTTTTATTCTTAGTCCGGTTGGTAGAGAATATTTTTATCCGGTATGGGTAGAATAGAGAATCCTTTATTGATATATATTTTAACTAATACAGCTGGGAAGGAGTAAAAGAAATTACCTCTTCCCAGTGGTTTAAAAATGTTTCTTTTCATTTTATGTATTGAAATAATTAAAAAGTATACATATATTATTTTTCATTTGCTCTGTCTTCTTTATACACCGGCAAACTAGTAAAACCGCTGACCGCTTTTAGTCTTTCACTTCCCCGTTTTTCCAACTAATAACTGTGAAAAAACTATTCTTAAAGGTTGATACAGATAAATTAATGATAAATAATAAAATAAGATGTTATAATAGTTTTTTTAACATTTTATTTTGATAAATTTGGAGTCGGTAAGTAAAAAAATATAAATTATATTACCAAAAACTTTATTACATAAATAAAATTGGGAGAATAATTAAGTCATGCTAAACCCTAAGGTAAGTATTGTGATTCCAACCTATAATCGGGCTGATTTTTTACCAAAGGCTATGCAAAGTGTCTTAAATCAAACTTATCGGGATTGGGAAATGATTATTGTAGATGATGGTTCAACAGATAACACAGAAGAAATTGTTAAAGGTTATAAAGAATCAAGGATTCAATATATTGTGCACAAATATAATTTGGGCTTATCAGTTGCCCGCAATATAGGGATAGAAAATTCTAAAGGGGAGTACATAGCCTTTTTGGATTCTGATGATGAGTGGTTTCCTGAAAAAATATCTTGCCAGATGAATATTTTTCAAAAAATGGATTCGAAGTGTGGTGTTGTATGCACTAGTGGGTATATGATCAAAGATGATAAGATGATAAGTGTAAAAGCAATTCCTGCTAATTCAGATAATATTTATGAAAAATTCCTTTTTGAAAATATTACCTGGACTTCCAATGTGTTAGCGAAAAAAGAATGTTTTAAAAAAGCAGGTTTGTTTGATGAGAATTTGGAAAGTTGCGAAGATTGGGATATGTGGATCAGGATTGCGAAATACTATAAATTTATTTTTTTAGAAATGCCCTTGGCCAAGTATGTAATTCACCCAGGTCAATTATCAGAAAATTTATTAAAGAAAATCAATGCTAGAAAAAGGATTTTATTTAAATATCAAGACGAACTAAAAAATAGAAAATTTGTATACAGTCATCATTATTATAAGATCGGTAATTTATGTTGTTTATCAGGTAAGATAAGAGAGGGTAGAAAATATTTGTTCAAGGGAATTTTGGTATATCCCTTTTGTTTAAAATATTTTTTATGTCTTTTTCTTTCCTTGTTTGGATTCCCTTTTTATAGTTTTTGTATTGAAAAAAAGAGATTTATTATTGGGAAATCAAAGGCTCTTATGAATCGATTATTAAATTTCAAATATAATTAAGGCATCGATAGGAGAAAAAATGCTTAAAAAAATTATTGTAGAAATTAAAATATTTTTAAAAATGATTTTGGGCTCATATTTGTTATTTTCAGGAAAAGTCAATACATCTAAAGCAGAAATATTTTCAAAAAACTATATAACTTCATTATTTTTTCATAATCCCAGCCAACGATTTTTTAAGAGGTGTATCCGATGGCTGAAAAAAAATGGATATTTTTTTATTTCTGTTGATCAATTAATTCAATATGTTCAGAATCAGCAAGAATTTCCCAAAGGAGCTGTCTGGCTATCTATTGATGATGGATGGAAAGATAATATTCCTAATATTATTCCGGTTATCAATGAATATAAAATACCCATTACTTTTTTTATAGCTACCGACCCGGTAGAAAATCAAGGTATTTTTTGGTGGACTTTTTTTGAAAAGTGTAAAGACCAACTTCCTAATTATTTTGAAAACAATTCATTGGATCTAAAGAATATAAAGGAGAAAGACAGAAAGAGGATTATTCAAGATTTAAAAAAGAGATGTAAGAAAAAAGTAATAAGAGAAGTGATGGAGATAGAAGAAGTAAAATCATTGGCTCAAAATCCACTGGTAACCATTGGAAGCCATACCGTTCATCATGCCTTGACTGCTAATTGTACTGATAATGAGTTAGAATTTGAAATAAAAGAATCAAAAGAAAAATTACGAGAATGGACCAATAAAGAGGTAAAATATTTTAGCTATCCTAATGGAAGGTTTGATGGAAGGGGAAGAAAGATACTTAAAGAATCTGGTTATAAGCTTGCTGCGACGGATAAAAAAAGATTTATTAATAAGAATGATGATTTATATTTAATACCAAGGATTGGAATTAAAGACGAAATCTCTTTTTATGAAGCTATATGTAAAATTGTAGGTATTTGGAGAACTGATATTTCTAAAATAAGAAAATTACTTAATTACTGAGTATTAACAGCTGATATATCAATAATCTGGATATAAGGAAAGTAGAAAATTAGAAATTAACTGAAATATATTCTGACGATGCTTAAAATATATATTTTAGCAATATCAAAAGCCCTGATTTGCAAGGTTTACATAATCATAATTACTAAAAGTATTATAGAGGGTAGTAAGGATAATTTGCCTGGTGTTTGCTGGGGAGAATGATGGAAAAGAAGAAGAAAGAAAAAAGTTTCCCAAAGGTGCCAGGCACCTTTGGGAAACTTTTTTTGGTTTGGGGCAGGAAGGGGAGTTTGTGGTATAATCAAAAAAATGTTATCTGTTTTGTGGTAGGTTTTTTAAAATGGTAATAACCAGAATAAGAGAGGAAGTTTTAAGTTCTCCGAGATTAAACGATAGCCGAGGGAGATTTGGCGGGGTAGTGGTGATAGGTGGAGCGAATATTGATTTGAGAGGCAGGTCGAAAAGGGAGCTGAAAAGGCATACCTCTAACCCGGGTAAGATAAATGTAGGTTCGGGAGGAGTGGGAAGGAATATTGCCCATAATCTAGCTTTACTTAATGTACCGGTTACTCTGTTGAGTGCAGTGGGAGATGATGGAGAGGGGATAAGGATTTTGGAGGAGACCGGGAAAGCTGGAGTCAAGACCGGGCAGATGATAATATCGGGAGAACATCCTACCGGAATATATTTGGCTATATTGGATGGGAAGGGCGAAATGGAAGTAGCGGTCTCAGATATGCGGATATTAGAAGAGGTTACAGTGGAGTATCTGAGATCAAAGGCCTATCTGATTAAAGAGAGCAAAATAGTGGTGATGGATACTAATATCCCTGAGCAGAGTATCGAATATGTGGTGGACTTGTGCAATAAGGTTAAAGTACCTTTGCTGATTGAGCCGGTCTCGGTGGAGAAGACCAGAAAGTTGAGAAAGGTACTGGACGGAAGCGGAAGATGGGTTATTGATTATATAACTCCGAGTAAGGATGAGCTGGAATCAATCCTGGAGGCGGGGATAGATGATAATGGGGATTTAGATTTGGATTTAGATTTAGATATAGTTAGGGCAGTAGATGAACTAAAAGATAAAGGGGTTAAGAATGTGATTGTCACTTTAGGAAAAAGAGGAATATGCGTCTCTTGTTGCCGGGATGATGAAGGAAGGAAAGAGGATTGGAACAAATTCATGGCACCCTATAGGGGTGAGGTGGTGGATGTAACCGGGGCTGGAGATGCCTTAGTGGCTGGACTAATTTATGGAATTTATAAGGGATATTCTCTGGAAGTGGCGGCAAGATTTGGCCTGGCGGCAGCGGCTCTGACTATTTCCACAAAAGAGGCTGTAAGGAGAGATTTAAGAGAAGGGTTATTGAGAAGCAGGATAGAAGAGGAGAAAGAGAGAGGAAGGTTATTATAATTTGATTATGAGCGCGAATGAAGAAAGATTTTTTGATTTTAAAAATGAAGTAAAAGAAGCTTTAGAAGAAGGCAAACCAGTGGTGGCTTTAGAATCCACTTTAATTTCTCATGGGTTTCCTTATCCGGAAAATTTAGAGGTGGCCGGGGAAATGGAAGAGATTATACGAGGATGTGAAGTTGTGCCTGCTACTATCGCCATGATTAAAGGAAAAATAAAGGTAGGTTTGACAAGAGGCGAAATGGAATTTATGGCAACTTCTAAAAATATTTTAAAAGCCAGTAGGCGTGATTTGGCAGTGATAGCAGCAAAAGGTTTAAATGGGGCTACTACAGTGGCGGCAACTATGGCGGTGGCGGAGAGGGCCGGGATAAAAGTCTTTGCAACAGGTGGAATAGGAGGAGTGCACCGGGGAGCAGAGAAGACTTTTGACATATCGGCAGATTTGCAGGAATTGGCACGAACACCGGTAGCGGTGGTGTGTAGCGGGGCAAAATCGATACTTGATTTACCTTTGACCAAGGAATATTTAGAAACCATGGGAGTACCGGTTATCGGATTTGGGACTGAAGAGCTACCGGCTTTTTATTGTAGAGAAAGCGGACTAAAGGTTGATTATGCGGCAAATGATGAGAAGGAAGTAGCGGGAATAGTAAGAGCTATGCAGGATTTAGGATTAAGAGGAGGAATGATTATTGCTAATCCCGTTCCTGAGGAATACGCCCTTTCAATGGAGTATATGAATAAAATGATAGAAGAAGCTGTTAGAGCGGCAGAGAAAGAAGGGATCAAAGGAAAGAAACTAACCCCTTATTTATTGAATAAGATAAAAGAATTAACCGGAGGAAAAAGCCTGAACGCCAATATTGAGTTGGTAAAAAACAACGCCCGGGTGGCCGCAAAAATCGCTTACGCACTTAAAAGTTAAAAAAGTTTCCCAAAGGTGCCAGGCACCTTTGGGAAACTTTTTAGTGCATAAAGTAAATTTAGTGCCAGGATCCTAATTTTAGAAAATATTTTTTCTGTAGAAGAAGGATTTTTAGGTTTATTTGTAGAATATGTAATTTGCCAAAGTATATTATATTATACATAATAAGACAGAGGAATTTATATGAAAATAGTTATTGTCGGTGCAGGTCCAGCTGGATGTTATACGGCTCAATTGTTGAAGAATTATGGTATAAAAACAAGAATAATTGAAAAACATCTTGAAGTAGGGAAGCCAGCCAGGTGTGCCGGATTTGTAGGCAGACAAGTTTTTGAAAATACATTACTGCCAATTTCTAAAAGTTCTATTGTAAATAAAATCAATGGAGCTTTATTTTTTTATAGAGATGATAACTTCCTAATCAAAAGAAAAGATGCAGCTTATGTAATTAATCGGGAGAAGTTTGATAAAAATTTAAGCCAGGGTTTAGATGTAGAGTGTGGGAAGAAGTTAATGGAGATAAAGAAGAAAGGTTCCGGTTATGTACTGAAAACTAATGTTGATAATATTTATGCTGATTTGGTGATTGGAGCTGATGGACCAAACTCTCAGGTGAGAAAGTTTATGGACCTTAGTAGAAATAAGGGAAAAGGGGAGATAATAAAATATTATACAGGAGTTCAGTATAGAATAAACTTAGATAAGAATTTATTCTCTCCAGGGGTTGTCCAGGTACATCTTCGCGAAGGTGTTTCTTTTTTTATTTGGGTTATCCCGGAGGGTAACAATATTATCCGCTTAGGACTTATTTCAGATAATAGCCGAAAACACTTAAATCAGTTTATAAAAGACCTTAAAATTGTAGGTAAAATTATTGAAAGATTAGCTGGAATTGTTTCTTTAGGATATACTCAAAGTTTTTATAAAAATATTGCTTTAGTGGGAGATGCTGCCTGTCAAGTAAAGCCTTTGACTGGTGGAGGGATATATTATGGACTGAAATCAGCAGAGCTTTTGGCAGCGTGCATTAGGGAAGGAAAATTGAGTGAGTATGATAAAAGACTGAAGAAAAAATCTGGTAGGGAAATTAAGTTTGGCTTAAAAGGTCGCCAAATTTATGAAAAATTAAACAATAATGAATTAGAGGGAATATTTTTAATATTTAAAAAGAATGCAGGGTTTATTGAGAAAATAGCTGATTTCGAAAATCATTCTAAGATTTTTATAGAGGCGTTTAAGAATCCGAAAATATTTATGGAAGCCGGGAAAATTTTGGGTCGAAATTTGGGAAAGATATTATTTTAAAAGGAATAAGAGGAGGGAGAAATTAAATTGAAATCAATTATTCTTTGTGCCGGAAAAGGCACTCGCCTTAGACCGCTAACTCACACCAGTGCTAAGCATTTAATTCCCATTGCCAATAAACCGGTATTATTTTATGCGATAGAAGCAATTAGGGATTGTGGAATAAATGACATCGGTGTAATAATTGGAGAGACCGGAGAAGACATAAAAAACGGGCTTAAAGATGGCGGTAAGTGGGGAGTAAATATTTCTTATATCGAACAGAAAGAAGCACTGGGATTGGCTCATGCGGTATCAGTGGCTAAGGATTTTTTAGGGGAAGAAAAATTTTTAATGTATTTAGGGGATAATCTCCTAAAAAACGGAGTAGAAAACTATGCCGATAAATTTGTTCAAGGAAACTATAATGCTTTTGTATTATTGACTGAAGTAGATAATCCGAAGCAATTTGGCGTTGCTGAGGTGGAGAAGGGAAGAGTAGTTCGGGTAGTGGAAAAGCCTAAAGAACCAGTCAGTAATTTAGCTTTAATAGGAGTCTATTTTTTTGATAAAAATGTTCACCAGGCTATTAAAAGCATAAAACCTTCTGCTCGGGGGGAGTTAGAGATTACCGATGCCATTCAATGGATGATCGATAAGGGTTACAAAGTTGGAGCTGAAGTTATTGGGGGCTGGTGGAAAGATACAGGTAAACCGGATGATATTTTAGAAGCCAATCGTTTAATTTTGGAAGATATTGAGAGAGATATTGGTGGAGCGAAAGTAGTGGACGAGACCTCTCAGATTTCAGGAAGAGTAAAAATTGGAAAGGGGTCAGAGATTATAAATTCCAAAATAGTAGGGCCGGTAATAATAGGAGAAAAAGTCAGAGTGGTCGATTCTTATGTGGGCCCTTTTACTTCTATTTCTGAGAGGGTAGAAATAATAAAGAGTGAGATCGAATGCAGCGTAATTTTAGAAGAGAGTAAACTGGAATATATAAAGGGACGGATGCAAAGATGCCTGATCGGCAAAGGTGTGAAAATTTACCATTCTAAAGACCTACCTCGGATATACGAATTCACTTTAGGCGATCACAGCAAAGTCGGTCTATTATAGAGATGTAAAGATAAAAAGTTTCCCAAAGGTGCCTGGCACCTTTGGGAAACTTTTTTAGAAGGAAGAGCCTAAGGTGATGTAGATATCATATCCCTTGGGGCCGGACAGGGCTTTGGCTGCCCCTAATCTTAGGGTAAAAGGAGAGTCGTATTTGTAATTAAAATCTGCTTTTAATTCTGCTCCGATACTTGATTTAAAATCCTGCCAGATAGAATTAATTTCATTTTCTTTATTGGTTATATTTATATTTACGCTGTTGCTGTTGCTGTTGCTGAAGCTGGTGCTGGAGCTTTCCCAGGCATTTCCAATATCGAAAAAGAAGGCACCGGAAAGTCTTTCTAAGAAGATGGAGAAGGGGTCAAGTTTAAGACTGTGCTCGATGTTGGCCAGAGGGAAGCGATATTCCAAGCTGGTCAAGAGGAGATTGTTTCCTTCGAGGGTGGCAGGCTTATAACCCCGCAGAGAGAAGGTGCTCACATCAGTATTACTAAGATTGTCCGCTGAATAATTACCTCCCAGTTTAAATTTTCCCCCATCCAAACCTGATTCTAATATACTTGAAGAGCTGGTGCCGGCTACCAG
>Ga0114922_10007475_pt1 | contig 10008 bp, 11 predicted proteins | sample AartaG_FD_100975 | JGI IMG/M metagenome (GOLD analysis project Ga0114922, IMG submission 100975) | Deep subsurface microbial communities from Aarhus Bay to uncover new lineages of life (NeLLi) - Aarhus_00045 metaG | ecosystem: Environmental > Aquatic > Marine > Oceanic > Sediment | place...
TAAGATTGACAAGAAATTTTGTTTGCTTATGGTGTTGAATATGATTAACATAATAGGTTAGTGTTTTTTATATTCTTATCAAATAGTTGAGCACTGAGCAAACAACATGAACAAACTAATAGCTTCTTTTATCAGATATATCCAGACAGAAAAGGGATATTCAGGGCACACAATCAGGAACTATGAAAGCGATCTAAGGCAATTTAGCAAGTTTGTTGCAGCCAAAAAGGATCTAAGAAAGGGTGATCCAGGTATTGACCTTGTAGATTATATGCTTATCAGATCATATTTAGGAGAGCTCTTTGATAAATGTCGGCGAACGACAACTGCCCGGAAGCTTTCGGCACTAAAATCCTTTTTCAGGTATCTGGAGTTGAGAGGACTTGCCCCTTTAAATCCGGCGGCAGAGATAACCACTCCCAAACAGGAAAGGTATATCCCTACATACCTCCCTGTAGACGATATGTTCGCCTTGCTAGAGCAACCTGACAGGGAGAAAGAGTTGGGACTCAGGGACCTGGCCATTTTGGAGCTACTTTATTCGTCCGGTCTCAGGGTAAGCGAGCTTGTCGCCTTAGATGTAGAGAAATTGGACCTCGACTCTCGTCTTGTAAGGGTCTCTGGTAAAGGTGGGAAGGAGAGACTTCTCCCTGTTGGGAGGAAGGCTATTGCTGCTATCAGAGAGTATCTTGAACATACAGAAAAGAGAAGAAAAAAGGCCGGATACAGCATAAGGCATGGACCTCTTCTTCTTAATTACAGGGGAGGGAGGCTTTCTGACAGGAGCGTGAATAGACTGGTCAAAAGATATTCAAAGGAATGCGGGATAATAATGGAAATCAGCCCCCATTCTATACGCCATTCCTTTGCAACTCATCTACTTGATGGGGGTGCAGATCTAAGGTCAATCCAAGAGCTATTAGGTCATGTAAATCTTTCATCTACCCAAAAATACACCCATGTGAGTATAGATAAGCTAATGGAAGTCTATGATAAATCTCATCCAAGAAGCTAGGGGTCTTTGCAGGAGGTAAAAGAAGAGATATGGCGAATCAAAAGATCAGGGCCACCACTATTCTATCCATCAGGAAAGATGGGCAGAGCGTTATGGCTGCAGATGGCCAGGTTACCCTGGAAAATACGGTTGTGAAACAAAAGGCTAAAAAGGTCAGGTTTATGTATAATGATCAGGTTTTGGTGGGTTTTGCCGGGGCAACTGCAGATGCCTTTTCTCTTTTTGAAAGATTGGAGGGAAAGCTGGAAAAATACAACGGAAGCTTACCCAGAGCTGCAGTGGAGTTAGCCAAGGATTGGAGAACGGATAAAATCCTTCGTAGATTAGAGGCCCTGCTCCTTACCATGGATAGGGAACATACCCTCATACTATCGGGGAATGGAGACGTGATTGAACCGGATGAAGAGGTGGCTGCTATTGGCTCCGGAGGCCCTTACGCCTTAGCTGCTGCCAGGGCCCTCATGGCTCACTCCAATTTAGATGCCAAATCTATAGCCCTGGAATCAATGAAAATTGCAGCCTCTATCTGCCTCTATACCAATGAGGAGTTTGAAATGAAATTTTTACCGAATGCGAAGGAAAAGTAGTGTCCATTGTTGGTTGTCCTTTGTACGTTATTTTTTTTGTCTACTGCAAATGACTAATGACAAATGACCACTGGCTTCTTATCGTTTATTGTGTTCTTTTAGCATCTTAGGTACTTTATCAGCCTGAGGCTGATTTAGATCACTTTAAACTTTAAGTACTTTAGGCACTCTAATGGAGATCTAATGGAAAAAAAGGATACGATAGAAACAGAGATGAAGGTCTTAACACCAAAGGAGATTGTCTCAGAGCTGGATAAATATATAGTTGGCCAGGACAAGGCAAAACGCTCTGTGGCAATAGCCCTCAGGAATAGGTGGCGCAGACAACAGGTTCCTCAAGAGTTGAGAGACGAAATAGCCCCTAAAAATATCATCATGATAGGGCCTACAGGCGTTGGAAAAACGGAGATAGCAAGACGCCTTGCCCGGTTAGCCAACTCACCCTTTTTAAAGATAGAGGCCTCGAAATTTACCGAGGTTGGCTATGTGGGCAGGGATGTAGAGAGTATGATCAGGGATTTAACTGAGCTGGCTGTGAATATGGCCAAACAAGAGGAACAGGAGAAGGTTAAGACCAAGGCAATGGAGTCGGCAGAGGATAAACTGCTAGACATCCTACTTCCTAAACCAAGAAAGGAGATAGAGAAAAATACCGAGGAAAAAAGAGAAGGGATGCTTGAGGTAGTCAAGATCGAACCCACTGAGCCCGACTCTACCAGGGAGAAACTCAGGCGTCTTCTAAGGAAAGGGAAACTTGATGAAAGGTATGTGGAGTTGGAGGTGACTGATAAGGCCTTTCCCCTTATAGAGATTTTCTCCAGTGCCGGATTAGAAGAGATGGACATAAACGTGAAGGAGATCTTCGGGCAAATCCTCCCTTCAAAGACCAAAAAAAGGAAGGTGAAAGTAAAGGAGGCAAGTGATATACTAACACAGCAGGAATCACAAAGGCTGATTGATTTTGATAAGGTTGTTGAAGAGGCCATTCGCGGAACAGAGCAAAACGGAATAATCTTCTTAGATGAACTTGACAAAGTAGTGGGAAGTGACTCAACATCTGGCCCCGATGTATCAAGGGAAGGAGTGCAAAGGGATCTTCTTCCCATTGTGGAAGGATCAACAGTGCTTACAAAATACGGTATGGTAAAGACCGATCATATCCTATTTATTGCATCAGGCGCCTTCCACGGAAGCAAACCATCTGACCTTTTGCCTGAACTCCAGGGTCGTTTTCCTATAAGGGTAGAGCTCAATGCCCTTACCCAGGAGGATTTCGTAAGAATCCTGACAGAGCCGCAAAACGCCTTGATACTTCAATATGAGGCTTTACTATCCACAGAAGGAATCCGGTTGAACTTTGCTGAGCAAGCCGTAGCCGAGATCGCAAAAATGGCCTATGAGGTCAATGAGACCATGGAGAATATAGGTGCACGCCGGTTGCATACAGTAATGGAGACACTATTAGATGACATCTCTTTCAATGCATCGGACACAGAGGAAAAGGAGATATCCATTGATAGAGATTATGTGAGAGAGAAGTTAAGCGAGATACTCGAAGACATAAATCTCAGCAGATATATTCTGTAGGAATTGTGAATTGCGAATTTAGGGATTTACGGATTGGTTGAGTGCTCACCTAACCAACTAATTAGTGCCTGAACGAAAAGTCCATTCAGGCACGATTTTGGATTGCGGATTTTGGATTTTGGATTGAAAAGATCAAGTAATTTTAGCCTCTTGAAATTGCCTGAGTAAAATTGAAACTCTTTATTCCGAGGTTTTCGGTCAAGCACTAATTAACAATCCCAACAAACACAATGAAAACGATAAACACAATAAACACCGGGGTGGACAGGGCAAGGATCCTGATTGAGGCCCTGCCTTATATAAGAAAATTCAATAGACAGACAATGGTCATCAAATATGGTGGCCATGCAATGGTTGATTCCAAACTGAAGAAAGGCTTTGCCTTGGATATTGTTCTCATGAAATACGTTGGTCTCAACCCAGTGGTAGTCCATGGAGGCGGTCCTCAGATAGGGGAGTTTTTGAGTAAGATGTCCATAGAATCGAGTTTTGTTGGCGGCCATAGGGTTACTGATGAGAAGACTATGGATGTAGTTGAAATGGTTCTCGCAGGTAAAGTAAATAAAGAGATCGTAGCAACTATAAATCAACATGGTGGCCAGGCGGTTGGCCTCTCAGGTAAAGACGGCCATCTCATAACTGCCAGAAAGCTTCAGTTTATCTCCAATCCTGATGAGAAAGGGGCTAAACCTGACAACCCTCCGGAAATAATAGATCTTGGTATGGTGGGTGAGGTTGTCTCTGTTAACAGCCGGATAATAAAGAGTCTCATTGGTAACCAGTTTACTCCTGTCATTGCCCCTGTTGGGGTTGGCAAAGACAATGAGACATACAATATTAATGCAGATCTTGTAGCAGGTCATATTGCCTCATCTCTCAAGGCCAAGAAGCTCGTCCTTTTAACCGATGTCGAGGGTGTTCTTGATGGCGATGGCAGTCTTGTCAGCAGTCTTACAGCACAGGATGCTAACCGTATGATAGGTCGTGGTGTTATTAAGGAGGGGATGATACCGAAGCTTCAGTCCTGTGTTGAGGCCCTTAAAGGTGGAGTGGAAAAGGTCCATATAATTGATGGCAGGGAGGAACATGCCCTGCTTTTAGAAATATTTACAGATGAAGGAGTGGGAACAGAGATAGTTAGTGCCTGAACGAAAAGTCCATTCAGGCGCGATTTTGGATTGCGGATTGCGGATTTTGGATTGAAAAAATCAAGTAATTTTAGCCTCTTGAAATTGCCTGAGTAAAATTGAAACTCTTTATTCCGAGGTTTTCGGTCAAGCACTAGTTATCAATTAATAAGTGCCTAAAGTGCCTAAAATTCAAAAGTGCCCGCCCGCCTCGCAAGCGAGAGCGTTGCGGGCAGGCCTGAAGTTGATGGATCATTTGGAATCCTATCCATAATTTTGGCTCTATTTAGGCATCTTAGCTCACTTTAAACTCTGGGTGTAATTATGACCTCTAATACTATAGACAGGGCAGATAGATTCATGTTTAAGACATACAAGCGCTTTCCTATTACCCTGGTTAAGGGAGACGGCTGCCGTGTATGGGATGAAAATGGTAAGGAATACATTGATTTTGTTGGCGGAATAGCTGTCTGTGCCCTTGGACACAGCTCGCCTATAGTAAGCAAGGCCCTGTACGAGCAGTCCAGGAAACTCGTCCATGTCTCCAACCTTTTTTACACCCAGCCTCAGACAGAACTTGCCCAGATCTTGGTGGAGAACTCCTTTGCAGACAGGGTATTCTTTTGTAACAGTGGTGCTGAGGCTAACGAGGCAGCCATAAAATTGGCCAGACGCTACTCAAAGGAAAAATTTGGATCTGGAAGACATAGTATCATAACCATGCACAATTCATTTCACGGCCGGACAATGGCTACCCTCTCAGCTACAGGTCAAGAAAAGATCAGAGTGGGCTTTGACCCCTTCCTTGAAGGCTTTCGATATGTGCCTTTTAATGATCTGGGCAATCTAAGATCTGCAATAGACGGATCTGTCTGTGCTGTGATGCTGGAGCCGATACAGGGTGAAGGTGGCGTGGTTTTGCCTGATCCTGATTACCTTAAAGGTGTCAGAGAGATCTGCAGAGAGCATGATATTCTCTTCATATTAGACGAGGTACAGGTCGGTATGGGCAGAACAGGAAGACTCTTTGCTTACCAACATTTTGGAATAACGCCTGACATAATGACCCTGGCCAAGGCACTGGGGAATGGACTGCCCATAGGTGCTATGCTGGCTATAGAGGAATTAGCTGACGCCTTTGGTCCCGGAAGCCACGCTACAACATTCGGGGGAACACCACTGATCACAGCAGGTGCCCTGGCCGTTGTAAAACCCCTTGTGAATGATGGCTGGACTGAAAAGGCCAGAGACATGGGGGATTACTTCAAGAATCAGCTAATTAACCTTCAACAAAAGCATAGCATTATCAAGGATGTCAGCGGGTTAGGGCTTATGCTCGGGTTACCCCTGGATAGAGAGGGAGCTGGTATTGTAAGTACCTGTATGGAAAGAGGATTTTTAATAAACTGTGTCCAGGAAAGAGTTCTCAGGTTTGTCCCTCCTTTGATCATAGGAAAAGAAGAGATTGATCTGTTAATCAACTGCCTGGATGAGATATTCAAGGAAATTCAGATATGAAAAAAGACCTCTTAACCCTGAGTGACCTCAGCACCCTTATTGAGGATGATGTCTACGGATGGCTGGATCCCATATCATGTATCAAGCCCAGGAATTGTAGCGGAGGAACCGGGCCTGAGATGGTTAAGAGGGCATTAACCTGGGCAAAGGAAGAGCTAACATCATGAAAGGTAAGATTTTCATAGTGTTCTTTTTTCTAATCTCTCTTCTCATGGTATTACTAAGTTGCGGCAGAAAAGGACCCCCTACTCTACCCAAAAAACCCTTTTCCCTCGTCAGGATAGAACAGAAAGCTCAGCTCCCAGGGGACCATTTGGGAAATAGTCTCTTGAGTTCGTTGAGTTTCCTGGGTTTGTTGCGTTAGAACCCTACAACACAATGAACACAACAAACACAACAAACGTTCGTATATAAGGAGGTCAAATTGATGAAAGGTATGCCTAATATGGGTAATTTGCTCAAGAAAGCCCAACAGCTTCAGGACAAGATGGCAAAGCTTCAAGAGGAATTAAGTGAAAAGACAGTTGAGACAGCGGCCGGAGGCGGAATGGTTACCGTTGTGTCAAATGGAAAACAGGAGATCGTTTCTATAAAGATTGATCCCGAGGTAGTAGATGCAAATGATATTGAGATGTTGGAGGATCTTATTTTGGCAGCGGTTAACGATGCCCTTTATCAGGCAAAGCAAATGGTCACTGAGGAGATGACCAAGTTGACCGGCGGAATAAAGATACCAGGCATGATGTAATATGAGATATGGGATTTGGGATGTGAGCATATCACATATCCCATGTAACTTTAGGGACTTAAATGGGAATCTATCCGCCATCACTGGGAAGATTGATTGAACAATTCAGTAAATTTCCTGGCATTGGCAAGAAATCAGCAGAGAGATTAGCCCTCTATACCTTGAGGAGTCCAAAAGAGCTTGCACAAGGACTCGCCCAGAGTCTTTTGGAGGTGAAAGAAAAGATCAGGTTTTGTTCTATCTGCTTCAATCTTACCGATAAGGATCCCTGCCCCATCTGCACCGATCAAACAAGGGCAAATGACGGCCTTTGTGTTGTTGAGGGGCCTGGAGACCAGTTGGCCATTGAAAAATCAAGGGCCTTTAAGGGTAGGTATCATGTTCTTCAGGGTGTTCTTTCCCCCCTCGATGGTATCGGAGTAGAAGACCTACGCATAGCCGAGCTCATGTCACGCCTGAGAAATGAAAACATAAAGGAGGTTATACTGGCCATCAATCCTAGCGTAGAAGGAGAGGCAACCGTTTCATATCTGGCCGATATATTGAAAGGAAAGGATGTGAGTGTTACAAGAATTGCCTTAGGTATCCCCCTTGGTGGTGATCTCAAATATATAGATAGCATGACCCTGAAAACATCCATGGACAACCGATCCTCCTGTGCTTCATGATCTCAAAGGAAGTTTTCAAAGAACTTGCTCATATCCTCTTTTTACCAACTTCTTCATCAAGTCAACAGCCTCACCAGCATCCGGTGCATATCCATCTGCCCCAATAGCCTTGGCGAATTTCTCATTGACCGGGGCACCGCCGATTATGACTTTTACCCTTTCTCTGAAGCCCCTGTCCTTTAGTGCATCGATAACCTTTCTCATCTGCGGCATAGTAGTGGTTAAAAGGGCAGATAATCCCAGTATGTCAGGTTTGTACTCAGAGACCTGCTCTACTATTCTCTCCGTTGGAACATTGACCCCCATGTCGTTGATCTCAAAGCCTACACCACGCAACATGGCAATCACCATGTTCTTCCCGATGTCGTGCATTTCACCCCGCATCGCCATTAGCATCCTCTGCCTATGGGTCATCATGTTTCGTCTCCTTCACTCCTCCTCTTCTTCTTCTTCCCTCTCCCATTCCTCTAACTTCAGCCTGCTTGCCTTCCTCTTCCTCAGATAACCAAGGATAAAGACAAGGGTGACCAGAAACCACAGGGTTGTGGTGCTGCTAATTATAGGTATCCAGCTGAACCTCAATTTGAGGTAATTCCTCCACCTTTTCTCTAATTCTTCCCACCTAATACCGTAAACCCCCATCAGGACTTCTTTCAATCCTTTGCCTCCACTATATTCCTTGATAAATCGATGGAAATTCTCTTTACCGTATTGGCTTATCAGGAAAGAGATAAGGTAAAAGCTTTCAGAGTAGGCTAGCTCTGCCCTATCCGCCTCCCGGGGAAAGGAACTGGTTATCTCCGAAAGAGGGATAAGTGAGTCACTGAGAACTGCCCGGGTCATGGTAGAAACCCTGGACAGATCCCATTCCCTGGATTCGTACATGGCCAATCCCTCATCCAACCATCGGGGGACCTTTTCCCTCCCCCTAAATGCTCTACCCAGGGCAATGTGTGAGAACTCGTGTTTAAAGACCTTTCTCAAATCGATATGTCCCCTCTTAGTTGCCCTGGGAGATTTCATGATTATCAGGTTCAAGCTGGGGTAAGCCACCCCCACCGCCCAGGAGGGGATCTCCCCTCTTGGTTGAATTTCTCGAAATTTCCTGGATGAGGGGGCAAGATAGACCTTGGTTCTCTCCTCAAAGTCAATGCCCAAATCCTCCACAATTTCCCTTCTCAATCCCTCAGCCTGATCAATTAAGGATCTCATTATTCTTTCATCCTGGGAATGAAAATAGAACACAAAGTGACAGGTGCTGATCCCTACATAATCTGAGGCATAACTCACTAAAGGGATAAAAAGGTACAGGATGCATATGGCAAAGCAGTATCTAATCCTTGGCAAAACAATGAGCGACATATCACACCAAAAAACTCTTAAATTAGGACGCAGATTGTCCCAGATATCCGCAGACCCGCCCGTCTTTCCAATAACTATCATGCTTTCGGGCGGGCATTAATCCGCCTCTGGCGGATCAAGCCCGCCCCTACATTAGCAAAGGGAATAGTTCATCCTGTTTTAAAACGAAAATTAGGGGTTTTCGTTCAGATACTATATTAACAGAACAATTTGATTGCCAAAAATGTAGACTTTACCGAGGTTTTGTTATATAATATAACATAATAGGTACTATAGACATGGTTTTTTTCCATTTTGCTTCACATATAGCCTCGCAGGTGAGACTATACATCGTTTAAGAATCAAGAGATAGGGAGGTACTGTTATGAAGAAATCTTTTTTGGCTGTCGCAGCTGTGGTAGCAGTTATTTTCTTTGGGCTAACTGGGTGTGCCACTCAAAACTACGTCCAGGAGCAGATCGCTCAGACTGTGGACACCAGGATTGACGAGACCCAGAAACAGGTTGAAGCGAACCAGATGGAAATCGCCAGATTGCAGGAGACTGCATCAGATCAAAACGAGCTGGTGCACAAGCTCTCCGACACAACTGTGGAAGCACTCGAACGGGCCGAAGAGGCTGGTAAAGTGGCCGAGGGCAAATTTCTTTATGATTTAACGTTCACGGACGAATCAGTTGATTTTGGCTTTGACAAGAGTGATCTTTCCAAAGAAACTAAAGCAGCTCTGGACGGTTTTGCTGCAAATGTGAAAACCGAAAACAAGAATGTCTACATCGAGATCCAAGGCCACACATGCAACGTCGGGAACCAAGAGTATAATATGATGCTGGGCCTGGCCCGTGCTGAGGCAGTCAGATGGTACCTGCACATGCAGCACGGTATACCGCTGCACCGCATGCACACCATTTCTTACGGCGAGTTCAAACCTATTGCGGACAATAGCATCCGCAGCAACCGGGGTAAGAACCGGCGGGTTGAAATCGTGGTGATGGAGTAACAGGCATAGAATCAGGATAGTGCCCGAAATTCCTGAGTACTCTTTAGGCCCTAAGCCCTGTCCATCTTTCAAACAACGCTGGCGGAGTCACAGACTCCGCCTTTCTTTTCCCAGAAGGTTGCTCTGGGGTGCTGAACCGTCAACCCTTCGCTGTGTAAAAAATGAAAATGGGGTCATCCCTTGACTTAGGACAAATTGGCGGTGATCTCTCTAGCCTTTCTTGTTCGCGTTTCGTTTTTTGAAAAAATGTCTTTTGTCAAGGGCTGGCCCCGAATCTTTTTACTCACAACTAACATCTCCGGGCTTCTTGAACCAGGGATTAAAGTGTCAGCTACATGACCCTCTAATCCTTATTTTGTTAGGCTTTTCTGTCAAAGGTGCTGATAATGTGTGATTACA
>Ga0114922_10007476_pt1 | contig 10008 bp, 10 predicted proteins | sample AartaG_FD_100975 | JGI IMG/M metagenome (GOLD analysis project Ga0114922, IMG submission 100975) | Deep subsurface microbial communities from Aarhus Bay to uncover new lineages of life (NeLLi) - Aarhus_00045 metaG | ecosystem: Environmental > Aquatic > Marine > Oceanic > Sediment | place...
GTTTTGCTAACAATATCAATATATCCTAATTCTGAACCATATCTTGGAACTAAATGGAAATGCAAATGTTCTATACTTGCTCCAGCGTCTTTTCCTTGGTTAATTCCAATATTATACCCCATTGGATGGTATAATTCATCAAGTAATAATTGTAAACCTTGAATCGTTCTATTTAAATGTAAAAGCTCCTCTTTAGTTAATTCCGTAAATTTTGTGATATGACGGTTTGGAACGCACATGAGATGTCCGGGATTGAAGGGATATAAGTTTAACACAACAAAGCAGATTTCATCTTCGTAAATTTTTAATAAAACTACTCTTTCGTCATTCATTCTGATAGAGCATAAAATACAATCAACATCAGGTTTTGCTTTTCCTTGAACATAATCTAATTTTCCTAACGCTTGTAGCCACTTCTCGAAAATTACATTTCACCTACTCATCAGATTAATTGTTATGAATATAGAGAGAAATCTGAAGTAAAATCTTTAGATTTAGAATAATCTCCGGGTTTGATTTTGCCCATACAATATTCAGTTAAAATCATGTTTGAATAAGCTGCACATGTAAATACCTTACGTATGCTTTTAAAAAAAGAGTTTTTTGAAATAGTACCGTCTTTTTTAAGGAAAATTTGATCGCTTATTTCGTAGCGAAATTTCTGAGTATCGATCCTGAAAAAAACATCTCGAATTAGAAAAAATTTTCTCAAATCCATGAAAAATTGTAATTTTTTGTTATCTTCTAAAGCGTTTAAGGCATCTACCTGTTGAGGGGCTATTTGAATTGGGTTAGAAATTATAACTAAATCTTTACTTTTAGGTTTTAAAGCGACCATTTTTTGTGCTATAGGACTAGGTGGGAAGATAAATTGAAAGCCAAATTCTAGTTTCTTATCATCAATTGGAATTTTTTTTCTTAAAAGACCTTCATCTAATAGATATTCTTGAATTAGTTGCTTTATATTACTCTCGTTATCAGTCATTATTATACGTAATCTTTGATTTGATATAAAACATAATAAAATAGCAGAAGAAAAATTACTAAATTAGATTAATATTTACCTTTTGGTCTAGTTTGAGGTTGAACTCCTGCGTTCTTTAATTTTTCAATATTTTTTACTAAATCTTCTGAGGAAGTGCTGTAAATAACTTGTAGACCATCTAATTCTATATATAGGGTGCCAACAATCCCCAATCCCATCAATTGATTATCGCTATCTATAAAAGTATTATCAAGATTCATTTTAATTGCTTTTTTATTGCCCTCAAGCTCAACAAGCTGCGGTTGACACGCAGTGTATCCCGCTCCTCTATTTTTAATCAAATAACTCATTATTGCGTAGTCTAATTCGTCATTAATCTCTCCTTGTTCTTGGAGAATTTTTACTACATTAGGAGGGTTTTGTGATGACATTTTTATAAACTATATCATTTAAACGGAACTCTAAAGGAATAGAATTCACATTAAGGATCTTGTTATAATAAAAATTTTATTTTTCAATAATAACTTCATCAACCGAATGCAGGGCACAGTTCATGCTTTCTAAAATGTCACTTATTGAATCCAATGTAAGATCTTCCGTACCTTTTACGGTTAGAAAAATTGAGGTTGTTTTTTGGTCTATCTCGTCTGTCTTAATCTGTACATACATAACACTCTCAGTATTCATTAAAGTGCGGCCGATTAGTTCGTTATCGGGACTGTGTGGTTTCAAAACATCTAATTTGAAAGTAATATTCATGATTTAATAAATTAAATATCTAATTAAAATTATTTCAATAATTGATTAAATTGTATTTATAATTTATTTTTATTAGTCATAAAAATTTTTCAAGGGCTTCAATTAATTTAGATGGAATTTCTTCTGGTTCGATAATAATATTAGCTTTCTGGAAGAATTCTCTTTTCAAGTAATTTGGAATTTTAGTGTTTAAAGCGATAGAACGCGATCCTATGTTAATCGCTGCTTCAATATCTCGCCCGGTATCCCCTATAACAACAATTTGATCAGGATTTACATCTATTTCCTCACATATGTGTTTTAAATGATCTGGGTGCGGTTTAAGATTTTTAGTATCGTCACGACCTACAATGACTTCAAAGTAGTGAAAGATACTTGCTGTTTCCAGTGAAATTCTTGCGTTGCTATGTGTATTATACGTAAAAACAGCTTGTTTAAGTCTTTTCTTTTTTGCAAACTCTAAAACCTGGTCTATACCCTGAGTTAAAGTCGCTTTAATGGCGGCTTCGTGTTCGACTTGAATTACGGCGTTATTCACTTCGTTAATAATTTCTTTAATTTTTTCGGAAGAAAACCCTAACTCATTAAATATTACTCTGGATATTTTAACATTTTCTAAAATAGGTATTTCAATTGAAAGGTCTTCCTTTGGTATCCCATAAACTCTTAATACTTTAATAGCCTTCCTTCGAGCTTTAACCGAGTTAATTTTAAAATGTATTAAGGTACCGTCCAAATCCCATATAATTGCTTTAATAGGTTTTTCGTTCATTTAATATACCAAATCGGAATATATCGGCCCTGTAGGCGTTAAAACAGACTTTTTTAGCTTTACATGGCTTACATTAAAAGGGCCAAATTCGAGATTTTTATTCTCGTTAATTAGTTTTTTTAGCACATCAAAAGTTTTATAATTTACTTTATCCCTTCTCAATCTTCCTATCGTAAGATGCGGTTTGAATTCCGTTCTTTTATCTTTTTGAATTTTCAATCGCTCAGATAAGAGTTGTTCTATTGTATTTTTAATTTGCTGTAAAAATTGAACATCTCCAATAAGTTTCACCCATAAAACAGCGAATTTGTTAAATTGACCTACTCCTCTAATACTATATTCAATAGTTTTTCCTTGAAACATGCTTTCGTTTACATCTTCTTTCAAAATTTCATAAATTTTTGGTGCCACGGATTCAGTGATGTTTCCCAAAAATTTTACGGTCATATGAAGGTTTTCTGATTCTACTACTTTAAGTTTGGGCTGATTTTGTTTTAATCGAGATGAGAAAGCCTGAATTTTCTCTATCGTTTTTTTGTCTTTTAATTCGATCGCTATAAATGCTCTAATCATGATAATTTCCAAATTAACATTAATATTACAAGTTTTTTGGCGATCTACCTCTCAATTTTGCCGGGAAGATAGAAATCATATTTTTTCTTAAAGACTTTAGTTTTAAGAAATCTATCAAAACGTCTCACACTTTGAAAAATAACCCACATACTACTGTCGCTCTTGTAATATTTTTTAACTTCTTCTAATGTTAACGGCTCAATCTCGAAATCACCTGCTTCTTCTTCGAAGAATTTATTAACAAGGTTAATCAGTTCAGGGACAAGTTCGGGTTTTTGTTCCTTAAAGAAATTTGCGACTAAATCAATTGTAACCTTCCTCCAATCGTAATATCTCCCGACAGTTTCTTCAAGAAATAAAGCTTTTAATAACCACCTAAGAAATGAAGGGGCGCTTTTCAAAAATAGGACAGCTTCCATTGCTTCGTTACCATTAACCCTAAACATTGGCGTACTCGTATCGAAATACATTAGTTTTGTATCAAGATCAACTTTAGGATTGTTAGGATCGAAACCAATAAGTGCAAAGTTAGATATTTGACCATCTAATCCTAAATCTATAGTATTATAGTTTTTGCTGTAATCCCATACTTTCTTCATTTCTCTCATTACAAGTAGAATTAAAGTTTTAATGTCTTGATCGCTCAATTGATGAATTACCCTATTCCCTACTGATTCTGCGGGGAATTTTTCTTGAACGCAATAAAATTGAATTTTGTCCTCTTCGTCTTTAAACCATGCTACATCGTACTCAGGCAGATTTAGCCCCACATCTTCTTTTAAAAGTCTATTATATTCGTTATATGCCCAAATGTGTCTTTCGACTTGCGTCTCATTATCAAAAATTGGAATCCTTTTATAGGCTATTTGCTCTGGGTTATTCAAAAGCTCAAAAACGAGGCTTATTTCACCGTAACCTAAAATTTTTATCGGTACTTCTCCTTTTTCTGGATCGGAAGTATCAATTGACTTCTCTAACTTTTTCAAAACTTCAATATCAATTTTCATATCTAATCAACACACTTCTTTAATATTTAAAAAAATTAACTTAAATCTTTATAAAATTAACTCAAAAGTTCAATATTAATATTTTCCAAATTTCTCTACTAAGGTTTTTGCAATTCCTAAATTTCTGCTTGCCATAGAAAATGGTTCCCAGGGCCACTCACATCCTGCGGCATACATAAACATCCCCCCTGGTTTTCCTAATTCGATTGTTTTTTCTACTTCGCTAATAACATCGCTAATTGAATAAGTTGTGCTTCCCAATATCTGTGTATTAGTATTTCCTCTAATACAATTATTTGTCCCGATCTTCTCTTTAGCTAATTTTAAATCTACTTGATAATCTAAATCTATAATTGCCGCGTTTGTATTTGATATTAACTTAAGCATGTCTCTCCCTTCCTTATCTATCACCGAATTATCGCCACAAACATGATACAACACCGGAATATTACTCTGAATATCATCGAATAGTTCTTTCGTTGCCTTTAAACAGCATTTTTCATACCGCATTGGACCAATTTGAGATATCGCGGAATCACCAGCGCCAATAATATTCGCTCCAACTTCGATCTGCATTTTAGCAAACTCTTTTTGTATTGGTAGTATTCGATTTATGAGATTTCTTATCCTTTTTTCCCAATCTTGATGCTTACATAACATCAGAACATTTACCAAATCGAATAGGCAACAAATTTCGGCAAAGGGAGCCTCTATCCATCCGATAATGCATTGTTCACCTCCAACTTTTTCGTTCAATAGTTTGACTGCGTTAACTCTGTTCATTATTCTCTGATTTGAATTTAAATCTGGTTTTTCGAGTGAGTCAAATTCATCAATTTTCAAGTAAGTTTTTGCTACAGGTGTATGGCTCTTCCAATCTATTTCCACGCCCCACGCGTTAGCTTCGCGGTATGCGTCTGTAGATACATTCACATGATCAATTCCAAAAATATCAGAGCATTTTGTTTGGGCTTTAGCCAAAATTTCGGGTTTTTGGCAGTATTCGCGATTATAATCGACATTGTTCAAGCTGGCTGCAAGGTGCATAATAAATGGGTTAAAGGGTATCTTCTCGGGCGTATCCTTAATCGCTGAGAGTGTTAATTCCAACCGGTTCATTTTTCTTTAGATATTCTATATAACAATGAAAAATTCTTTATTTTCTTTCCAGAATTTTTTATTAATATTAAATTTGGTTAAGTTTTTATTTATAATATATTTTTTTTTCTCATGGAAAAATTAGGCGAAGAAAACATACCTAGACCGGAATACCCAAGACCCCAATTTGTAAGAGCAGATAATTGGATAAATCTTAATGGAGAATGGGACTTTGCTTTTGATGATAAAAATATAGGATTAATTGAACGCTGGTACCTTAAAGAGAGTGCAAACAATTTTGATAAGAAAATAATAGTTCCTTTTTGCTTCCAAAGTAAATTAAGTGGGATCGGAGACAATTCTTTTCATGAAGTAATATGGTATAGAAGAGTATTTGAAATCCCAAGTCAATTTAAAAAAAAGAAGGTGCTAATTCATTTTGGAGCTGTTGATAATAGGTGTGTAATATACTTAAATGGCGATTATGTAGGCTCTCATGAAGGAGGGTATATCGGATTTTCGCTGGATATAACGGATTATTTTGAAGACACTAACGTTTTAGTTGTTAGAGTAGAAGATCCAAGTCAAGATCTTGAGATTCTTAGAGGTAAACAGTTCTGGAAAACCGATATTGAGACGATCTTTTATCCGAGAGTATCTGGTATTTGGCAAACGGTTTGGTTGGAATATTTATCTCCAGAGTACCAAATAAACGATTTAAAAATTACACCAGATATAGATAAATCTGAAGTTATTTTTGAAATCAATATTAATGGGATAGGTTTCTCAGAGTTATTTCTTATCATAGAAGTTTTATTCGATAATCAAACAATCACCCAAGATAAAATTAATCTGGATTTTATCGGGAAAATCGGTAAAAAGAAAAATAAGAAAGTTAGTAAAGAAAGAATCGAAATTTTCCATAAAAATATGTTCCATGAGAATCAATCGCGTTTTAAATTCAAGGTTGCAATACCTAACAATTTATTACATCTTTGGGATGTAGAAAATCCAAATTTATACGATCTATCATTAAAAATTCAAAATGAGAAAACAGGTGAGATATATGACGGGATATCAAGTTATTTTGGTATGAGAAAGATATCAATATCAGAAAAAGAGAATGAAAATAAGCAAATTTTGCTAAATTATAAACCCTTATATCAAAAATTGTTTTTGGTGCAAGGATATTGGCCTGATAGCTTATATACACCTCCCTCTGATGATCACATTAAAAAAGATATTCAATATGTTTTAGATTTTGGATTTAATGGTTTAAGAACACATCAAAAAGCTTTTGATCCTAGATTTTTGTATTGGTGCGATAAAATGGGCGTTTTAGTGTGGGGAGAGATTGGTAATGCTTACCGTTTCTCTGTGAAATCGCAACTTAAACTTATTAACGAATTTGTAGCTGAAGTTGAGCGAGATTATAATCATCCTTCGATTATTGTTTGGGCACCCTTGAATGAAGGTTGGGGCGTCTCTGGAGCCGAAAGGGATCCAAAAAGAGGTTATTATACATCTTCATTATATTTTTTAATAAAATCAATTGATCCTACTAGATTAATTATAGATGACGATGGATGGTGGCATACGGAGAATAATGATGTGTGTACCCGACACTTTTATTCGACAACTAACTTTTTACCAGCAACATTAGAAGAAGAAATTAGGAGCCATGAAGTTTCGGTTCCAAAAACCTATTTAAAAACATATGAATACAAAGGTGAACCTATTATTTACAGTGAAATAGGAGGATTTGGTTATGATTTCAAAGAAAAAGTTGAAAAGAAATGGGGTTATGGTGGATTAATAGAAGACTCTGAAATTTTATTTGAAAGAGTAATAGCATTACTTAAAGAATTCGACGCAAGAAAGGAATGGATTCATGGATTTTGTTATACTGAGCTTTACGATCAATTTCAAGAAATTAATGGTTTATTAACTTTCGATAGAGAGCCTAAATTTCCACCGCATAAATTGAAAGAAAAACTAGATACAATGTTTTATTAAATTAGTTTAATTTTTCTTACAGATTATTAGAAATTAAAATTAAAATATTTTAGAATTAGTAGGTTTGAAGATAAAATGGCGAGACCGTTATGGTTCGTAAATTTGCTGGAAAAAACTTTTCCTAATATTAAATTAATAGCAAAATTAACAAGAGTTCCAATCGTTGGAAAATTTATTGACTTTTTGCTGTTTAAAGGAGATAATATTTTTTATTTAACGCAAGATAAAATAATTTCTATTAATATAGAAGTAGAGAAGGAATCGGACATGGTCCTACCCTCGAAGGTTTTAGATTATTTCATTAATAAAGCTAAATATCACTGGATAATGAATGTATGCATTTGTAGAGAATCAATGCAATGTAAAGACTATCCTATTAATCTAGGCTGTTTATTTCTGGGAGAAGCCGTTTTAGGTATTAATCCTCAATTAGGGCGACTTGTCACAAAAGAAGAAGCACTAGACCATATAAAAAAATGTAAAGAAGCTGGTTTAGTGCATATGATAGGAAGAAATCGATTAGATAAACAATGGCTTGGCGTAAGCCCGGGTTTAAAACTCCTCAGTATTTGTAACTGCTGCCCTTGCTGTTGCCTATGGCGTATCGCCCCTGTTTTGGCGCCTAAGATTGGCTCCAAAGTACACAAAATGCCGGGAGTAAGTGTAAAGGTGACTGAAAGGTGTATCGGATGCGGAACCTGTTTGAAGGGAATTTGTTTTGTTGATGCGATTCATATAATTAATAATCGTGCTGAAATTAGTGAAGAATGTAGGGGGTGTGGTCGGTGCGTTGAATTTTGCCCCCAAAATGCTATCGAACTCACGATAAATGATAATGAATATGTAGAAAAATCAATCAAACAAATTGAAAAAATTATCGATGTTACCTAGTTTTAAATCTTACCAATCTTAATTCTTTAATGAAATGAGAATTAAGGACTTCAAGTTAGAAGAATATTTTGCTAAGTATGAATTTACAGTTGAATACTCGTTATGTTCTTCAGACTGCGAATCATTTAGCGTAGAGGAACTATTAACTTTAGAAAAGGATTCCTTAGGAGAACTTAAAAAGGTTTGGCTGGGTTATACTGAATCTCTTGGCAATCCTTTATTAAGAGAAGAAATCTCTAAATTGTATAGCGACATCAAACCAGAAGAGATAAACGTTTTTTCTGGAGCTCAAGAAGGAATATTTGTTTTTATGAATGTTTTATTAAAGAAAGGAGATCATGTGATCGTTCAATATCCTGCTTATCAATCGCTATACGAAATCGCTAACGCTATAGGATGTAAGGTAACTAAGTGGATAATGAGTGATGAGAACAATTGGGAACTTGATTTGAAATTTTTAGAATCAAACATCCAAAATTCTACTAAATGTATTGTTGTAAATTTTCCACATAATCCAACAGGGTACCTCATTTCAAAAGAAAATTACGAAAAAATATTTAAAATAGCTAAAGAAAACGATATTTATGTTCTTTCTGACGAGGTTTATAAATTTTTGGAGTATAAAAAAGCCGACAGATTACCATCTGCTTGCGACCTTTACGAAAAAGGAATATCAATAAATGTGATGTCAAAAGCATTTGGCCTTGCTGGGTTAAGAATTGGATGGATTGCAACAAAAAATAAAGCACTTTTCAAAAAAATCGCTTCTTTCAAGAATTATACTACTATTTGCAATAGTGCTTTAAGCGAGTTTTTTTCAATATTGGCTTTACGTAATAAAGACAAAATTATTAACAGGAATTTGGACATTATTAATAAAAATCTGAACCTCCTGGATAAATTTTTCGAAAAATATTGTAAATATGTAGCTTGGGTGAGACCTAAAGCAGGTTCGATTGCTTTTCCAAGGCTGTTAATTGAACAAGATATTGAAGAATTTTGTCTTGATTTATTAGAAAAAAAGGGTGTGCTATTGATGCCAAGCACTAAATTTGATTATGGAACATCTCATTTTAGAATTGGATTTGGTCGAAAGAACTTACCTGATGCCTTACAACATTTTGATAACTATATGACTGAAAATTATGGTTAATAATAATTGTAGAACATTTTCAATGGTTATCTGGGAGAAAATCTGAAATATTTACTATTGAATTTTTGAATACTTAAACTATAAAGGTGATGTAACTCTTTTTTACTAAATATTGGGTTATTTTTTAGTAATTATTACTTCTTAATATTGAAGATTTATTCATCGATTTAAATGATGCTTTTTTGATAAATGCATCAATTCTAATTTCTTCCTTTGAGATGGGGTATTTAATTATTTTAGTGAATATTCCCGCTCATAGATTTATCCATAATAAAACAATGATATATGAGTAGGTTATACCCATAAAAGAAAGAATAGTATGAATAAAAATGTTAAAAGAAACACAAAGAATGACCGGAACGGTCAAATGGTATGATGAGAAGAAAGGGTTTGGATTTATAACCCTTGATAGGGATGGTAAGGATATTTTTTTACACCATACTGCACTGCAACCAAACGAAGATAATAGTATCATCAGTGGTGATTGTCTTACTTTCACAATTCAACCACAAAAAAAAGGTCTTGCTGCTATTGAAGTAACACGGTTAGAAGAAGTTGTGCAATCTAGGATATCAAAAAAAAATAAACCATTACAATACAACCAAATTGATAGTGGTTTAAAATTTGCTGATCTTGATTTAGACTCTAAGATTTTACAGGCAGTAAGAGATTCGGGATATGAGGCTCCGACACCAATTCAAGCTCAAGCAATCCCTATTATATTGAATGGAAAAGATATGCTAGGTTGTGCTCA
>Ga0114922_10007477_pt1 | contig 10007 bp, 9 predicted proteins | sample AartaG_FD_100975 | JGI IMG/M metagenome (GOLD analysis project Ga0114922, IMG submission 100975) | Deep subsurface microbial communities from Aarhus Bay to uncover new lineages of life (NeLLi) - Aarhus_00045 metaG | ecosystem: Environmental > Aquatic > Marine > Oceanic > Sediment | place: Aarhus...
GTGCTGATTGTTTCCATGTCCAACGTGGATCCGAATGAATTCAATAAAGCCTCAGGCGCACTGAAAGGCTCTCTGGGTATCCTGAGTGAAGACCCTTCCACCATGGAGCTTGTCCATGTGATCATGCCCAAGATCAGCGACGTTGATTTGGGGGAGATCTCCACAGCGATCTCCAAGCTTCAGGATTTTGTGGAAACCCAGAAACAGCAAGAAAGCATCAAGGTCGTCATTACATCCCAGGGCGTGGCGATAAGGGTTCTCACCCCGCTTCTTTTCGATAGGGGGCTTGCTGAACTTAAACCGCTGGGCATGCCCTACTTAGCCAAAATATTCGATATCGCCAAGGGTTGGGATAATACGATCAGGGTTGCGGGCTATACTGATGATTTGCCGATAGATAGCGGTATGTTCGAATCGAACTGGGACCTCTCTTACACCCGCGCCAGGAATGTGATCAAGTTCGGGATCAATTATTCAGGTGTACCGCCGGAGAAATATTCTGCAGTCGGATATGGGGAATACCGACCTGCTTTTCCTAACGATTCCGAGCAGAACCGCAGTAAAAACCGCCGGATAGAAATATTCATTGAATACGAGGTCGAACCTGAACCTTTAATTTGAGCGGCAGAAAGCTGCACCGCAATTAGCGTTCATCTAAGGCTACCAGGGGAAAGATGAATAAATGAACTACCCCGCAGCAGAGCTGCGAGGTAGCACAATGATGAATTTGATCGATATTATTCCCTCCGAGCGCGAATCCATATAGACAACCCCATGTATCTCCCTTTTTTAGGGGGATTATCTATCGATCCCGCGGAAGGTTATCCTGAAGCAAAGATTCGAGGAATTCTTTTCGATTAAATAACCTTAAATATTTTGTAAACTTGAATAAGTTTACATAATATAACTTATGCGTCATATATATTTTTTGGCTACTATGATAATACGACGATTTTTCTTCCCTTTCACCCAATTCTGCGGCTTACAATAATCCTATCACCCTACCACGAAATTCACCAGCTTGTTCGACACGTGAATCACCTTGCGGATCTGCCTGCCTTCGATATAGCCGGCAGCTTTCGGGTCAGCCTTGGCTGCTTCGGCAACCTCCTCGGCAGGCATGTCTCTGGGTACCTGGACCTGCGAGCGCAGCTTGCCGTTGATCTGGATCACCACTGTCACCACGTCCTCTTTGAGAATTTGTGGATCGTATGTGGGCCATTGACTGAGGAACGTGCTTTTTTCGTGTCCCAGGGTTTCCCGCCAGAGCTCCTCACAGATGTGCGGCGCAAAAGGCGCAAAAAGCAACACGAGGTTATCAACTGCCTCAGCAAGAAACTCAAGGTCGACATCCTGACTGCCGCTATCCTCGCCTGAGTACGGAACAAGCTCGTTGACCAATTCCATGATCCTGCTTATCGCCGTGTTGAAATGCATCCGCTCGATATCCTCTGTGGCCCCTCTGATCGAATTGTGCATCACTCTGGCGATTTTCTGCTCTTTCTCACCCAGTTTCTCCAGGTTATCCGCTGTGGTTTTCCTGCGTGCTCCCCCCCTTATCTTCTTCGAGTTGAACTGAACCAGGCGCCAGACCCTGGTCAGGAAACGGTACATGCCCTGGATACCGGTATCGTCCCAGTCGCCGCCCTGGGAGTAATCGCCCATGAACATCAGGTAACAGCGGAATGTATCCGAACCGTAGCGATCCAGGTAAGTTTGCGGGTTGATCACGTTACCGCGGCTTTTGCTCATCTTGGCGCCCTGGTTGGTGATAGTACCCTGGTGGCTGAGCCTCTGAAAGGGCTCTTCGAAACCGATATGCCCGAGATCATAGAGCATCATGTTAATAAACCTGGCATAAATCAGGTGCATCGTAGCGTGGTCCACCCCACCGACATAATGGTGAACCGGCATCCAGGCGTCACAAAGATTGCGGTCGAAAGGCCTGTCATCCAGGTGCGGCGACAGGTAGCGCAGGAAATACCAGGAGGAATCGACAAAGGTGTCCATGGTGTCGATCTCACGGCGCGCCGGAGCTCCGCAGGCAGGGCAGGTCGTGTTGACAAATTTCTTGCTGGTGGTCAGTGGGCTCACTCCCTTGGCGGCTTTCTTGAAATTCACCTCGTAGGGCAGTTCGACAGGGAGCTGATCCTCAGGCACAGGCACCTCGCCGCATTTTTCGCAGTAGACCATCGGGATCGGCACGCCCCAGTAGCGCTGGCGGCTGATCAACCAGTCGCGGATCTTGTAGTTAACCTCGAATTCTGCAAGATCTTGCTTTTGGAGTTCTTCCACGACTTTAACCGCACCTTCGGCAGAGGGCAGGCCATTGAACGGGCCTGAATTGACCATTGTTCCCGGATCGATGTATGCCTCCTGGAGGGGTTCCCCCTTGCTGCCCTCAGGCGGGGCGATTACCTCGCGGACCGGCAGGCTGAATTCTCTGGCGAATTCGAAATCACGCACATCGTGGGCCGGCACGGCCATGATTATTCCCGTGCCGTAGGAAAGCAGCACGTAATCGGCGATCCAGACCGGTATCTTCTCTTGGTTGATCGGGTTGATCGCATAGGCGCCGGTGAAAACTCCAGTTTTCTCGCGTACCATGCTGGTGCGCTGAATTTCGTTCTGGGCCCGTGCCTGGTAGATATAATCCTCTACTGCCTCCAGCATTCCGGGCACGGTGATTTTTTCTACCAGCGGGTGCTCGGGAGCCATTACCACGTAGGTTGCCCCGAAAAGAGTATCGGCCCGTGTAGTGAAGACATTAAATTTGCGTTCCTCCTCGCTCAGGCTGTCCGCACCGGGTGTGCTGTCGTCAAAGCGGAACGTGATCCTTCCCCCCCGGCTTTTCCCGATCCAGTTTCGCTGCATGGCCTTGGTTTTTTCAGGCCAATCTATCTTTTCCAGGCCTTCCAGGAGACGGTCGGCATAGGCGGTGATTTTCAGAAACCACTGGACCATGTCCTTGCGGGTGACTGGCGTTTCGCAGCGTTCGCATGTGCCATCGGCCATCACCTGCTCGTTGGCAAGCACGGTCTGGCAGCTCGGGCACCAGTTCACCGGCCCCTTGGCACGGTAAGCCAGCCCCGCCTTGTAAGCCTGAAAGAAAAGCCACTGGGTCCATTTGTAGTATTCAGGCTCGCTGGTGTTGATTTCCCGCGACCAGTCGTACATCGCACCGATTATCTTGAGCTGCTCGCGGATCACCCGCACGTTCTCGCTTGTTGAATCCCACGGGTGAATCCCATGCTTGATTGCGTAATTTTCGGCCGGCAGCCCGAAAGCATCATAGCCGATCGGCTCGAAAACGTTGTCACCTTGCATTTTCCGGAACCGGGCCCAGGTATCGGTCGGACCGTAATTGTACCAGTGGCCGATATGCATCTTATCGGCTGACGGGTAAATGAACATCACCAGGCAGTAGCACTTACGGCTTTCTGCGTGCAGATCGGTTTCATGAAGCCGATCATTTTCCCAACAGGCCCACCACTTTTTCTCGATTTCCTTGAATTCGTACTTTTTCATCTAAGACCCTTCGAACTCTCTGACAATATCCCGAATAAGATAACTTTCGAGATTGTACGCTATTAGGCAGAAGAAAAACAATTAATTAATTTTGAAATTTTAATAAATTTGTCTGTCAAAGTCAAACAAAAGCCCTTTCTGCAGATCCTCTCTGTTTGCCTTTGGAGAGTAATCTCACTATATTGTGATAACAATTTGTCAGCCTGTCCCCTACCCTGCTGGCCGGGAGGATCGACATTTTCTTGTACCTGGAATGTTCTGGATGAAAAGCCTTATCAAGGTTCTCAAGCTTGCAGAGCAGCATCTCGAGCAGCGTGGGGTACCATTGGCCCGTCTCAGTGCTGAACGTCTCCTGGCGAACGTCCTGGGCCTTGACAGGCTTGAACTTTACCTGAGTTACGACCGTCCTCTCATGGAAGAAGAACTGGAGGCTTACAGGAAACTGTTGCGACGGAGGGCGGCCCATGAACCCCTGCAGTACATCCTGGGGAATACAGGATTCCGCCAGCTCACAATCGAACTGGGTCCCGGAGTGCTTGTTCCGCGGCCTGAGACCGAGATACTGGTACAACTGGCGCTCGACCATCTCGATAAGATGGATCGAGACCTGGATAAAGACCCTGTAAGAGTGCTGGATCTCTGCACAGGGAGCGGCGTGGTGGGACTTTCCCTGGCTGCCGAGCACGGGAAGCTGTGGTGCGTGCTGGCCGATATATCCCGGAAAACTTTAGGCTGGGCAGTGAAAAACGCCAGCCGTGCTGACTACCGTTGCCGGGAAGCAGTCAGTTTTCTCTGTGCCGATCTTTGCGAGGCATTCCACGCCAGGCCGCTTTTCGATATTGTTGTGTCGAATCCTCCCTATGTTGCGCCGAATGAGATGAACGACCTTCCGGAGGAGATAAAGCGCTATGAACCGCTGGAGGCTCTCAATGGCGGCGAACCGGGTGGTACTGCGGTTATCCGCAGGATAATCGAATCCTCTTTCAAAGTCATGAAGCAGGGAGCTTTGCTGGCGCTGGAAATCGGGGAAAGCCAGGAGCAAGCAATTGGCGAGCTGTTCGCAAGCCAGCAGGAGAAATACAGTCCACCCAGTTTCCACCGTGATCTGGCAGGACGAACGCGTTTCGTGACAGCTTTCAAAAAATGAAGTGAATTGAAAGGTTTTCCATGGACAAGTTTATCATCCAGAAAAGCTGCCCTCTTAACGGAAAAGTCAGGGTTAGCGGTGCAAAAAACTCATGCCTGGCCCTGATGGCGGCTTCGCTTTTAACGGATGAGCCCCTCGAACTGAATAATGTGCCGGACCTGGTTGATGTGCGCACCATAACCAAGGTGCTGGAAAACATGGGAGTTGAGATCAGCCGGAGCGAGCCCGGGAAATTGAGGCTGGACTCCTCCAGAGCCGGGGGTTTAAAAGCCCCTTATGATTTGGTGAGAAGAATGCGCGCCTCCTACTACGTGCTCGGTCCCCTGGCTGCCCGCAAAGGCAAGGCGGAGGTGAGCCTGCCCGGTGGTTGCGCTATCGGCCAGCGCCCGATAGACCTTCACCTCAAGGGCCTTTCAATGCTGGGGGCCGAGATCAGCACCTCCGGCGGCTATATTTATGTGCGGGCTGACAGGCTGAACGGGGCCCGGATCAACCTGACAGGGCAGTGCGGTTCGAGTGTAGGTGCAACGGCCAACGTGTTGATGGCCGCGACCCTGGCCCGCGGCGTGACTGTACTCGAGGGCGCTGCTGCAGAACCGGAGATCGTCGACCTGGCAAGGATGCTCAGAGCGATGGGCGCTAAAGTGGAAGGAGCCGGTACAAACGTCATTACGATTGAAGGGGTCGCCAGCCTGGGAGAAGCGAGCCACACGGTTATCCCTGACCGCATCGAGACCGGGACTTTTGCCGTGGCGGCAGCGATCACCGGAGGGGATGTGGCTATCGACGATTGCTGTCCGGAACACGTTCAGTCGGTAACCGAGCTGCTGGAAAATCTCGGAGTGAAAATCGAAAAAGGAAGGGAAAATCTGCTGGTCAGAGCCGGAGGGAAAATGCCTGCATTTAAATTATGCACCGCGCCCTACCCGGGCTTTCCGACAGATATGCAGGCCCAGTTTTGCGCGCTGGCCACCCAGGCTGAGGGTACAAGTGTAATCGAGGAGAACATTTTTGAGCACAGAATCCTTCACGTGCCGGAACTTGCCCGTTTCGGAGCCGATATCGAGGTCTCGGGGAGAAAAATTATTATAAACGGGCCCACTCCCTTGAGCTCTGCCCCGGTAATGGCCTCCGATCTCAGGGCTTCCGCTGCACTGGTTCTGGCAGCGCTTGTTGCCGATGGCAGCTCTGAAATCCACCGGATATATCATCTGGACCGCGGTTACGAGCATCTCGAGGTAAAACTGGCCAGCCTGGGGGCGAAAATCATGCGCGTCTCGACATAAAAAAACCGGCTTCCCGCCATCCGGGAAGCCGGCTATTCGGAATATTCGAATATTTTACTGGCTGCCTTTCAAAATCTTCAAAGAATTTTCCGCTACCTCTGTCACCCAGTTGTCATTGGGTTTCCCGGCATACTTTTCAGACATTTTTTCCAGGACCGGAATCGCACGTTTATCCCCCATTGCGCCAAAAGCGATCGCCACTTTGGAGGCGATTTCGGCATCATCGGTTTCCGCCAAAGCCGCAATTCCCTCGAAAGCCGCGGTGTGTTGACGGTTACCCATGACCATTGCCGCCTCTCCACGGAGGAATTCAAGGGTGACATTACTCGGTTTACTGCCCAGAGTGTATGCCGGCTCGAACACTTTGGCGATATAATTTGTCGAGAGTGTGTCGTCGAATTCAGCCAGGCCATAAAGGCAGAAAAGTCTTACAGTATTATAAGAGTCCTCCATTAAACCCCTGCCCAGGTATGGGATTGAGGGTTCTCCGAACGCGATAACCCTTTCCTTGGCCTGGAAATAAAACTGCTGTGCATAGTCAATGGATTTCGTTCCCTGGATCACCTGAACTTTCCAGACAGTGACAACCGATGCCGGGTCCTTGGGATCTTTTCTCAGGTTGAACCTGGCAACACTCATCGCGTTCTGGTACTGTTCCTGCTGGTAGAGCGTTTCCACCTCGGATAGCTTTTTCTCTTTCGGCATTTCTACAGTACAGCCGAATACCATGAGCAGAGTGATAAGGATTGAATAAAATCTGGAATATCGAAAAAGTATCATTTTGCCTCCCGAATTAAATTGTTAGCTGGGCAGGCCAAAAATCACAGTCAGTTCAAGATAGCGTCAGACGGATAATCCACGAAGTGTGAACGGATTAACGAACCATGCTGCATTTTCCGTTGAATATCACACCCTCTTCAACTGTAAGCTCGGAGGTTTCGACATCCCCGATCAGTTGCCCGGGGTCGTGAATCGCCACCCTCGTGGTAGCATAAATATTGCCGACAACCATGCCGCTGTTAATCACAGTATCCGCGTGGATGTCTCCATTGACTTGGGCTTTTTCTCCAATTATAAGCGTGTTGTTCCCATCGTCTTTCTTGTCCGAAACAATTTCACCTTCGACATAGCCGTCGATCCGCATTGTTCCGGCAAAAACAAGCTTACCGCTTAATTGAGTGGATTCTCCGAGAACGCTGCTGATACTGTCTATTACGATTTTACTTTTCTTATTGAACATAGATTGTGGATCCTCGCAAAAAGCTTATCGTTCAATTCCTGGAAATATTTTTTCTGAGCCGGGAAAGCAATTTCCCTACATCGGAATAAACGAGAATCTGGAACGTGTCTGCCTCCTTCACCAGTTTAAGCTCACCACGGTATCCTTTGAAACGTCTGATGGCAAAACGGTCGCCGAGCCGATAATCAACCGGTCTGCCCTGGCTGAAATTCACTTTAGGAAAGGAAGTTAATTTTTGGTCGGTTGCGGAATTTTTCAGCACAACGAACACATAGCCTCTAATCATTTGCCCGTCATCCACGATCTTGTCCAGAATGAAAGAAAAGCTCAGCTTAGCCGCATCTTGATAAGTTATTAATTTCAGTTCCTGGATCGCGACAATGTTAGCGCTTTTCAGTGTATCCTGATCCAGCCCGGTCAGCACGGGTTCCTCCCCCTCAACCTCTTTTGCTAACCTCTCTTTATTGAGCAGGTTTATTGTACTCTGGAAAGTGCCGATCTCAGTCTTGAGCGAACGTATAATCTGTTCCAGTTTCTGGTTATCCTGATAAAGAGAGTAATAGCCCTTGATGAAAAATGCGTAAGTTGAAGCGCCTCCAACAAATAGCACCAAAAGAAAAATGATTAACCTGATCGATATTTCATAGGTCAGGGGCCGGTTAGTGTCTTTCATAAAAATTATTGTCAGATGGTTTTTCTTCACAGGGGAGCCACCTCTTCGGGTGAAAGTCTTGTCCGGGATGTTTGATCTACCATCTGTATTAGTAATCTATTTTAGAACGGGATTGAAGTCAAACGAAAATGTATCGGGCAGACTTTTATATAGTCTGGGATTTATAAGCCATACTTTTCGGTCAGAAAGACAAGCAAGCCTTCCAGGCTGTTTTTTATCTGCGTGAAAGTTAATTCATATTGCTTTTTGGTGCCGCCGAGCGGATCTTCTATATCCTTGTCTTTATCAACTCCAGTGGCAAATTCGCTTAACAGTCGAATTTTTTTTTGATCAGCCGACCTGCTCTGGCTGAGATAGGCTTTATGCGAGGCCTGCATGACAAGAATCAGATCCGAGTCTGCGATAAGTTTATCTGTGATAGTTTTGCTGTTATGCGATGAAAGCTCCTGGCCGTGTTCCCGACAAACCTCAACAGCAAATTGACTTGCAGGACTGCCCTCGGCTGCCATAGTCCCAGCCGATTCAACCCTGAGCCTGTGTTTCAACTCGCTCCGGGATAGCATATCTTCAAAAAGGGCCTTTGCAATAGGACTGCGACAGGTGTTTCCGGTGCAGAGAAAAAGAATGTTGATTTTTCTATCGGCTTTTCCAGTCATCATCTATCTCACCAGACCGCAATCAATAAGCATGCATGAGCTGGTTTTGCTATTTTTTGAGTACATTAAGACCGCTTATTTCAGCAATTTTCCCGGCTGCCAGGGCTCCTTCACGGATCAGAGTGATCGAGTCTTTATTCACGACCGAGACAATGGTGGAAGGCTGTGATGAGCCATTTTCGAGCTTTTCGTCTATAATTGCAAGCTCCAGCCGGAGTGAATTGTCCGTTTTGAATTGTTCTACCAGCTTATCCAGAAACCGGTGGGAGTTCTGCGGCAACGCCTGGCCGGACCTGCTGAGGCTGGTGGAGACAACCGGTAAATCTATTTTCTGCACAAGCCGGGAGGTGAATGGATGCGCGCTCTGCCGCAGCGCCACGGTCTGATAGATCCAGGGGCAGTTCTGGCGAACCTGTTGCCGGGTGTGAAAAACTATGGTTAACGCTCCCGGCCAGAAAAGTTCGGTCAGTCTCCATGCCGTCTCCGGCACTTCCCGGCAAAGCCTCTCTATCCAGCCCTTTCCGGGAACAAGCAGAATCATGGGCTTCTTACCCTCCCTGCCCTTGATCCTCCTGATCCGCTCGACCGCCTCGATGCTGTCGTACCGGCAGCCGAAACCGTGAATCGTTTCTGTGGGATGAACAACCACGGCGCCCTCTTTTAACACTGAGACAGCCGTATCGAGCAACTCCTCCGGATAATCACTACCACTGATTGTAACGAGCCTTTCAATCACTGATCAGTCCTAAGATTCGCAAGGCGAGATGAGCAGCGTTTTGCGCCCCGTCTATCCCGACTGTTGCAACAGGAACTCCGGGCGGCATTTGCGCGATCGAAAGAAGCGCATCCAGGCCAGCCAGGGCCCCGCAGGCGATCGGTACCCCGATTACCGGCAAAGGCGAAAGGGATGCGCAAAAACCCGGCAAAGCAGCGCTCAATCCGGCACCTGCTATGATTACTTTAATTCCATCCCTGCCTGCCTGGATCACCTTTCCCCTGGTACCGTCCGGGTCGCGGTGAGCACTGGAAACGACTGTCCGGTAGCCAACGCCAGCCTCATCCAGCACTTTCTCGGCTCTGGCCATGACTTCACGGTCTGATTCACTGCCGATTATTATCAGAACTTTTTCTTCCATATATTATTTTCTCCATCATTACATTCACAAAAACAATATCACAGAATGAGAGATCGCTGATATGAAAACAGGGAACAGTTTTTCTGTTTATCTGCTCTCTAACGTATCAATTTTTAGTGAAGCTCCCCGCCTACAAGTCGGGGCATCAAAAAGGAAATTTTTAATTATATTTGGAGCAGTTAATCCCCCAAACCCTAAAAAGGAGCCATTCATCCCCGTGCACAGCACGGGGTATTCTGGCTATATTTCATAAATTACTTTAAGCCTGAATTTAGGTTTCTTTAAAGGTCTTGTCAATAAGAGCCGTCGTGGACCGAATGCTGCCCCGGCCGGAGAATCCA
>Ga0114922_10007478_pt1 | contig 10007 bp, 9 predicted proteins | sample AartaG_FD_100975 | JGI IMG/M metagenome (GOLD analysis project Ga0114922, IMG submission 100975) | Deep subsurface microbial communities from Aarhus Bay to uncover new lineages of life (NeLLi) - Aarhus_00045 metaG | ecosystem: Environmental > Aquatic > Marine > Oceanic > Sediment | place: Aarhus...
ACCGGCATGTACACCCCGATGTTCTGGGGCGTCGCTGACCGCGACCTCGTGCTCGACCGCTTTGAAGAGCTGACAGGTGGACGTGTCTACAGCATTTACAATATCCCCGGCGGCGTACGCAGGGATATTCCCGACGGTTTCCTGGAACGTCTGAGCAGCCTGCTGGACTACCTGGAGTCGCGCCTGCCCGACTACGACAACCTGTTCTTCACCAACCAGGTATTTGTCAAACGTGCGCGTGATGTTGGCAAAATGACCCAGGAGCAGGCGCTTAAATGGGGCGTGACAGGGCCCAGCCTGCGCGCCACCGGGCTGGCGTTTGACGTGCGCCGCGACGACCCCTACCTGGTATACGACAGGATCGAGTTTGACATCCCCACCGAACCGGGTGGTGACGCCCTGTCGCGCAATCTGGTACGCCGCGCAGAGCTGCAACAAAGTATTCATATCCTGCGTCAGGTCATCGACCGCCTGCCCTCCATCGGGGGTCCGATCCGTTGCCCGATCCCGAACCCGCTGGCCTGGAATGTGCCCGCCGGTGAAGCCTATACCCGGGTGGAATCCTCCAAGGGCGAACTGGCCTACTACGTGGTATCCACGGGTGGCGACAAGCCCTACCGCGTGCACGTCCGCGGACCTTCCAGCATGCACGCGGTACAGGTGCTGGAAAACCTGGCGGTGGGTTCACGGCTGGAAGACGTCGCACAGATCATGTTCTCGCTGGATGCCTGCCCGCCGGAGGTCGATCGCTGATGTCGGATATCCCCTACAAGGACAAGGGCAGCATCCTCAGGCCGATCAAGACGCTGAGCTTCTTCGCCCGCAAGGCGGTGACTGAAGAACTCGAACCACGCCCGGCGGCGGCGAACTACCGTGGCTTCCACGTTAACGACTGGGAGTTGTGCATCGGCTGCAGCACTTGCCAGAAAGTGTGCGACAACGCGGCCATCAGCATGGTGAAGATACCCAGCCTGCCGGAGGATCCGGTCAAGGGTATCCGTAACGAGCGCCCGGCGATCGATTACGGGCGCTGCTGCTGGTGCGGGCTGTGCGTGGACATCTGCCCGACCAGCTCGCTGTCCCTCACCACTGAGTATGTGCACACCTGCCGCGAGGACGAACTCGACAGCTACTTCATCCTGCCGGACCCCAAAGGGATTCACGATACACATTTCCCCAAGGGCTGGTCCAAGAGCGAAGACGCAGACCTGGTCGACCTCGAACGCCAGCCCATGGAAGAACTGGACGCCGAAGAACGCCTCAAGTCGTTTGACGAGATGGTGGAGGGTTTTACCGATCAGCAGGCGATCATCGAGGCGTCCCGCTGTGTGCAGTGCGGCATGTGCCACGATTCCTGCCCCACCCACATGCACGCCCCGGAATACATCCGCGCGATCTGGGAAGGCGACGCCGAAGAGGCGGTGCGACAGATCTACCGCAGCAACCCCTTCTCCCATGTCTGTGGCCGGGTCTGCACACATCGCTGTGAGACCGCCTGTTCCATTGGCCGGCGCGGTGAGCCGGTGGCGATACGCTGGTTGAAACGCTATGCGATGGATTCGGTATCGGACCTGCGCATCCGCGAAATTGCCGCCGAGGGCAAGGTCGACTATATCAGCGGCAAAAAGGTCGCGATCATCGGCGGCGGCCCCGCAGGTCTGACCGCCGCCTTCGACCTGATCAGGAAAGGCCACGAAGTCACCGTGTTCGAGGCGCTCGACAAACCCGGCGGTATGACGCGTTACGGTATTCCTGAATATCGCCTGCCCTACGACCGCCTTGATGCAGACGTCGCGGTCATCAGCTCGCTCGGAGTTAAAATCCAGTACAACACGCGTATCGGCCAGGACATCAGTATCAGCGAACTGGAACGAAACCATGATGCCGTACTGGTTGCCATCGGCCTGCAGCAAGGCCGTTCGACCCGTATTCCCGGCAGTGACCACAAACAGGTCAAAAAAGCGGTGGATCTGCTGCGCAAGATTACCGAGAGCAAGCCCTTCAATATCCCTCGCTCTGCAGTAGTCATCGGCGGCGGCAACGTGGCCATGGATATTGCCCGCAGCCTGGCACGCCTGCAGAAGGAAAAATACGGCGAAATCCATATCACCGTCACGGCTCTGGAAGACTTCGAACATTTCCTCGCCGATCCTGAAGAAATCGGGGAGGCGCGCGAGGAAGGCATCGAGATATTCGACAGCCGGGGTCCCAAACAATGTGTCATGGACGATAACGGCCAGTTAAGCGGCCTGATGACACTGCGCGTGGTATCCATCTTTGACGACGACGGGCGCTTCGCACCCCGCTACGACGACAGCGACGAACAGATACACTCCGCTGACATGGTGATCGAGGCGATCGGCCAGATGACCGACATTTCACTGTTCGGCGATGAATTGACCGAACGCCTGGAGTGGAACCGTGGCCGTCTGAAGGTCGAACCGGATGGCCGCAGCTCCGAGCCCTGGCTGTGGTCGGCGGGTGACATGGTGTTCGGGCCCGACGTGGTACACGCCGTGGCCGACGGACACCGTGTGGCCGCCAGTATCGAGAAACACCTCGCCGCGGCACAGGGAGAAAGACAATGAGTGAACACGACGAAGGCCACAGCACCGCCTATAACCGCATCAAATCCAGACAAACCCTCGGTGAGATCCTGGAGGTCGCAACCTCTTTCGAGAAATCGGCATTCGAGTTTTATACCAATCTGATCCCGAAAGTCAGCAAGAACCTGCGCTACCTGGTGGAGGAACTGGCCGACGAGGAAAAAGAGCACTACGAACTATTCACCAAGCTGGCGAAAAACCCGGATATCGAAAACCAGATTCATGACAAAATCCAGACACCGGTGGAAGACCGCCGCTTTTCCGATTACATACAGCTGCCGGAACTGGGCGACAACCCGGATGATCAGGCCATCCTGCAATACGCCGTGGGCCGTGAAGATGCCGCCATGAAACAATATCGGGAACTTGCAGACAGCACCGAAGCCGGGCCGATACACGACCTGTTCGAGTACCTGTCATACGAGGAAACCATGCACAAACGCGAACTCGAAAAGCTGTATTACGAAACCGTCCACAGCGGTGGTCCCGGCTCGGCAAAATAAGTTGCGAACAACGCAGTGAAATCCGCGAGCGCAGCCAATCCACAGCGGCGGATGCGCTCATAGCGCAACGCGCTACAGCAGTGGAAATGGTCGGGCAGCTATTTTGAATCTGTGCCTATTGACTGACGGCCTTGATGTTGTCCGCGGCTGGATTCACCTCCACCCGGTTGCGACCGTTCTCTTTTGCGGCGTACAGGGCCTCGTCCGCACGCGAAATGGTTTCCTTGACATCTTCACCCATGACAAAGCGCGTGACGCCAATCGAAATGGTAACGCGCCGAATTTCTTCGCCGGTCCTGGGATTCACCACCCGGCCTCTTTCGATCGAGGTGCGGATCGACTCCGCAACTGCAAACGCACCATCGATGTCCGTCTCCGGCAGCAGCACAATAAATTCCTCGCCGCCGAAGCGAGCCACGAGGTCCTTGCCCTTGGTCTGCTTCGCCAGGGCATCAGCAACAGCCTTGATGACTTTGTCGCCGAACAGGTGACCGTAGGTATCGTTGATGTTCTTGAACTTGTCGATATCACAGATGAGTAAACAGGCATCGCTTAGTGCCCGATCCTGTGCACCCTGGAGCTTGTCGATCGCCTCGTCGAAGCCCTTGCGGTTGGCGAGCCCGGTCAGTACATCGGTCTTGGCCTCGGCGCGCGCCTTGACCAGTTCCTCGCGCAGCGCTTCGGCTTCGCGCCGACTTTCCTCCAGGTGCTGCTGCAGATCCTGGTTGCCGGCGCTCATGCGACCGGTGCTCTCTTCGAGGCTGCAGACCAGGGACTTGATTTCTTCCGGGTTGATGTTGTCGTTGAGCTGCGATGCACACACCTTCAACGACTCTTCGTATTTCGAGACCTCGCCGTTGGCCGAGACCAGCGAGGACGTCACCGATTCGGCCAGCGACCGCAACGCCTGTTGCGCCTCCTCGAAGCGTCCCATGTCAGTCGGGTCAACGAATCTGCGGAAAAGATCGGCTGTGACGTCCTCGTCGATCTGCTCGTCCGCAGCGACCAGCGGGTCGATAGCCTCCTTCAGCGGCACATTGATACCGGCAACGTATTCATACCAGACCGCGTAGTTTTGCGGCGTGACCGGTACGCTGTAGCGCGACATGAATGGCAGCGCAAGGCGCAGAAATTCCGAGGATGTTTCTATTGTTACTTTTTTTCGGTGCATCAGTGTCCATACCCTGTTTGCAGCAACAGTATTTATGCTTATCGTCTGCCGGCGGCGCTTCTTTATAGCCGTTTATCCGGCGCACATTCAAACAATTGCGAATCCGGCCGTTACAAGAGCAGGACGCATGGCGGCAGAACGTCACTACCGTCCAATTCTTTACAGAGGCAGGGAAGTCACCTTATGAGGTATTCAAGCGCAGAGTGGTTGCTGATTGCCTGCGTATTCGGGCTTAGCGTCGCCGCAAATATACCCGCTGAATTCCAGGCGGTGGTGCCGGTGACTCCGGCCACTCCGCAGATTATTCTGTGCGTATTGCTGGTCTTTACTCTGGTACGCTATGTGCCCCTGCCGATCGTTATAGCCATCAGTATGTTACTGGTGGGATCAGGTATCCCCTGGATTCTGGACGGCTATTTCAAGCTTGGTTACTGGGTCATTCTGGCCACTATAGCAATCATGCTGTTGCTTTCACTGGCCTACCGTACAATCAGCGTGAAGGATCAGGATACCCCCGCTAACGGTGGCGCATCACAAAATGTAAAGGCGCTGTTCAGAGTCGTGGAGCGTGGCAATCTCGCCTGGACATACCGCTTGATCGCCATGGGAGCAGACGTCAATGTGCGCAACGAGGCCGGGCAGTCTCCCCTGATGCTTGCCGCAGAGAAGGGTTACGCCGATATGGTACAGATCCTGATACAAAATGGTGCTAATCCGAAACTGGCTAACAACCAGGGCGAGTCGGCGCTGACAATTGCTCTGATGAAGGGCTACACGCGGATTGCCGAGACACTGGAGATGGCCGAAGCCTCGCACAAATACGCGCAGGGTGAGGGCCGCGAGCCGGCATGAGCGGAGACAAAAGACACGTCAACACACCCACCAACCAGGGGAATGTGCTGCCATGAACGAGCCATTGTGGATTTTAAGCGTTCTGTTCGGGTTCGCCATCCTGGTACAGCTGCTCTCCTATATCCATAGATCCCGGCAATCGCTGCGCTCGCTGCAGAAGGAAATCAATGCATCGACGCAGACTATTGTGGATTGCAGCCGCAAGCTGGAATGGCTCGAATCCCGGCTCGAGGACTTGCTCGACGCCGCTCAACTCCAATCCTGCGACGTGAGTCGGGAGCAGGAACGACTGGATCAACTGATACGCACGATCAAGACCGAAGCAATGCAGAATGGCTACCGTCTGGGGCTGGGTGATATAGATCAGATAGATCAGATAGACTGAATTGATTTGCCTTGATAACTGATCCCTATCACTGACACCTTGTCAGCGTTGTCTTTTCGCCTGCCTGGGCACCGGTATCATGTGTGTATTCGAAGCTGTCCGCCTGCAGGCTCAGCATTTTGGGGGACATGTACTGATAGTAATACCTTTGCTGATAAAAGGGATGTCCGCCGCCGCTGGTGGTGGGCGAAACCAGCAAATGCAGAGTCACGGTGCCTTCGCCCAGTTCCCAGAACCCGACAGCACTGACCGTTTGACCGTAACCCGCCTCCAGGGTGCGGTTGTTGTGAAAGATCACGTAACCAGCGCGCTCTGAAGTGCAGCCCTGTTTTCCGCCTTCACTCCACTTTCCCTGCAGGTAGTCGCTGGAAAGTACTGCTTCAGCAGCCAGCGATGTTGCACCTTGTAACGTTAAAGCAATGAAAAACGCTATGGTCTTAAGATATGTCATTTCGGCATCCTTCTGCGCTGAACTTCTGAAACATCGTTGTACTAATTTACCCGGCTATCCCTCCGGACTCAAGCCGGCCAATCCTGGCCTCGAGTCGCTCCAGTTCCTGTCGAAGCTCGCTGACAAGCTGTTCCAGTTGATCAAACCGGTCATGGTCGGGTTCAGAAAGCGGCAAGCGGGTACCCGTGTGCTGCGAACTATCCGCTATCTGCACCTCACCGCTGAACAGGTGCGCATAACGCGACTCCCTTTTGCCCGCTTCGTGGGGCAGCCTGACAACAAAAGGCCCGTCATCGCGTTCCATCAGTTGCACGAGTGCGGACTCGACCTCGTGCACATCACTGAATTTGCACAGGCGATTGGTTCGGGTACGCAATTCGCCGGGTGTCTGCGGACCGCGCAGCAGCAGTACACAAATAATACCCAGTTCCTGTTCCGAAAATTTCAGGCTGCCGAATTCGCTATTGCAGAACCGGTGCTGGTACTTCACGACGCGACTGCCAAAGCCGGACTTATCGAGTACCAAGCGCTTTTTGATGAGCTCATCGAGTGTTTGTTGGACGGTAGATTCATCCAGCGCCAGCACCGGCTCGCGGTTGCTTTTCTGGTTACACGCGTTGGTGAGGGCATTCAACGACAGTGGATACTGGTCAGGCGTGGTGATTTCCTTTTCAATCAAACTGCCAATGACGCGCGCTTCGTGATCAGTGAGGGTAATATCCATAAAATCAAATCTTGCTGCCTGAAATCGACTTCCCGCTATTGTAATACCCCGGTCATTTGTTTCAAAGCATCCAGGCCGGGCCGCGTCTTGCGAATCCGGGCTCTCATCAGACACCATTTTCGGACGCCGGCCGGCATCAATCGAGAATTTTCCGATGCTACAACCAGAGCATGCGACCGCATTCCAGTGGATGACTCAATACGCGATGATAGGGATAGATTCGAACCTTGAAATGCTGCAGGCCGCCCGCTGAACACAGCTGTTCGTCCTCGAACAGCTTGCAGTGATACGACGCTTTTCCATCAATGACCGGCTCCAGCAGCGCAAATGGGATGCTGTGAGTCGCGCTGAATTCACCAGACTCGGTTTCTGCTCCCAACACACACTCGACGACAAGGTCATCCGAGCCCAGACCATTGAGATCAACGTCGACATCAATCAATAGCGGTTTACCCGAGTGAATCGCGGTCGCCAGCGGCCTGGCCAGCTGCGCCCGTACACCATGCCAGTCCTGGGCAATTTTATTTTTCCAGCGTGCAAGTTCCCTGGCACCGCTGCCTTGGTCCTCACGCAGCCGCAACCCTGCCCTGCTGGCCGGTCCATACAAATCTCGCAGATAATCCATCGCCATGCGTATGGTATTGAAATTGGGCAGTACCGTTTTCATCGAAGCCTTGGACCTCGCCACCCAGTCCTCGGGCTCGCCCTCTGCATTTCGCGTGTAGTAAGAGGGAATCACCTGGTATTCGAGTGTATTCAGCAACTCTTCCGCTTCCTGGCGTTCCCTGGCCTCTGCGTCAAGTTCCACGTAGGGGGTCAATCCCCAGCCATTTTCCCCGTTCCAGGCTTCGGCCCACCAGCCATCCAGCACGCTGAGATTGATGACACCATTGATCGCCGCCTTCATGCCTGAAGTGCCGCACGCCTCCATGGGGTACTCCGGGTTATTCAGCCAGACATCCACACCGGGCAACAGTTCGCGCGTCATGGACAGGTTGTAGTTTTCCAGCAGGATCACCTTGCCCTGGAACTCGGGGCGCAGACTGATATCGAACACCTGTTTGAGCAATTGCTGCCCGGGGCAGTCGTTCGGATGCGCCTTGCCGGCAAACACCAACATGATCGGACGCTCAGGATCGTTGACCAGGCGCGCCAGACGCTCCAGGTCCCGGAACACCAGGGTCGCGCGTTTATAGGTTGCAAAACGGCGCGCAAAGCCGATCACCAGCGTGTCCTTGTGCCGGCTGCTGAGGCTGGCTGTCAGCCGATCGGCGATGGACCTGGTTGCAGGACAGCGCTCGTACTGCATCAGTGCCCGGCGTCTGACGTCGTCCAGCATTGAAGTCTTGAGCAGATGACGTACGCTGAGAAAGACTTGATTGGGAATAGTGTCGATAAATTGCTGCCAGAAGACCGGATCGGTCAGCTTTGCCCGCCAGCCACCGCCCATGTACATTTCAAAAAGCGCAACCCAGGGTGCAGCCAGATAGGTATCGATATCGGCACCGTTGGTGACGTACCCCATCGGGTTTTCCGCTGCCTGCAGTTCCGGCCAGATATAAGAAGACATGTCTGAGGCGACATCGCCGTGAATGCGGCTGACACCGTTACGAAAACGCGAACCGCGCAGCGCCAGGCTGGTCATCGAGAAGCTGTTTGGCGTATCCGGAACGGCGCCTAATTCATACAGGCGCGACGGCGGAATACCGAGTTCGGCAATCAGCCCGCCAAAGGCACTGTGGATCTCATCGTTCTGGAAAACATCGTGTCCGGCAGCCACCGGTGTATGGGTGGTAAACGCGGTACGCGAGGCGACCAGCTCGAGGGCGCTTTCAAAATCCATGCCCCGGTGCATCCACTCACGACAGCGCTCCAGGATGAGAAATGCCGCGTGCCCTTCATTGATATGCCAGACCGTGGGCTTTAATCCCAGAGCGCGCAACGCCCGCACACCACCGATACCCAGTACAATTTCCTGCTGCAGGCGCATGTGGCTATCACCGCCGTAGAGTTGTGCGGTGATCAGGCGGTCCTGGGGGGCGTTCTCGGGCAGGTCGCTGTCGAGCAGATAGAGCTGAATCTGCCCCACCTTGGCGCGCCAGACCCGCAGTTCCAGCAGCCGGCCGGGCAAATCGACATGGACGTGAATCCCGGCACCTTTACCATCCAGCACCGGAAGCACGGGAAGGTCGCATGGGTCGGTATTCGGGTATACCGCGACCTGCTCGCCATTACAGTCGATATGCTGGGTAAAATAACCCTGCCGGTAGAGCAACCCCACCCCGACAAACGGAACCCACAGATTGCTCATCGCCTTGCAGTAATCCGCGGCGAGTATGCCCAGGCCACCGGCATAAATCGGCATGCTTTCGTGGAAACCGAACTCCAGGGAGAAATAGGCGACCAAATCCGTATCCCGGTCCAGGTACTTGACGATCGAGGCGGTCGGTTTCTCCTCGTGGTAGGTATCGTATGCTGCCAGTACGTGACGATACTCAGCGAGCAGAATAGGATCGCTGGCCGCCTCATTCAGCTTGTGCTGGCGCACCCGCCGCAGGAAAACCCTTGGATTATGCCAACAGGCGTTCCAGCATTGTTCATCCAGATGCCGGAACAAACCCCTTACCCCCCGGTTCCAGCTGTAATACAGGTCGTTGGCAAGCTCTTCCAGGCGTTTGAAACGCTCCGGGAGAACAGGCTGTATCTCGACGCTGAACCGGGAACCGGGAGCGCCGGCGTTTGCCGGTTGTTTAGTCACCGCACCGTTCCCTCCTGGTGGCCCGGCAAAATGGGGTTATTCTGACGGGCCGGCCCGCTTACGCTGACAGGCCGGCCCGCCTGCAGGGAGTTATATCAGCGACAGATACAACCAGACAGCACCAAATGTCAATCCAATACCGGTAATACCCAGCAATACGGTACTGCCCTCATTACGACGCCAGCCACGATATATCCAGTAACTCTGCAAGCCGGCAAAGCCCGCTGCGGCACCGGTGACTAAAATGGTATTTTTATTGGCTATATCCATCGGTAACAGGAAGATAAAAAAGAAAACGAACGCAACTCCGAGCGGAGTCAGCGAAAAAATCCACCGTTCAATTTCCTTTTCATCGCGGCTGTTCCTGATCAGTTGACTGAGCTTAGTGGTAATTGCCATAGATCTATCTCCTTACATTGCTAAAAAAATCCTCTCCCGCCATGCTGGCATGGCGCAGCGGGAAACAAGCTTAACGGCTCCGGCCGGTAAATATACTGACGTGGGTCACAATCGCGGCAAACATCAGATTTGCCAGCCTTGACCGACAATTATCAAAG
>Ga0114922_10007479_pt1 | contig 10007 bp, 4 predicted proteins | sample AartaG_FD_100975 | JGI IMG/M metagenome (GOLD analysis project Ga0114922, IMG submission 100975) | Deep subsurface microbial communities from Aarhus Bay to uncover new lineages of life (NeLLi) - Aarhus_00045 metaG | ecosystem: Environmental > Aquatic > Marine > Oceanic > Sediment | place: Aarhus...
CACATTGACCAAGTGGCCGCGGAGGGCATCCTCTTCGAACGCGCCTACGCCGAGTACCCCATCACCGTCCCCTCGCGGACCGCGCTGGTCAGCGGATGCTACACGTGGACCAACCGCCCCTGGCGCGCTCTCCTTCCCACCGATATGCACCTGGCGGAGGTCCTGCACGAGCACGGCTACGCCACAGCCGCCTTCAGCGATGCGCCCTTCAACCCGGGGGGCAACTTCGAACGTGGCTTTGAGGTGTTCGAGTACTTCGACGTTGGTAAATGCCATGGTCACGACGAGGATATCGAGGTTGACATCCCCGACGCGTACTTCCCGCCGGATGCCGTCGAGCAGGAGCGCCAGTACTACGTCAACACCCTCAAAGGCCGGGCCCTGGCCATGCAGCGTTACGGCAAGACGTGCCCGGAGCTTCTGTTCGACCGCGCGGTGCAGTGGCTGGAGGCCAACGATCGGCGGCCCTTCCTGCTCTGGGTAGACAGCTTCGAGCCGCACGAGCCGTGGGCGCCTGTCTCCCCGTATTACGAGATGTACGGCGGCGACCGGCACCGCCGCTACATCCCGATGCCCGTCGGGCCGGACATCCAGTGGGCCGGGGAAGGCGACCTCGACCACGTCCTGCGCCTATACATGGGCGACATCACCCACACCGACGAGATGGTCGGGAGGGTGACGGCGAAGCTGGACGAGCTGGGCTTGGCCGAGGACACGCTGGTGGTGATCCTCTCCGACCACGGGGAGCCTTTCGGCGAGCACGGGACCATCCGCAAGTACTACGTCCCCGTCTACGAAGAGCTGGCGCGGATGGTCTGGATTATGCGCAAGCCGGGCGCGGTACCCGAGGGCGCTGTCGCGCGCGCGCTGGTGCAGAACACCGACCTGGCGCCCACCATCCTCGATCTGCTGGGCATAGAGCCCCCGCCGCGCAAGGTCGAGGGGGCCTTTCAGGGCATCGTGGGCGGCGACGAGATGGACGGCGTGAGCCTGGTGCCTCTGCTGACCGGCGACGAGCCGGCGGTGAGAGACTGCGTCTTCAACGGAGCGTTCGGGCTCCGAGCCTCGATCCGCACCGACCGCTACAAGCTCATTGACAACCAGGGCGAGAAGCCCAACGAGCTGTTCGACCTGGATCAGGACCCGGACGAAAAGCGCAATCTCATCGAGGGCAGCCCGGATCTGGCGGGGGAGCTGCACCGTCGCCTCTGGGAGTTCCGGCGCAAGTGGGGCACCGCTCTGGCCTGGCGCGACCGCCCGGCGCAGAGCTAGCCTGGATGACTGCGCCACGGCTGCCACGCCGAGCGCTATCTGCGCGGCGAGCAAGCCACGGGGAAGCGTCAAGCTGTGCCGAGCACCGGAGGAAGAGATCTATGCGGGACAACGAGATGGTAACGCTCGCGGAGCAGCGAGTCACTGTGCGAGGCCACTACGATGTCGTCGTCTGCGGCGGTGGGCCAGCTGGCATCGGGGCTGCCGTTGCGGCCGGCCGGGGCGGTGCGCGGACACTGCTCGTGGAGAGTCAATGTCACGTCGGCGGGATGGCGACGAGCGTACCACTGAGTCGCTTCTGCGATTCCCACGGCGGGCCGGTGTTCGACGAGATGGTCCACAGGCTCATGCAAATGGGCGCCGCGGAATACGTGCAGAACCCCCGCAGATACCGTCCGCCAGGCAGGATCGCCTACCGCGCCGAGAGCGTGAAGGCCGTCGCGCTGAAGATGATAGCAGAGGCCGGCGTGGACGTCCTGCTGGGCACCACCGCAGAGAGCGCGTGGCTGGCGGATGAGGCGGTCGCCGGCGTGTTGGTGGCGAACAAGGGCGGAAGGTCGCTGATGAAGTCGCGCGTCGTAGTGGACGCAACCGCCGACGCCGACATCGCCGCCAGCGGCGGCGCGAGGTTCCTCAAGGGCGACCCCGAGGACGGCAGGTTGCAGCACGTCGCTTTCCGGCTCGCTATCAGCAACGTTGACGCGGAGAGATACGAGAGGGAGAAGCCCTCCGACGAGGAGATCATTGAGCTGCTGCGGGCGGCTCAAGAGGACGGCCTGCTGCATCCGCCGGCGGGAGTATTCAGGCTCGAACCCGAGATCTTCCCGTTCGACCGCAGGAGCGGGCGGCTTGCTCTGGGCGGCTGGGAGATCCAGGGGGTGGACCCGACCGACCCCGTCGCCGTGAGCAAGACGCTCGTGGAGTGTCAACTGGCGGCCCTTGAGCTGGTTCAGCTCTGCCGCGCGCACCTGCCCGGCTACGAGGACTGCGAGATCGGTGCCTTCCCGGCGGCGTTGGGCACGCGCGAGTCGCGCCGCGTCGTCGGCCAGTACCTCCTGACCGGCGAGGACGTCGTCGGCGCAAGCAAGTTCGACGATGCCGTCGCGAAGGCCTGGTTCTGGATTGACCTGCACGATCCGTCCCCGGGCAAGTCCACGCCCTACAGCCTGGAGTACGTCCAAGCACATCGGCCTCCCGAGGGTGACTGGTACGAGATCCCCTACCGATGTCTCGTGCCCGAGGAGCTAAGGGGGCTTCTGGTCGCTGGCCGCTGTGTCTCGTGCGACCGCCGCGCCCAGGGCTCCCTGCGCATTATGCCCACGTGCATGTTCATAGGGACGGCGGCGGGCACGGCAGCGGCCATGGCGGTGGCTCAGGGCGTCCTTCCCCATGAGCTTGACGGCACCGAGGTAGGGGCAGCAATCCTGGGAGCGTAGCCGCGGCCGCGCGACCGCCCGGCGCAGGGGTAGTACCAACGCTTTGCGGGGTCTCGCCTTCCCGGGCAAGTCAAGTTAGGAGGTCATTGGCGAGCAATTGCGAAGTACGAGGGTGCAGGCGCGGCAGCGGCCCGCGTGTGTTCTCGTGACGAGGAGCAGCAATGTCCGAAATAGGCTTCGACAACGAGAAGTACCTCAGCGAACAGAGGGCGGCCATCCTCGACCGCGTGGAGTGCTGCGAGGGCAAGCTCTACCTGGAGTTCGGGGGCAAGCTGACCTTCGACCTGCACGCCGCCCGCGTCTTGCCCGGCTACGATCCCAACGTCAAGATGCGCCTGCTTCAGGGACTGAAGGACCAGATCGAGGTCATCTTCTGCGTGTACTCGGGCGACCTGGAGCAGGGCCGCATCCGCGGGGATTTCGGGATCACCTACGATCTGGCCACGCTCAAGGCGATAGACGATCTGCGCGACTGGGGCATTCCGACCTCCGCCGTCGTGGTCACACGCTTCCACGGGGGCCCGGCATCGCATCGGCTCATCCAGAGGGTGGAGCGCAAGGGCATCGCGGCTTACACTCAGCCTGAGATACCGGACTACCCCAACGACGTTGGCCTGATCGTCTCTGAGGAGGGCTACGGGCGCAATCCGTACATCGAGACCGACGCCCCCCTGGTTGTGGTCACCGGCACCGGCCCCGGCAGCGGCAAGATGTCAACCTGCCTCTCGCAGCTCTACCACGACCAGCGCCGTGGCATCCCCTCCGGCTACGCGAAATTCGAGACCTTCCCCATCTCGAATCTGTCTGTTGACCATCCGGTCAACCTCGCCTACGAGGCGGCCACAGCGGACCTGGGCGATATCGTTATGATTGATCCGTTCCATCTCAAGGCGTACGGAGAGATGGCGACGAACTACAACCGCGATGTTGAGAGCTTCCCGATTCTGAGGAGAATCATTGAGCGCATCGCCGCCGATAGCGGCCTTGCCTCGGCCTACCAGTCGCCCACTGACATGGGCGTCAACAGGGCGGGCGTGGGCATCATAGATGATGAGGTGGTGCGCGAGGCCGCCACTCAGGAGGTCATCCGCCGCTACTTCAGGCACTACTGGGAACTGCAGTCCGGGCTGTGTTCCCGGCAGGTGCTGGAGCGCGCCGAGAACGTGATGCTGCGGCTGGCGGTATTGCCAACTGACCGGCCCGTGGTTGAGCCCGCGCGCCAGGCGGCCGCCGAAGCGGAACGGGAGAAGCGCGGCAATGAGGGTTTCTACTGCGGCGCTGCCCTCCAGGTCAGTGACGGCACAATGCTCACCGGCAAGAACTCGCCCCTGTTCCATTCCGCATCTGCGGCGATCATAAACGCGCTCAAGCACCTGGCCGGCATCCCTGACAGTATGCATCTGCTTCCGGCAGAGGTCATTCGGAGCCTCACCGATCTGAAGATCAGCTATCTGGACTCCAACTCGCCCAGCCTCAACGTCCAGGAGGTGCTGATAGCTCTGGGCATCAGCGCGGTGAGCAACCCGGCGGCCGAGGCGGGCGTCAAGATGCTCCCACAACTCCGCGGCGCCCAGATGCACCTGACCCACGAGCCCGGCTCGGGCGACGAATACGGCCTGCGCAAGCTGGGCATCTCAATGACCACCGACGCCAACCCCACCTCCCGGGGCTACTTCCTCCGCTAACCCCGGCAGGTGCTTTCCTCCCCTGCTGCGCTCAAAGGAACTGACTGCCCTCAGGACGAACTATCCCTGCGCAGCTCACGCGAATCTACGTGGGGCGGGCCAACTACGCACACCAAGGAGGCGGTTTCCCGACAATGCTAACTCGCCTGCTGGTCATCATCGGCATACTCGTCGCCCTCGTCTGTGCGCCCTGTGTGGCACAGGATACCGACGGCGACGGCCTCACCGACGCCCAGGAAGAAGTACTGGGCACGGACCCCGAAGCTCCCGAGCAGCTTCAGGTAGTGCTGGAGGATGGGCTGGAGTCCGAGGAGCGCCGACAAGCCGAGGGCTATGACCCGACCAAGGACCTCCTGACGGTCGAGTTCTGCCACGTGGCCGAGGACCGCCATCTGTGGCGGCTCAACTTCGCCGACGCGCCCACGCCCGAGAACTCCGTCTTCCACCTCTACGTTGACGGCGACTGCGACGAGAGCACCGGCCGCGAGGGCCACCACGGGACCGACTACATGCTCAGCGTGGTGGGAGGCGGTAGCACGTCGGGCTACTACACCCCGGACGGCGTCCGCACGACCGGCCCGAAGGTGACCTTCCTGACGGCGGGTAACTCGCTGCTGATGTCCGTGGACTGCGAGCTGGCCCGCGACGAGAAGGGCGTGCGCTACGGAATCCACGTGCTCGTCCACACCACGACCAAGGCGGGCGAGCCGGCGGCGATGTCCGATTCAATAGGTCACACGCTCGTCGAGGGCATACCGGTGACGGATCGGGAGAAGATCATGCGCCCTGGCGACTACACGGAGAGTCATAACGTCACGGGCACGTTCGGGCTGGACCTCTTGCGGGCGGTGCTGCGCGATGAAGCGAACCTTCAGGTGCGCCACGACCAGCTTGAGGGCGACGGCTTCATCGTGGACCCGTTCACCTCGCGCCGCTTCCCGCACGTGAAGATGGAGCGCCAGGGCGGGCGCGTCTCGGCCTCCCCGCCACGCCCGGGCAGGTACCACGTGGGCTTCATGATGTACGACGATGGCTCCGATGAACGCGTCGTCATCCGGGTGAATGACGAACTGGCCGGCATTGTGGTCGCGAACCGTAACAACAACCGCACCTGGCTCTACTACCTGAGCGAGCCGCGCGACCTGAAGGCAGGCGACGTCATCTCCCTGGAGGCGGCGGGACCGGGTGGCAAGCACGGCATCTGCAACCTGCTCTTTATGCCCGAGCCCCCGCCCACCCGCACCATCGAGTACCGCGTCGAGAACACGAGGTGGACGGTGCCCGTGGGGACCGAAGAGAAGGTCAGTCTGTCCTGGACCACGACCTGGCCGTCGGCCACCAGGTTCGAGTACGGGAAGACCACGGACTACGGGCAGACTGCCACGGAGGAGTGCTCGCGGCTGGTGCACCGGGCGCGGCTGACGGGCCTTGAGGCAGGCGTGACCTACCATGGCCGAGGGGTTGGCACGAGGCCCGATGGCACGGCATACTACGGGCCCGATATCACCTTCACCGCCAAGCCAGCAGAAGCTCCGCCGACCAGGGCCGGCGTCACCCCCGTTCCGCTGACCATCCGCAACCCGCACGACGCGGCGGCGGAGAGCTGGCCGGTCACCGGCGGCGTCCCCTTCCCGCGCGGCGTGCTGGGCGACGCCAGCCACGTGAGGCTGGTGCGCGACGGGCAGGAGCTCCCGGCGCAGGTGACGCCGACCGGCAACTGGCCCGACGGCAGCGTGAAGTGGGTGCTCGTGAGCCTGCTGGCCGACGTGCCCGCGGGCGGAGAGACCGAGTACACGCTGGAGTTCGGGCGGGAGGTCACTCGCAAGCTGATAGCGGAGCCGATGGCACAGCGACAGGGAGATCAAGTGCTCGTGGACACGGGCGCCCTGAGCTTCGCCGTTGATGCTCACGGTCAGATCGTGGCCCTGGCACGAGGCGACGAGAGCCTCCTGGCGCCGGGGATGGGCTGTGCCACGACGCTGGTTGACGAGGCCGGCGCGACCTATCGCGCCGCCCTGGGTGAGGCTGAGGTGGAGATCGAAGAAAACGGCCCCGTGCGCACGGTCATCAAGACCGTGGGGCACCTCGCCGACGAGGCGGGGAACCAGTCCTTCCGCATCGAGCAGCGCATCGAGGCCTACCGGGGAGCGCCGTACCTGCGGGTGCATCACACCTTCCTCAACGACCTCGAGCCGGGGTTCACGAACATCGAGAGCCTGTCGTATCAGGTGCCCATCGCGGGCGGCGCGAGCTGGCGGGCGCCCCTGGTCGAGGGTGACGCGCTGCAACTGAAGGCCGGCGGGCCCGGGGTCCGGCAGGGCTTCGACAAGGAGTTCGTCCTCGGCGATGACGCTACCGAAGGGCGCGTGATGGGTGCTCTGATCTCGGAGGACGCGGATGGCTGCGCCGTGGCCATCCGCGACTTCTGGCAGAACTATCCCAAGGGCTTCGAGGTCAGCGACGAGGGCGTCAGCATCAACCTCTGCCCGGACTTCGAGGCGGGGCTCTACGACGAGTTCCCCTTCGAGAAGGAGGGCCATCAGCTCTACTACTACCTGCTGGACGGGCACTACCGGTTCAAGCGCGGGATGGCGAAGACGCACGAGTTGCTCCTCTGCTTTGCGGCCCCGGCGGCACGCGCGGGCCTCTGTCAACTCTTCCAGCGCCCGCTGCTGCCGACCGCGGCGCCGGAGTGGTACTGTGAGAGCAAGGCGTTCTACGCCGTGGCCCCGCGCGATGAGCAGCTCTTCAAGGCCTACGAGCAGGCAATTGACAAGAACCTGAAGGCCTACGCAGATCGCCGCGAGGGACAGCACGATTACGGTATGATGAACTACGGCGACTGGTACGGCGAGCGGGGCTCCAACTGGGGCAACATCGAGTACGACACCCAGCACGCGTTCTTCCTGGAGTACATCCGCTCAGGCAACCCGGAGGCGTTCTTCCTCGGGGAGGGCACCGAGATTCACAATCGCGACATTGACACGGTGCAGTGGTCTCCCAACCCCGCCGAGATCGGCGCCGTGTACGTGCATCAGATGTGCCACGTGGGCGGCTACTACACCAAGTCCGTGCCCGGCACGCTGGGCTTCCCCAGGGCCGGTTACACGGTCAGCCATGCCTGGACCGAGGGGCACTTCGACCACTACTTCCTGACCGGAGATCGGCGCTCGCTGGAGACGGGGATGGCCGTGGCGGACTTCTTCACCAACAAGGAGCTGGGCCGCCCGTACGACTTCTCCAGTTGCCGGACGCCGGGCTGGCACCTCATTCTGAACGCGGCGGCGCTGGCGGCGACCAACGATCCCTACTACCTGAACGCCTGTCGAGTGATCGTGGATCGCGTGCTGGAGACCCAGGACACGGAGCCGCGGGAGCTGCCCGAGTATCAGAAGGAGCCCGGGCGCACACATCAGGTGGGCGGCTGGTCGCGGATGATGGTGCCCGGGCATTGTCACTGCGAGCCCCGCCATCGGGGCAACGCCGGCTTCATGGTGGCGGTACTGCTCTCGGGGCTGAAGTACTATCACGACGTGACCGAAGAGCCGGCTGTCAAGGAGTGCATCATCGCCGGCGCTCGCAACCTGCTGGATGAGTGTTACTCGGAGGAGACGCACGGCTTCCGGTACACCTCCTGCCCGAATACGAGGTACGGGACCGGCGCATCGCCGCTGATGGTGGAGGGCATCGCGCGGGCGTACCTGTGGACGAAGGACGACCGCTTCAAAGATGCGCTCACCGAGGGCCTGGCGGCAGGCGCCGGCGGCAGCGGCTACGGCAAGGGCTTCAGTATGTACTATCGCTGCGCGCCGCGCCTGCTGGCCGACCTGGCGGAGTGCGGCCTGTCGCTGGCGGAGAGGCGGGTCGAGAAGCTCGTGCCGTTCACGAAGCCGGAGTGGATCGCCAAGCTCGGCGAGGACGAGATGATCGTCATCCAGGCCGAGGACTTCAGCGCCCAGGGCGCCGGCGAGGTGCAGATCAAGGACGACCGGCACGCGACCTGGGGGAAGATGATCACCTACTGGCACCGGGACGTGGGGCACTGGCTGGAGTGGAAGCTCGATGTGCCGCAGAGCGCGAGATACCGCGTGCTGCTTCGCTACGCCACCTCGAGCGAGAACCCCGTGCGCAAGTTCGAGTTGGATGGCGAGGTCCCGCACGCCGACCTGGCAGCCATCAAGTTCGAGCCAACCGGCGGGTTCGGCGGCAATCCGAAGGACTGGCGACTTCACACGCTCAAGGACCATGAGGGGAACGACCTCGTCATTGCCCTGGAGAGCGGCGAGCACACGATCCGGATGACCAACCTGGGCGACGGCCTGGGGCTGGACTTCATCATCCTGGTGCGGGTGAAGTGACGCCGCCGGATGTCCGCGTCCACTCACGAGGACAGTCGGACGGCCGCCAGCACCCTGAGCCGAGGAGAGGCAACAGATGGAGCCCGTCAAGCTCGGAGTTATCGGTTGCGGCGTGATCGGCAGCGTTGACCTCAAGGACGCGATGGAGTGCGAGCTGACCGACGTGGTCGCGGCGGCGGACCTGCGCGTGGCGCGCCGCGACCATGCGCAGGAACTGGGAGTTCCACGTATCTACGAGGACGGCCGCGACCTCCTCGATGACGACCCCGAGGTCGAGGCCGTCATCATCGCCTTTCCAGCGGCCGGGCGCACCGCGATGGCGCTGCGTGCCTTCGCGCGGGGCAAGCACGTTCTGACGGAGAAGCCCGTGGCGATGAACGCCGCCGAGGTCGAGACCATGATCGCCGCACGGGGTGACCTGGTGGGCGCGTGTTTCTCGTCACGCTTCCGGTTCTGCGACTCTGCGCAGGCCGCGACGAAGCTCGTCGCCAGCGGTGCGCTGGGCCGCATCCGCACCTTGCACGTCCGGGCCCTCATCGCCGCCGGGCCCCCGACCGGAAAGACGCCGCCCCCCTGGCGGGAGTCATTCTCGATGAACGCCGGAGGCATCCTCACCAACTGGGGCTGCTACGACCTGGATTACATCCTGGGCATCGCGGCGTGGTCTTTCCGCCCTGAGACCGTCCTGGGCCGGATCTGGCCGTGCTTGCCTCAGTTCCGCCACCACGTGGCCCCGGAGTCGGACGCCGACTCATACTTCACCGCGCTGGTGGTAGGGCAGGATGGGTCGGTGCTGTCCATCGAGCGCGGGGAGTTCATGCCCGCCCACTCCGAATCAGCTTGGCAGATCGTCGGCACCAACGGGTCGCTCACGCTGTCAATGACGGGCGACGAGAAGAGAATCGTGCATGATGACACCAGCGCGGAGGAGGGCGTCGTGTCCAAGATCATCTGGGAGGGTGACGACAGTGGCCGAGGCAACCCGGGCGTCATCGAGGACTTCGCGCTGGCCGTTCGGAAGGAGTTCCCGCCCGCCACGAGCCTGGAGAATTCCCTGGTCATCGCGCAGATCAGCGACGCCATCTACGCCTCGGCGCAACTGGGGAAGGCGGTCGAGGTCGGCTAAGCGCCAGCCGCAGGTGGGCGCCCTGCTCACTATCTCATGGCGAGATGAACCCCGACTGCCATCCTCGGGCCACGTCATCAGCAGATGCTTGTGCTGACGCGCCCACTGCACTGAGCGCGACAAACAAGGC
>Ga0114922_10007480_pt1 | contig 10005 bp, 15 predicted proteins | sample AartaG_FD_100975 | JGI IMG/M metagenome (GOLD analysis project Ga0114922, IMG submission 100975) | Deep subsurface microbial communities from Aarhus Bay to uncover new lineages of life (NeLLi) - Aarhus_00045 metaG | ecosystem: Environmental > Aquatic > Marine > Oceanic > Sediment | place...
CAGCTTGAGATTGCGGCAGAAGGTGATTCCTTTTCTTACATCAGACAGTGCCACTTCCTGCGGTGTGGTGACAATAATAGCGCCATCGGCGTTTTCAAGAAGCTGAACCACAGAAAGCGGCTCATCCCCCGTACCGGGCGGCGAGTCAACAATCAGGTAGTCCAGGTTGCCCCATTCAACGTCTTTTAGGAACTGTTTTATCATGTGATATTTCATCGGCCCTCTCCATATCACAGCATCGTCACTGCCTCGCAGCAGAAAACCTATGGACATAATCTTCAAATTCTCCGTCATTTCAACAGGCAAAATGGTTTCTCCTGTCGCCTGCACGGTCCTTCCCTCAAGATTTAGAATTTTCGGGATACTCGGACCGTGTATATCGATGTCGAGGAGCCCGACGCTCTTGCCGGAAAGAGCAAGCGAGACCGCCAGATTTACCGCCACCGTACTTTTACCCACACCACCTTTGCCGCTGAGTACAACTATCTGGTGCTTTATCCGTCTTACCCTTTGTCGAATTTGCTCCTGTTCAGCCTGCATTTGCAGTTTCTGGTCTTCACTGATATGAGCTGTATTCATTTCTTTTGCCATGCTATGTTTGCCTCATTGTATAATTTTGCTTGTTTTTAGTCAATCTCCGGACAGGCATTAGAGACCTTCACTGTGAGCACCACCTCGTATTTTCGAGCAGCCTGCTCAAATGCTTTCTGCAGGCCCTGGAAAACTATCTGACTGTCTCCTTTGATAATGCTGCTCATCGGTCCGCTTTTAACTTTTATATTGTTGTTCTTAAGGTTTTCGACAAACTGCTGAATAGGCATGGTTAAGTCATTTTGACGCAATGGATATAAGCTCACTTCTGCTTGTATTTTCATAATCTCACCTGACCTGCAATAAAAACTCCGTACGGTAAACGAAAAAACCTGCCAACAGCGTCAATAAACGGTGACAAGGGTAAAAGACGTTTCTGACTGGGAATAAATCCAGTTGTAGTCAACTGCGTTTGCCCATATTTGTTCAAAAGCTTTTTTAGCTGTATGGGAGAAAACAGCCTGGCCTTTGCATACAGGGATTCGGGACTTTGCTGCCTGTTGCGATTTAATCGTGCCAATATATTCAGCACCCCTATGAGCAATTGCCCTGACGGCTTGCGAGTGCAGCGGGCCATCTCCTGCAATACCAACTCGGCATCCCGTACGAATTCCAAGGTCGTAATAGCTGCTGTTACATCAAAGCTGTTGTCGTTAAACGGCAAAGAATGACCGTCTGCTATTTGAAACGACGCGTTCGCAATATTTTTGCTTTGTGCAATCTTTATCATAGGCTCTGAAACGTCAACGCCTGTAACCTCGAAGCCGTAGCTGCTGAAAAACTTACTCCAGTGACCTGTGCCACAGCCGACTTCCAGCAATTTCATTCCTTGAACATTTCGCGGGAGATACTTACATACCGCCTTTTTCTCCAGGCGGTCATACATTGCTCCTTCAGCCGTTTCATACCACTGGTCATATGTATCAGCCGCTGCATCAAAATCAAACCGCGACGGCTTATCTGCTGCTTTTGCCAAATTGGTATTAACTGAGGGCATAGGTAACATTTCTCCACAAAGTCTTTACATCTTCCGATACGGCTCCGCTGGTATACTCAACTACTGAGCACTTCATAATCTGAGCCTTGGTAAATGCTTTGTCATAACGTATTTTTCCGACTACGTTAATATTCCGCTTGAGAGCATCTTCTTCAATTTGCTCGGCCATATCAGAATTTAAATCGAATTTATTAATTGCAATTAAAACAGGTATCTTAAAGCCGGCAGCCAATTCGGCAACACGCTCTAAGTCATGTTTGCCCGAAAGAGTAGGTTCTGTAATTATGAGCACTAAATCTGCTCCGGTAATTGATGCAATCACAGGACAGCCAATGCCGGGCGAACCATCGACGATAATCAAATCGTTTTTTTGTTCTTCAGCGATTCTTTTAGCTTCTTTGCGAATAAGACTTACCAGTTTGCCGCTGTTTTCCTCTGCTATTCCGAGCTTGGCATGAACCATCGTCCCGAACCGTGTATCCGATATAAACCACTGGCCGTTAATACTATCGTTAAACTCAATCGCATCAACCGGACAAAATTCAACGCATACCTTACAGCCTTCACACGAAATCGGGTCAACGGTGAATGTCTTGGCTACTATGTCATTTGCCGGTCCGTTAAAGTTTATAGCATCAAATCTACACAACTCCTTGCATTTGCCGCAGCCGGTACACTTTTCAGCAACAATGGATGCCTGTTTGCCGCCGGAAAAATCAGAAGTCTGTTTTACTTTCGGCTCCAATACCAAGTGTAAATCCGCTGCGTCAACATCGCAATCAGCAAATACAGCTTTGTCTGCAAGAGCGGCAAAGGAAGCAACTATACTTGTCTTACCCGTTCCCCCCTTGCCGCTTATTACAACTAATTCTTTCAAAGTCAAGCTCCTTTTATCTGGTTACCGCAAGACGATACCCATTCTATCGGTTTTGCTTTTTTCTTCTATGAGCTCGTTGATGTTTTCGCGCACTGCCTGAATTGCCTGCTCGACGGTATCTTTCCTGACGACCGCACATACGAATTTATTTCTTAGCCGGCTTATATTTGGGCCAAAAATATGCCCAACGAGAACATCTACATTTTCCAAGGCCGAAGCGGTGGCTTTGGCTTTTCCGGCGTCCCCATGAATTTTTGATTCATCTTCTTTGTATTTCACGTTACTTCTTTGCTCAATAAACTCTTCCTTGTCGTCAGAGAATCGATACACCTTGAAATACTTTGACATCCCCACGTGGTTATCGCTTTTTAGTGTGTTGTCGTCATCAGTTCCAAAGGCCACCAAAAGCTCGATATCTTTGATGAGCATAATAGCTTCCTGAGGACATTCTCGTAAGCATGCCTGGCATTCGACACATTTATCTTTTTCAATCTTTGCTATACCTCTACTTACCACAATAGCTTCCTGGGGACAAACATCAACACAAAGTCCGCACCCAACACACTTATTTTTACTAACATTCATCATTTTCGCTCACTCCCAAAAAAATCTATAACTGAATTCTTCAACATCCTTTTACATATCTGTCTGAACTTTTAAAACCTCCGCAGAGTTCTGACACGCCCCCTTGTTTGGGAGGCAGGACCATCTGGTTTTACGGCCCTTAGGAATCTTATAAAATGACGAAAGAAAAAATGCTCTTCAAAATTATTAAAGCCCACATCGGCCAGTATTTTCTTCCAATCTTTTTCGACAAAATCAAAGGCATAAGGGCATTCCAACATTTTAAAAGGAAGCCTGAGGTAAAAAGGGAGCTGCGGCAACAAAAATTCGTTATAATCAAGAATGAAAAACTTCCCATTTTGCTTTAAGGATTGAAAGGCATTTTCAATAATTATCTTCCTGGCATCTTGTGGGAAGCCATGCAAAACAAACGAGATAAAAACTTTGCTAAAATCATTTTTATAAGGTAACGTTTGGTCAATTCTTCGATTGACAATTTTAACGTTGGGAAAATCTGCACATCTTTTTTCAAACTGGGCAATCATATCTTTAGAAATATCAACTCCCATCAATTCACCCTTTTCGGTCAGGTATTGCGCCATAAGGCAAGCGTTTCTGCCTGTACCTGCGCCCATGTCGAGGATTCTGTCGGCCGGTTTAATTTTTGTCATACTTATAACCTGTTTCACAAACGGCAAATACCTTCCGAACGTGGCTATATCGAGGCCGATATCGTAGTATCGAGCCATAAATCCCGTAACCTCAACTTTTGATTTAGGATAAAGCTTTCTCATTTATATATTCTTTTGACTTCTTCAATTTCTATCCTATTTCAAGATTGTACCGGACCGGACGTACTACCGAACGGGAGACAAGACAGTATTTTTCTGCCAGCTTTCCCAGTTCAAGAGTTTTTTCAGCAATGTCCGGTTGTTGCAATGTAACCCTTGCCCGAACCTCCACGTTTGTAAATCGAAATCCATCTGATTGCTTTTCAATCTGCCCTCCGGCTTCTGAATAGTAGGACAAGAACTCAACATTAAACCTTTCCGTAAAATAAAAGAATGTTGCCATTAAGCAAGCATTAATCGCAGCAACGAACATCTCTTCCGGATTTAAGCTCTCCGGACTGCCTGCCAAATTCAGAAGCAGGGCCGACTTCCATCTCTCCGGGGCCGCTGAAAACAGCTTTTGCTGATTTGCCGCTTTCTTGATATATTACATTCTTAAAGATATACATCCTTTTGTGTTTCATAAGCTTCAACAACTCCGGTTTTTGTTTCTCAATTACCTGGATACGGAAACCATGGCATTCGCGAACATTAATACTGCTGCTGCTAACGTAGTATAAGCAAAAATTAGCTTTAATTTCTTGGGTTTTGCCTTAATGGAAAACTTCGCTCCGAGCAACCCACCCACTGAAGCTACAAGTACCAGTGGAATTGCCATAGTAGCATTAAAGTCTCCACTAATAGTGTGTCCTAAAAAGCCCATCAAAGCAGTTGCGGCTACCATTACTGATGATGTTCCAACGGCAATCCGCATCGGAATGCCGCAGGCCAGAACCATTAAAGGGATTTTAAACGAACCTCCAGATACTCCGACCATACCAGCTACAAATCCAATCGCTGCTGTTATGGGAATTGTCAACCAAAGATTAACAACATATTCATAGTCGCCATACCGGCGTTGCCAAAACCCGAGGCGCCTCTGGTTTTTACTCGTTCGCTCTTGAACGGGACGGAGCATTAGCAAACTTGCCAAGACAAGCAAAACTGCAAAAGCGAACTTTAGTGCCGTTCCACTGAAAACATGGGCATAATAGCCTCCGACAAATGCCATAATGTCAGTGGGAGGGTCAATTACCAGTGCTAACTTCCAGTCCACCGTTTTGTGCTTTTGAAAAATTAGCAGGGCAGTTGCAGCGGTGGCTACCAAAATGAGTTGTCCAATAGTGGCTGCCTGATGGATTGTAACCCCGGCTGTGACCAGAACAAGAACGTAAAAATTGCCGCCCCCACGCCCCGTCATGGCCATCAGTATAGCGACGCAAAATATAATCATAGCTGTTACGGCTATTTCCATCTTATCGCCTTCCAGAGGCTTGAATAATCACAATTTTTGTTTTTCTATCAATTGCTGCCACGGTACCCCGTCACCCAAAATATTTGTTTCTGTTCAATTTGTTTGGCGTGGATATCTTCAAATCCGGCCTTACGGAGAGGACCTGTTAATTCCTTGCTGGTGTAATAGTTTTCATTCCATAGCTTCTGTGCCAATGAGTTGCGCGGGAATTCAACGACAAGTACTTTGCCGCCCGGTCGCAAAACGCGATAAGCCTCTTGCAAAATCGCCTGAGAATTTTGCATCTCGTGCAAAGCCCAAAACATTACTGCTGCATCTATTGTTTCGTTCCGAATGAAAGTAAGCCGAGCCGCATCTTTACGAATACAACGAATACGCCTGGTGCTTTTAGTAGCATTTCGGTTATGTGGAAAACCATTGGCAAAAATATCCACTCCTGTAACTTTTTGACCATAGGTCTTGGATAAGTACTGGGCAAGCTCACACGCACCGCAACCCAAATCAAGCACACGATAAGCTAAACGCAACTCTCGCCCCACACGTTGATACAAACGTGGTTTAATCTCGTCGTAAAAGTTATCACTCAACTTTGCAGTTTCCATTATTCCTTCTCAAACACAAGAAGAACGTTTGTCATTTGAACTTTTCTCCTTCGCAGAACCGAAAAACTTTTCACGCCACCACAAGAAATGGCCCCATGGATTATCAAGTCTATATTTATTATCATCGGGAACGCCGGACCAGGAGTTGATTTCTTCCAACAGTGACGGACAAGGCTTGTCTTGGGCTAATAATTCGTAGGCACACTTAATAAGTGTAAATTTTTTATTCGCATCAGGGTCGTTCAAGTTTTTATCAGGGTGAAACTTCATTGCGACTCGCCGGTAAGCTCTCTTTAACTGTTTCTTATCTGCCATTTCATCTACATCAAGAACTTTACATGCCATACGCCGAGTCTCCATATCTCGGCTTATCCTTTCCATAAATTCGGGGTCATCTCTTCTCATTTTTTCAGCCTTTGAGCCTTTTTGAGACGCTTTCGTATAAACCTGCAAATTCTTTCTTGTACTCGGGTAAAACATCGACAATCATTTTGCCAACCGAATAAGCCTCTGCGATTCGGCGGTCGTTTGGTATTCCAAGAATGATTTGAATATTTTCCCCATCACAGTATTGCTCTACCTGGTCATCGCCTAAATCACTTTGATTTATTACCACAGCAAATGGGATTTTCAGCTCCCTTACCATTCCAACCGCTAATTTCAAATCGTTCAATCCAAATGGTGTTGGTTCGGTTACGAGCAAAACAAAATCTACACCCTTAATGGCCTCTATTACCGGACATGATGTCCCCGGAGGAACGTCAATAATAACAACACCCTCATCGATTGAATTGTTTTTAACTCGTTTTATCAATGACGGCGTATGAATATCACCAATTTTCAGCCGTCCCTGGCCAAACTTTACACCATTTGCCGTTCCAAAATCGGCAAAGCCAATTTTTCTTTGTTTTTCCTTAATGGCGCCGGTCGGGCAAACCAGCATACATCCGCCGCATGAATGGCATAACTGCTCAAAGACAAGAGCTTTATCTTTTAAGCAAATGATGGCACTGTACTGACAAAGCTGACCACATTTACCGCAGCCGTTGCATAATTCGGTGTCTACTTCCGGTACACCAACGGTTACATCCTCGCTCTTTTCTACATCCGGCTTCAAAAATATATGGCCGTTCGGCTCTTCGACATCACAGTCGAGATACTGTACCACTTCGCCCATCTGAGCTATTGAACAGGCCAGATTTGTTGCTATAGTTGTTTTCCCTGTGCCGCCTTTTCCGCTTGCAACAGCAATTTTCACTAAATTCTCCTCCTTTCCAATTCCTGATTCCAATCAAAACCTTCACACTTGAACCAACCTTCCAGCGGTAGAACATCAAAGTCAACCGGTTCAAAACTATGCCAATGACCATCATCAGATATCTGCCACCTGGTGTATAAATTCATAGGTGAAGCTGTTTTATCTATCCTGTAACCATCAGGATGAAAACCGATGTTTATCTCTTTAACTTTGAATGTTTTCTCCATGGTTACTCCTTTGGTCTGTTTTCATCATCGACGAACACTATTCTTGCCCGTAAATCTTTTGCATTGTCAGCAGGAACCTGGCAATAGCACAGGATAATAACTTTATCGCCGACCGTGCCTCGCCTTGCTGCCGGACCGTTTAGAAGTACAGTGCCGGAACCTCGCGGTGCTGCAATAGCATAAGTTATAAAACGCTCCCCGTTGTTAATATTCAGCACATGAACCTGCTCACTCGGTAGTATATCTGCTTTTTCAAGCAGTTCTTCATCAATAGTGATGCTCCCTTCGTAATCCAGGTCTGTTCCGGTCAAAGTTGCCCTATGTATCTTTGATTTCAGCATAAATCGTTCCATCAGTTCAACTTCCCTATCAACGCGCTCTGTTTTTGAGTGCAGTAATGTATATGGATAAAGCCTTGCAGTTTGAATCTCGCTGATTGCATGCCGAGACCAAAAAGACCAAAGCCTTTCGGCTGAAGACTTGCTCTATCAAACCCAAAGCGTCCAACAGATTTTATTTACCAGCTTTTCGCTGCGTAAGTACAATGGCATTCTCAGGGCACTGAGCGACGCAAACTGCACAGCCGGTACACATATCAGCGTTCACTATGGCGTGGCCTTCAACCTTGATAGCCCTTACGGGGCACACATCTGCGCAGATACCACAGCCTGTACATTTTTCAAAATCAATGACCGCAACAGCCTTATGGCCGCTTTCAAGCTGAGTTATTCTATTGTTTAGCTCACGCTTTTGCTGCTCAAGCAATTCTGCCTGTTGCTTTAGAGCAACCAATTCCTGCTCAGGGTTTTGCGGTCCGGCATCTTCCGGAAAGCCTGCCGGCGGGCCGGTCAAAGGCATGCCCATCGGAGCTGCCATACCCATACCACGACCCATTCCGCCGCCTCGACCCATGCCGCGCCCCATTCCGCGACCCATTCCGCCGCCGCGGCCCATACCGCGTCCGCCACCCATACCTGAGCCCATTCCACCACCTTGGCCGAATGGACCAGTCACTGGTTGGCCTGTTGGCGTCGGGTCTGCCGGTGCTGCGCTGACACCAAAATGACTGGCTACACTTGGTCCAGAAGCGGAAGAGAAACCTTGAGCTTTGAATTGTTCAACAGCATCACGCACAGTTCCACTGACGCCAACGATAACCTGTATCCCTGCCTGGCCAAAGACGTTAAATGCGTTCGGGCCGCAATTGCCTGTCAGTACAGTTGTTACTCCTTTTTCCGACATTAACTGGGCAGATTGAATACCCGCACCGCCGCCGAGAGCAGTGTTGGGATTTTCAATCGCCTCTAATTGCATTGTGTCAGTGTCAATAATCAAAAAATAGGGGCACCTGCCAAACCGGGCCTCCACGTTGTCCTCGAGCGCGGGACCTGTTGATGTTACCGCAATTTTCATAAGATATCCCTTCTAAGATAGGGGGCATGTTCCGGTTGGACAGGAACTATTTCCCTGGCTGCTTTGCCCGAGGGAAAACCCTGAAAACAATTTCTGCATATTCGAACTTCCGCACTTCTCACAAACGTGCTTGCTCTTTCCGCTGCTCTTTTCCAGAAATTCCGTCTTGTGCCCACATTTATTACACTTGTATTCAAACATTGGCATAACTTGTTTCTCCTTATTTAACCAGGTCTTTCATTCGAAATACTTCCGTTTTACAAGCCGGTACAAAATTCTTCCTTTAATTGTTCTGCTGTTTGAGCTTCAAATAATCTTTCAGCGGTATATGCCAGATAGGTGCTGTATCCACCAGACAAACTTTTTGCATCGAATCCCTTTTGTCGCAGGATTCTGCAAGCTATGTAACTGCGAACACCTACGGCACAAGACAAGTTGATAGTTTTGTCTTTTGGCAGTTCATTTAATCTTTCTCGAAGCTCGTCGACCGGTATGTTAAATGCTTCAGGTATTGCACCTCTATCAATCTCAGCGGCTCGGCGAACGTCGATGATAAAGTCTTTATTGTCAAGTTCGTCATAATGCTTAATGTTGGATGTGCCATCGAGTATATTGCCGGCAACAAAACCTGCCATATTCACTGCGTCTTTTCCGCTGCCGTAAGGAGGAGCATAGGCAAGTTCCAGTTCCTGAAGGTCGAAAACAGTCATACCGGCACGGATTGCGGTTGCAAAAATATCAAGTCTTTTATCAACTCCTTTGCTGCCGATGATTTGAACACCCAGAATCTTACCTTCGGGTTTTGTGAACAAAAGCTTTATATGCATCTGTCTGGCATCGGGATAATAACCTACGTGATGAGCTGGATGTATATACAGTCCTTCGTAGTTTATATCCGTTCTTTTCAGGGCCTTTTCACTGGCACCGGTCATTGCAGCGGTCAAGTCGAATACCTTCAAAATAGCCGTGCCCTGAGTGCCTTTGTACTTTACATTCCTGCCACACAAATTGTCTGCTACTATTCTTCCCTGCTTATTCGCCGGTCCGGCAAGAGGTATCAAAGCAGCATTGCCCGATACGAAGTCCTTTACTTCAACAGCATCACCTGCTGCATAAATATCAGGGTCACTTGTTTGAAGGTATTCATTTACTTTTATACCTCCGCAGCTACCAATTACCAAACCCGATTCCTGGGCCAGTTTAACTTCCGGCTTGACACCAATCGAAAGAACCGCAAAATCACAGGCTAATTCCATTCCGGATTTCAAACTAACTATCAACTTCGAATCACTCTGGCTAAAACCGGAAACACCGTCATTTAACCATAGAGCTATACTCTGTTCGTGTAAATGCTGATGCAGAAGGTTGGCCATTTCCTTATCCATAGTCGG
>Ga0114922_10007482_pt1 | contig 10005 bp, 6 predicted proteins | sample AartaG_FD_100975 | JGI IMG/M metagenome (GOLD analysis project Ga0114922, IMG submission 100975) | Deep subsurface microbial communities from Aarhus Bay to uncover new lineages of life (NeLLi) - Aarhus_00045 metaG | ecosystem: Environmental > Aquatic > Marine > Oceanic > Sediment | place: Aarhus...
ATGCTCATTTGATACCCTAAAGCAAATACGAATTTATCGTAAGGTATCATCCATTGATGCGAATGTCTTCCTTTTTTTTAAAAAATCTCACTTTTTTTCTGAAATCAGTTTGAACTTACGAATTAATAAATGGTTGGGGGGTGTGAATCACGGCTGTTGGCAATGACAAAATCCATGTCCGTCTGGCTACGTATTTAGCTTTGGGGAAAAGGTGTCAGGTTTCGGGTTTCAGGCCCGCCCTGGCAGCGATTTTATCGGGGTAGTTTATTTTACGTTAGGCCATATTTGCATTTAAGTTCGGCTGGCCTTTTCTTGTCTCTTTAGAGATACGGCATCACTGGCCAAGGAGAAAGATTTCATGATGAAAACATGGTGTAAAATTAAATATGGCGGTTCTCCAATTTCATTCTATATCAGAATTCGCGGCCTGTAAGGTCTTTGGATTGTCACAAAAAGGTTTATCATTATAAACCGCCATAATTTATTTGACGCAACTTCGGCCACCCAACCTGGCCGTACTGAAAACAAAAGGACAGAGTGTCGAAATCTCGATACGAACCGAGTAAAGTGTCAAATTTATTGGTCCCAGAAAATCGCTGCCCTGGTGCGACAGCGAATCGATAATGCTGATGCAAAGCAAACCCGGTCTGGGCCAGGGTGTCAGGATCGAGAAACTTGAAGAGCTGTACTGTTCTCAAGGCGTAAGCCGCAAACCTGAACACTGACACCTCGCAATTGAACTCAATAACCAACAATCTTGATTTACACTGATGGCTGGGTGGTAAGAGTGATCGAAGACTGATGAATAAAAAAGATGTGATCATAACGGGGATAGGTGTTGCCTGCGCTATAGGGCAGGATAAGGATTCGTTCTGGAGTGCCCTTTGCAAAAGCAGGTGCGGAATCGGTCCTGTAGACCTTTTTGACGCTTCAGGTTACCGAAGCCGTATTGGCGCTCAGGTGCGAGACATAGACTTCTTCACCCGGCTCCCTGCTCGGCAATGCAGTCGCATGGGCCGTTGCGACCTGCTAGGTCTTTGGGCTGCCGATGAAGCTTTGAGAGAAGCAAGAATCCAGGAGCGGGGCCTTCCGCCGGAGCGGATTGGTGTCGTCCTGGGCGCAGGTTCTGGCGGTGTTCGGGAAGGAGAGCGATACCGCCGGCAGCTCTATGAGGGCCAGGTGCGACCACGTCCATCCCTTCTTATGCCGTTTCCTGCCTGCAACGTCACGGATGCCGTGGCTAATCTCCACGGCTTTCTCGGACCGCGATCTGCGATTGCCACTGCTTGCTCCTCCAGTGCCACGGCCATCGGGTATGCCGCAAACCTTATTCATTCTGGCCGAGCCGATGTGGTCGTTGCCGGAGGCGCCGAGTCCCTCTCCGAGCTGACCTTTGCCGGGTTCAACTCACTCCGTTCGGTGGACCGCGTAACTTGTCGGCCCTTCGACAAATATCGGGAAGGGTTGGTATTAGGTGAAGGTGCCGGCATCTTTGTCCTCGAGTGTCAGAGAATAGCCAGGGCCCACGGAATACCTGGCTACGCCACGGTTCTTGGTTACGGTATTTGTGCCGATGCCTATCACATGACCTCTCCCGATCCTCAGGGGGAAGGAGCAGAAAGAAGCATGTCCCAAGCTTTAATAAATGCCAGGGTACCTGTGGAGGCAGTGGACTATATCAACGCCCACGGCACCGGTTCGCCGGTCAATGACAGAATAGAGACCGTGGCTATTAAGAGACTTTTCGGCAAACGAGCCTACTCAATCCCTGTCAGTTCCACCAAGTCTGCTATCGGCCATTGTCTGGGCGCTGCTGGAGCGATAGAGGCCGCCGCCACCATCCTGGCTCTATATCATGGGGTCCTGCCTCCTACACTGAATCTGCAGGAACCTGATCCCAGTTGCGATCTAGATTATGTACCCAATGAGGGCAGACCTGCCAACATTCAGGTGGCGCTGTCGAATTCTTTCGCCTTTGGAGGCAACAACACGACACTGGTTTTTGGAAAGATAAACCCATGGCAACGATACCCTTGAAGGTAAGCGGCCTGGGCATCTTGAATGCCCTTGGTGTTGGAAGATCTACCTACTGGCAGCAACTGCTCAGCGAGACTACCGCTATAGCCCCCATTAAGGGCTTTGATACAACTGCATGCATGAGTAACATTGGGGCTGAAATCCATCACTTCGACGCAAGGACTTTCATGCCGCCTCGTTTCTATCGCCGGCTTAGCCGGCAGTCCCGACTGGCTGTAGCTGCCAGCATTGAAGCCATTAAGGATAGCGGCATCGAGATATCTGAAAACAATTCCCAGCGGATTGGTACAATCTTCGGCACCGCTTTTGGCAGCACCCAACAAACGGACGACTTTTTCGTGAGCCTGTTGGAAAACGGTCCGCAGGCTGCAGAGCCCTTTCTCTTTCCGGACACGGTTCCCAATGCCCCAGCCAGTCACGTGGCCATGTACCATCGTCTGCAAGGACCGAACAGCACCTTTTGTCAGAATCACCTGTCCGGTGAATGTGCCCTGGCCTATGCCGTGTCCCTGCTGGAACAAGACCAGGCAGATGCAGTGGTGGTAGGGGGCGCGGATGAACTCTCATCCATCCTGTTCCATAGCCTTGGCGCGGTACGCGCTTTGAAGCCCCTCCGCCAGAAAGGGCCTCTCCAGCCCAGCCAGTTTCCCTCTGGTAAGGGGTTTATCCCTGGCGAAGGAGCTACCTGCATGGTGCTGGAACGAGCCGATCTGCCAAGCAAGCGGCAAGACCGTAGCTATGGAACACTTTTGTCGCTGCACCTTGCCAGTGCAGTGGTAACCCAGGGTCATTACGAAGCCAATGGCAAGGCTCTGGCCGAGGCGATGCGTGCTGCCCTAGAGGAAGCAAAGCTTCAAGCCAGCGATATCGATATCATTGGACTGGGCGCCAATGGTGTTGCAGAACTTGAAAATGCGGAATCCCAAGCCTTGAAAGAGGTGTTTGGCTCAACATGGCAGCAGATTCCACGAATTCCGCCACGATATTTCGTTGGTGAATTTGGCAGCGCTGGTCTGCTCACGGCGGCCACAATCCTGCTTTCTCTGCATGAGGGCATGATCCCACCGAGTATTCGAGGCCCCGAGCTTACTGGTGCTCCGGGGAATCCGCACAGGTTTGCACCACCCAGAAAGGAAGCCCTGTTCGTTGGTATGGTCATTGGCTCGACCTTCGGAGGAGGCAATGCCTGTTTGATTCTTGCCAGAGACCTTTCAACGTAATGCATATTCAGCGATGCGCATCCTTCTAATATCACCGAATACGGAAATGCTTCCGGATCCAGTCTTTCCATTAGGACTGGCCTTCTTGAGCGGTGCCATAAAAAGAAGTCCTCACCAGCACCACATACTGGATCTTTGCTTTGTAAAGGATTACGGTGAAGCTCTAGACCACGCCGTCGCTGAGTTTCAACCTCAGGCCATCGGCCTGTCGTTACGCAATGTGGATAACGTGGCCTATCCAGGTACCGAGTCCTATCTACCGTTTTACCAAAAGGTTGTTTCACATCTGCGTCAGATCACGTCAGCTCCCATCATCCTGGGAGGTTCAGGCTTCAGCCTGATGCCAGAGGCCATTATGAAGTATCTTCAAGGAGACTACGGCATTGTTGGCGAGGGAGAGGTGGCCCTCGTTCGACTCCTTGACCACCTGGAAAGAGGCCATTCTCCAGACCCGCTGCCTCCCATTCTCTCAGCTCATTCACTTCAGGAAACCCAGATGCGCCAACCTGAGCAGGTTCCTGTTCAAGAGCTGCCTTTGCCCTGCAGGGAGAAATTTGCCAATACAGAGTATCTCCGTTTCGGCGGAATGGGCAACGTTCAAACCAAGAGAGGCTGCATGTTCTCTTGTGTCTACTGTACATATCCGTTGATTGAAGGTCGTACCGTTCGCCTGAGACCGCCCGAGCAAGTGGCCGAAGAGGCCCGGCACCTGTGTCATCAAGGTGTTGACACTTTTTTTGTTGTTGACAACATCTTCAATTTTCCGCCCCATCATGCCAGGTCCATTTGTGGGGAATTCTTGCGGTGCAACTTGAAGGTCAGTTGGAGCTGTTACTTACACCCTGAGTTTGTGACAAAATCCTTGCTAAGTCTCATGAAGGAGGCCGGCTGCACCAGCGTTGAGTTTGGCGTTGATGCGGGATCAAATTTTATGCTGCAACGATTAGGCAAATCATTTACCAAGGTGGCGGTACGACGGGCCTCAGAACTCTGTCATGAAGCAGGGTTGCCTTTTTGTCATTCACTGATTTTTGGCGGGCCTGGTGAAAATCGGCAAACCATCCAAGAAACTTTTGATCTCATGGCAGAGGTCTCTCCCACGGCTGTGATTGCCATGGCCGGGATCCGGCTGTTTCCAGGCACAACACTGGCAGAGATTGCATCTCGTCAAGATCTTATCTTGACGGATGAGACCATGCTCAGACCAACATTCTACCTGGCTGAATCGGTACGGCCCTTTATACTCGATCTGCTCTACGCCCACGCGGAAGATAACCGGCACTGGATTTTGCCAGGCTCACAGGTGAACATCAACACAAGGCTGCAAGAAAAGCTGCGGCGGTTTGGTCTGAGGGGACCCCTTTGGGAACACATGCAGATCAGGAAAAAATGAAAGGTGTTGACCCACTGAACCTGCTCACGGTGGATCTGGAAGACTGGTTTCATATCTGTGAGGTGGAGCATTTGCTGCCCAGAAAAGACTGGGACCGTTTCCCTTCTACAGTGGTTAACGATACAGAAAGGCTCTTAAGGCTACTGCAGCGCTCGGGATCTCGGGCCACCTTCTTTGTATTGGGTTATGTGGCTGACAGGCACCCGGATCTGATTCGTCAGATTCATCAGATGGGTCACGAAATTGCCTATCATGGCTGGGATCATGAACTGGTCTACCATTTGGCACCAGATGAGTTTCGCCATATTCTACAAAAGGGTATCAAGTGCATTGAGACCTTGATCGGCAAGAGGCCCATTGGTTTTCGTGCCCCCCAGTGGTCTATAAATGACAACAGTATTTGGGCCCTTGAAATTCTGGCAGAGGAGGGATTTGTTTATGACTCAAGTATGGCTCCCCTAAAGTTTATCGGTAACGAGGCATATCCACGGCTGCCCCATCAGGTGAGCACACCTGCCGGATGTCTGTGGGAACTGCCGCCATTGATCTTGAAGACTCCCCTGGGCCACTATCCGGCAGGAGGCGGCTGGGGCCTTCGATGCCTGCCCTATCCGATCCTGAAGCAAAGCGTGCGGTGGCTAAACAGAAGACATATCCCGGCTCTTTTCTATTTTCATCCCAGAGAATTCAGTCGCAAACGATCTGTTGCTGGCCTGCCCCCTGCAAAAAAATTTGTATTACACGCTGGCATATGGGCCAGCGAAACGCAATTACTCAGACTCCTAACTGACTTTCACTTCACCGGAGTCGAGCAATACCTCAATGGCCCTCATGGCAATTAGAAAAGATCTCTGCGGCCACGGTCTTGACCCTTCTGTTGATTCCCGCGCTTTACGTGATCGTCAAAAATTTGACCAGTCTATCCGCCAGGCTCTTTGGCAGAGCATAGCTAGCCCCAAACCGGCTCCCTCGGGCTTGCGAGCAAGAAAACATAGGGCTATGTGAAATCATAATCAAGGAGTGTCGGGCATGGGCCTTCTCCGATGCAATACTCCCTGCCCACAACATTACCAATGGTGTTGACGCACTGAGTGTGCGCACGGCGGACCTGGAGGACCGGTTTCGTATATGCGAGGCGGAGCACTTCACAAGGATTTTCCGTTTCCAGAAGTCTCCCTGGCTGGGGCAAAAGTCCCCGTGTCTTCTCAATAAGTCCGGGCAAGTCGACAATCCTGTGAGTTTTCTGGATGCCCGCCTACGCGGGCATTACGGCGAAGTCGGCACAATCGTCATTCCCGCGAAGGCAGGAATCCAGGAGTGATTGGCCCGGACTTTTTGAGAAGTTACAAATCCCTGACCTAACCTTGTCTATCGTGATATTGCGGTAAAACTTCTTTTTTGGATTAACACTTTTCCTCATTTTCTCCGTCTGGCATCCTCCTTTTTGGAAAATTGGCACACCTTTCGCAAGCAGACAACGCCATGACAGAATCGTAGCTCCTTCCCCATGAAACTCTTGTTCGAGAGTCTCATGCTGTTAGTAACTTTGGTAGCAAATGCAGAGGGAATATGAATCATATCCCGTTCGTGTCAGATCATTCGTCGCCAATTTTTTTCCGAACTTTGAAAACGAGGCTCATGAAGCGGTACAAGTATATTCCTGTAATATCAATGTAAATCCGTAGAACATCCTGACATGATCGAAAGGAGGTGAAAAAAAGCGGAAAGGGTACTAGTGAATAGCTCCCAACGGCTCGAACGAAGGAGACTTTCTTGAGTGAAAACGTTTGAGTGAAAACGTTCTATGTGAACCTGTTCCAGTAGCAATAGATGAACCACGATGACACGATGAAAGGAGGAAATCCCGAATGAAAAGAATGTATGCTCTGATTTTGGTTTTGGGTTTGTTTGCTGTGATCGTTTCCGGATGTACTGTATACCGTCCTTACCAGGGAGCTCCCTTGACAACTTTGGATGGCGTTAAAGTAATAGGACCTGCTGAAGGAGAAACGTGTCAAACATACTTGGTCGGGCTTCCTCTGGCCGGAGAGGATACCATAAGGGGAGCAATAGCTGATGCAGTCAGCAAGACGGCCGGGGACACGTTAATTAACTACTCCGTAGACAAGAAGGATATGGCGATTCCTTCGGTAGTCCTTCCAATTGTTACAAGGCGCTGTACGTGTGTCAAAGGGACCGCGGTAAAGTTTGAAAAATAATACAATTCCACCGTTGAGATGAAGAAAATCCCCTATGGGAGTCCGGCCTGTGGGGGATTTCTCTTTCTCGGTGGGGAAGATCCTAAAAGACTGTGCATTTTTTTGTCTTTTCATCCAGGGAGGTGGAAAATCTTAACCCGCGTCAATTGATAATACTTGCAAGCACCACACACTTTAATCCACGAGTGTCAGCCGGTTAATAGGATTCGTTTGGATACTTTGTTCTTGACAGCTTCGGACGGCGTTGCTCTAATTAGCTTGTACCAACTTTATGGATTGACAGGGTTAACCTCAGGAACATAGAGAAGCAAGACCTGAAGCCCGATACTGCGTCGCGGCAAAAAGCAGTGTTATAAGCTCTCAGGCTCGAAAGGTCTAATACCTATGGCGCACGCAAATCATACCCTCAAGATTGCCCTCTCATTGGTCATCATAGTAATAGTATGTGGGTGTGCGGGTGCCCCAAAGCAGCCCCCTCCGCAAGTGTCTGTAACTAAGTTGCAGAAGGATAAACGTGCTGCTACGAGGCCAAGAGTCAAAATAGCGGTGATCGACTTTACAAATAAATCTGATTTTGGGGATGAAAGACTGGGGCTCGCGGCTGCAGATATTCTTACAACCGAATTGTTCAAGAGGGGAAGCTTCCTCCTGGTAGAAAGAGACCGGATAAAGAAAGTCTTTCAAGAACAATCGCTGGGTATGTCGGGAGCCGTTGACCCAACAACGGCGACACAGGCCGGAAGACTGTTGGGTGTAAGTTCAATTATCGTAGGTTCCATATCTCAGTTTGGAATCAAAGTCGAAGATCATGACTATTTGCTGTTGAAGCAAAGGATCATGAAAGCTGAGGCAACCATTGAAGTAAGGGTGATTGATGTGACCACTGGAGTAATCCTCCACGCAGATTCCGGCAAGGGTGACTACATGCGGAAATCCACGCAGGTGTTGGAACTGGGGCAAAAGGTAGGTTACGATGAATCACTTGGTCGTCAAGCCCTCCGCTCAGCAATCACGAAGTTCCTTGATGGACTTGTTATACAGCTTGCTGCAACCGAATGGAGTGCAAGGATAGCAGCCGTGGAACACGAAAAGGTTTTTGTCAATGCTGGGAAAAGGAGCGGTCTTAAGATCGGGGATATCTTGGAGGTCAAGGAACCTGGGGATCCAATTGAAGATCCTCAAAGTAAAATGATTATTGGTCGAACACCTGGTAAATCCAGAGGAAAAATGAAGATTGTCAGCTTTTTTGGAGATGATGGCTCAATTGCAATACCAAAATCGGGTTCTGGTTTTTGCACCAATGATGTAGTAACTTACGTAATCCCATAAGATTTCACCAATACTTGGGTCAAACTTGATTATTTCGGCATCACCTTGTTTCCTATTTCTACTGAGGCCAGCCTGATGTCCTCTCTGCCACCTAACAGCCTATCAACCGCTGGTGCAACCTTGCGCGCCTAGATCCGAGCCCATGATTTGTCCCGTATTCGTTCGAACGATCTTTCCGTTTCGTGTGGCTTAAGCCATTACCAGGATTATCTCATAAAGCTTAATCTCCATCAGGGAAGGACGTGGGATGATGAGGGTGAAGGCGATGACCGTGCTTGGCTCGATTCAATGGGATTTGAGGTTAATTTTTCCTTGGTCATTTGCCGTACCTCTTGTTGGCACTTGGCAAGTTCGCGGAACCAGGAAGAGTAATCGCAGTCGTCGTTCCTGTGGAGAGCAAAAAAACGGGGAAATCGACCTATCTGAGAGCAAGCTGAGAGCGAGGTGTCTCGATTTTTCTTCCAGTAGAACAAGGGGGATTGACCAAATCAAAGCTTCTCCACCAATGAGATAGAAATATGTTGATTTATCTCTCAAAAAGAGATAAGGTGCCGGCATGAAAAACATCCTGGATATACTAATCGATGACTTCCATGAGCGGGCATTGCCCGAACTCATGCCCCGCCATCAATCAATGGCCCGGGCGCCGCGCAAAGCCAACGTCGTAATCGGCATGCGGCGGTCCGGCAAGACATGGTTCTGTTATCAGCAGATGCAGGAGTTACTGGGAAGGGGACTTGAGAAGGAGCGCCTGCTCTACCTGAATTTCGAGGATGAGCGTCTGCTCCCATTTTCTGCCCAGGACTTCCAATTTGTATTGGAGACATACTACCGCAAATTTCCTTCATTCAAGAGTCAGAAATGCTATTTGTTCCTTGATGAGGCACAGCGTATCGAAGGTTGGGATAAGTTCGTCCGACGAGTGCTGGATACCGAACAATTGTCGGTCTGCGTGACCGGTTCATCATCAAAGCTCCTCAGCACAGAAATAGCTACCAGTTTACGGGGCAGGTCGCTCACCACAGAGATATTCCCGTTCACTTTCAAAGAGTTCTTGAGCTTCAAAAAGGTTGATCTGAAATCAGCCCGACGGTTCGGTTCCAAAACAAGGGCGATGCTGCAAAATCTGATTGGTCAGTATGTCAAGATAGGCGGATTCCCTGAAGTGCAAATCCTAGACGATGAGTTAAGGCGCGAGGTACTCCGAAACTATCTGGATGTCGTCATCCTCCGTGATGTGGTAGAGCGGTACTCGATTAGCAACACCGTTGCTCTTAGAGCCCTGATCAGGCATATTATGAGCGCGCCGGCAACACGGTTCAGCGTAAACAAGTTCTACAACTCGCTAAAGAGTCAAGGTATTGCCTGCACAAAAAATAGTCTATATGATTACATGGACCACCTCATGGACACATTCCTTTTCTACCAGGTGCCGATACACTCCCGCTCGGAAAGAACCAGACGAGTGAATCCGAAGAAAACCTATGTTATTGATCACGGGCTTCTAGGAGCCATGTCGCTTCGTATGACGGATGATCGGGGTGCACTGCTTGAGAATCTCGTCTACATGCATTTTCGCAGGCAGGGACTCGCGCCTGAGTATTACGTCACGAAGATCGGGGCCGAGATTGATTTTGTGCTGGCTGCGGAAGATAGAAGCGAGCGTCGCCTTATCCAGGTCTGCTGGGATATCCACGATCCGGATACGCAAAAAAGGGAAGTCCGTGCTCTGTTGTCAGCCATGGATGAGCTGGGGGTGAGACGTGGTACCATCGTCACCTGGTTGGATGAGGATGTATCCGATAAG
>Ga0114922_10007483_pt1 | contig 10004 bp, 8 predicted proteins | sample AartaG_FD_100975 | JGI IMG/M metagenome (GOLD analysis project Ga0114922, IMG submission 100975) | Deep subsurface microbial communities from Aarhus Bay to uncover new lineages of life (NeLLi) - Aarhus_00045 metaG | ecosystem: Environmental > Aquatic > Marine > Oceanic > Sediment | place: Aarhus...
ACTCGAGGCAGTCATTCTGAGCAAAGCGAAGAATCTCTACCTTTCGGTGGTGTAAGATGCTTCGCTACGCTCAGCATGACAAGTTAATAACGGTTATTCGGATAGGCTCTTAAGCTGGGATCAGAAGGATCACTTTCATAAGTGTTTGTATTTTCAGGCACTTGCAAGATAGGTGCGCCGCCTTGTAAGCGGGTGGTTGCGGGTTCGACTCCCTCCGCTGGCTTTGGGGCAAATCGCGATTTCAGGAGCGAGGGATGAAATGTGAACTTGTATCATTATATTTCGCCAAAACATTTCTTCAAATTTCATTTGTCCACATTTCCATCTCTCAGGGTGGAAACAAAGAAGTTACCGGATTACAAGTACGGCATTGTTGAGGTGATAGCTTAAACGGAGGTTATGGTTGGTGGTATAACTACCCGGCGGCATCATCCAGTTAAAATATCCTTATAGTCGGCACAAAATTCTTTTCTTCGACATTCTGTACAGTGCCTGCCGATCCAGACCTCATCATATTGTTGCATGATCTTTTCGATGATCTCTTGATCCGTCGTAATAAAGCCCGACTCAAAATTTCGCTTCTCTTTACTTTTTGCCCCCATCCCGGCGCCGGTTAGATTCGCACTGCCGCTGTAGGCAAATCTTCCATCGACAACCACAGATTTGAAATGCACGCGCGGACACAATATACGTTCCACGCCTTCCAGGAGATTGGGATAGCGATCGAAATCTTTACGAAATGCCGGGCCCGGCTCCTTCGCATGTAACAACCGAACTGCCACCTGTTTTTTCACCAGGTCAGAGAGAACTTCCAGAAACTGCGCCATCGCCCCTCGCTTATCGACGTATAGATCTTTCAGATCCGCCGTCGCCAGCCAGAGAAACTCCCGGGCCTGCGGAATCTGACGACATATTACCTCGATATAAATATCGTGATCGGTAATGAATTCTAACATAATGCCCGTACGATTAAGGTACTCAAACAAAACTACGGTGCCGTAGCGATGTCATTCTGAGCCCTTCGCTTCGCTCAAGGGTAAACTGCGCGAAGAATCTCGTTCCTAAGTGGAAACGCAAAAAGAATCATAAAACGCCTCCCTGTCACCCCCTCGCAGGCGGGGGGCCACAACGTCGGGAGAATCCTGGATTCCCGCCTTCGCGGGAATGACATAACGAATCATTTTGCGTTTCTACTTAGGGCCGAATGGAGACCCTTCGCGCAGTTTACCCTCGAGCAAAGCGAAGGGCTCAGGGTGACCTCCGACCATACAACCTGAAACCTTCTTGCCTATAGCTTATAGCTCATACAACCAGAAACCTGGAACCTATTTCTTACCCTTTGGCCGGATGAGACTCCTCCAGCCAAGCGTTAAATTCCGCTTTGATCTTATTGAGTTTCTCTCGCGCCTGCTGCATTTCCTCTGCCGCCAATCCCGATCGATCTTCTTCTACAACATACGGCGTGATAAACAGCAACAACTCATTGTTCGTTTGGACAATCTCACGATGCTTGAACAGCTCTCCGGCCAGGGGGATATCCCCTAACAGCGGAAATTTCCGTTCCACCTTTGAATCTTTCTGAAAAATAATACCGCTCAGCATAATTGTTTCACCGTCATTGACGATCATATGCGTGGTCGTATTGGTTTCCTGCGTTGCGATATTTCCCAGCACGAGACCGGGTTGCAATTGCGAAACGATCAGATTGACTTCCATATCGACGGCTTTATCCGGCGTAATTTTTGGCCGCACCCGCATCGTCAATCCCACCTCCTTCTCGCTATAACTCTGCGTAAACGATGTCGATTCCGCCGAACTTTTACTGTCCGTAATAAACGGTACCGTGCCTCCATTGAAAAACGTCGCTTCCTCATTATCTTTCGCCCACACCTTTGGCTCATTCAAAATCTTCGCATTGGTATTCTTGACCAAAAAATCAACCAGCGCCGTAATATTAAAGTCAGCCGATAGCGTTAATGAACCTCGCTGTGTACCCCCGGTCGTTGTAGAAAAACTGCTTCCTTCATAGAGACCCTTAAATAAATCCAACTGGCCTCCGGCTAGTAAGCTGTTTTCTCCCACCGCACCGAACGCGCCCGGATTCGAGGAAAGCTGAACGCCCAGGGACGTCATATCCTCATGCTGCACTTCCATGATCACGGCCTTGATAATCACCTGTTTCGCCGGCTTGTCTAATTCCTCGATCATCTGACGTACACTATCCTTGTATTCCAGCGGACAGAGGACCAGAACCGCTTTGCTGCGATAATCCGGTATAAAGCGTACTTGACCGATGATGTTACTGATTGGCTGTTCTTCTTCGCGACGACGTTGTCCCCTCGTCCACGGCGGTCTATATACTCCCGATTCGACATTCTGTCGATTGGCGTTGCCACTGGAGCCCTCGCCGCTCTGACCCTCCGAGGTGGCGCCGGAACCATAATCACTTAACGTCCGCTTCGATAAACGAATCGTCGCTTCCGTACCCGCCTCGTTCAGTAACGCATTCAATCGCTCGCACAGGTCTTCGGGATCCGCATACTTCAACACCACCACCATCGGCAGCTCGGCCATCTCCTGGCGATCCAGCTCTTCGATCAACTCCTCTATCACCTTATACGCCGCGGGAATCTGACTGATCACGATGATCTTCTTGGTATCCGGCACCGCCTCAAACGTTAGTTTGCCGTACAAGGGTCCCACAACTTCATGTTGCGTCGTCTGACGCCCGCGACGACCGAATATCATATCCATGATATCATAGCCTCGACCTCGGCTTCGTTCCTCGCTGAACAGATCCGACAGCAATGTCGCCATCTTCACCGGATCGGAATTATGTAGGGTGATAATCAACGGTAACACATCGTCCACTTTCAGAGGCTGATCCCACTCTTTGATTTGTTCGACGATGTCGCCGATCCGATTCGGATCGGCAATCACCGAAACCATATTGAGAGTCGGATAGGAAATCACCCGCATCTGCTGGCTTTGGGAGGTTGGACGATAATAATTTTCCCTGTACCCCCAATCATAGCTTGTACTACGATATACTTGCTGTTCGGCCGTAAATAATTCCTCCACATACTGTTTGATCTGGTCGGGTTCGGTATGTTCTAATTGAACATGAACCGTCTCCAGTTTATCCGGCTGTATATCCAACTCCCTCACCATCTTCTCCACCAGCGCCCGCCGCTCCGGACTGCCGAACACTAACAGCGTACTATTCTGTTCCAGAGCGAACACCTGTACGTTCGGTTGCACTTCCGAACCGGGTAACCGTGCCGTCATGTCCTCAATCTGGTCGGCAATTTCATCCACGTCGGCATGTTCCACCGAAATGATCGTATAATCCGTTTCCACTTCCTGCTTGCGATCCAGCTTCGTAATCCATTCCTCGATTTTCGCCATGTCTTCCGGGGTGGCTTTCACGACGATCCATTTCCGCGTCGGCTCCGGGATAATTACCGGCTCCGGACCGCCGGTACCGCCGCTTCTTTGGAGGCCGGAAGAACGACTGCCTCCCAGATACGATGAATACTGACTATAACGCGTGCGACGCTCCAATTCCGGATAACCGGCACTCATAATGATTTTCAGCAGTTGGGCAATCTCGGAAGGATCCCCTTGATGAATCTCAAAGATCTTACGTTGCATCTCCTCTTCTTCCGCCACGTCAAGCTGTTGTATATATCGCTCGATCCGCTGTAGATTCCCAACCGTTTCGATCACGATTAACGATTTCGACGCCTCGTCCGCATTCACGTACCCGTATTCCGGCACCAGCGGCGCTATCATCTCCTTCATCTTGGCAGGCGGATATTCTTTTAAGCGGAAAAACTTTTGCACGATCATTTCTTTATCCGCTATCATCGCGAGTGGCTGATCCGCGGGAATCGTCGGCACCGAAAGAAATTTAGCTTCCTTTAACGGCTTCAAAAAGATGATCCCGTCCTGTTCCTCCGCTATAAATCCCTTGGTGCGCAGTACCAGGTAGATCAACTCCAACGCCTTACTCCGGGGTAACTTCTTGGTCGAACAGATCGTGATCTTCTCCTTCAGCACCTTCCCATCCACCGGAACAATCGCTTTGCCCGTCCATTGACCGATCTTGTCCATGAGTTTGCCGATTTCAAACTCCTTGAAGTTCACCGCCTCCAACGGATCATTGGGATCTTCCACCGATTCGTCTTTCTTTTTATCCTTGTCCTTCGTATCTTTATCGCCCGGCTTATCGGATTTCCCCTCGGGTCTTTTGCCGGCCTCTGCCTTCGCTTCATTCGGATCGGTAGGCGCAGGCTTCTCGCCCTTCGCAGCGGTTTCCTCTTTGCTCTCTTTACCCGGAGCACCGGCTTTCCGATCGCCCGGAGAATCCGACGGAGGCTTCTTCTCCACCTCGCCTTTCTCTTGACTCTGAGTCTGGGAATCCTTTCTTTCCGATTGGTCCTTACATCCCGGCAGCAACAGCACGGTCGCCAAACCAAAACCGAGTATCAACAGAACCGTTAGATTTACTTGTTTCCGTGTCAAGGTATTTCTCCTTATCTTTGCATCCCTTGCATTTGTTCTTCCATCATATCGATATCCATATTTTCAAACTCTTCCAGGGCTTTCTCTTTCTCCTCGTCGGTCATATTCTGCCATTCTTGTTTGGCTTTTTCCTTCATCTCGTCTGGCATCAACGCCCACAGCCGCTTTAATTTCTCCCGCTGTTCGGGAGTCAGTTCAATTCCCATCCATGCAAACTCATCTTCTTCCTCGGAAATTGGTTTTACGGTTTTGGCCTTTGGCGCAGCGCCGACGGATTTAATTTTAGGACCTTTCGTTACCGTAGGTTTGGTAGCGGTTGGCCCCGGACGAGGGGGCTCCGCCACGGCGATCGGCGCCAGCTTCTTTTCCTGTCCTTTCCAATCGACTTTCACATACGTCGCCTCTATCCCCGTCACCTTGCCATGCTCGCCAATCTTATCTCCCACTTTATACCACTTAAATTTACCTTGATATTGAATGTATGCCTCATCGCCAAAAATCGCCTGGCAGACCGACGGCGGACCCGGCGGCTTTTCCGGCTCATAAAACAGGTTCTTCTTCTTTAATCCGTCCGCTACTTCCTTAGTCTGCTCACGATACTTCTTCAGATTCTCCTCCGTATTCTCTTTCGTACCGACATGCGCCTCCATGACAGACCGGGACGAACTGTTATTCATCGCATACCCTACCAGCTTCCCTGCCGCTAAGCCTAAAAACACTAAGCCCGCCAACAGAAACACCAGCGACATTTTCTCGGTTTTCTTGCTCGTACTCATTTATCTTCCTACTGTTTTGTCAATGTCGTTACAGTCAAACTTACATCCACCAATCGCTCTTTCCGCTTCTTCTCGTCGCACGTTAACTTAAACTCCTCCACCGACGCCAGGTGCGGATTCTCATACATCCCCGCCAACAGGTCTAACGCCTGTTCAAATTTACACTTGCCCTCCCCTTGAATCTTTAACATCTTCACTCCCAGTGGGGGAATTTTCTTGCCCTGAGATATAAATTGCGGCATGCTCTTCGGTTTCACTCCCGCTTTCTTCAACTGCTTGCCGAACTCCCGCTCAAAAATCAAACGCTGCATATCTTCCTCTTGGGGCATCGTGTACGTTGGCACTTTCTTGGACAGAATCATCTGATTCATTTTCGCCTTAGGCGTAGGCGACATCCCGATCCGCTCCAGCAATTGCTCCTGCCTTTCCACCCTGGCACGCAACGCCGCCTGATCCGCCTGCCACGGCTTCCACACGTATGCATACAGCAGCACCAACAACGCGCACGACCCCCCCATCAATAACGCCCGCTTATCTCGACTTGACATTCTTTGCAATACCATCATCGTTACCTTCTCTTGGGTTTCTCATACTCAAACGTAAGCGTAAATTTCGTCGCCTTCTTCTCTTTATCAAACGCCGGATTCTGGACCCGCACCGTACTAAAATGCTTCTGCAGCGCCTCCCGAAAATCAAAAATCTTATCTTGATTCTTCGTATGTGCCGTAATACTCACCGGCTGGCCTTTCTGATAATGGATTCCGTCCATCATCACATCTTTCGGACCACAGTCCGTAATCGTCTGCAACAAGTCCAGTAAATCCACTCGCTGCGGCGCAATATATTTCTTGATCGCCTGCTCTCGCTCCAGTTCTACTACGTTGATATTAGGATCGGCGATCTGCAGCGATTCCAATCTCCCTTCTAAACGAGCTGTTATAATCGTTCCATAGACAATGCAAAATCCAATCAGCATGATAGCCGCCAAAGGCCCCGTCACCTTCAGAGACGGCAGACGACGCTTCGTCTTGCCTTCCTTCGCCGCATTCAGCCACCGAGCAAATAAATCCAGTTCCTCCCCATCCTCCTTCAGCGCCATCATCCCCAGACCGATCGGCACCAGATACCCATACATCTCCTCGCTCGCCACCGATTCACTGAGTTTCAATCTCCCCTTATCCGCCTGCCGCGACCGCACTTCCACTCCCATCCGCCCCAGTCGCTCCACCATCGGCTCCAAACTCACACCCTCCGGGCACAGCAGCTCAAGCCCCTTGCCCTTTACCTGTCCGCCAAACAAATCCAGACCATGACGCACATCCTGAATCAAGCGCTGCAGCGATGCCTCATCTGCTCCCTCCCTCAATAGTTCGGCCTGACCGATATCACTCGATAACGCATGTATCAGTCGCCCCCCTTTACTCAAACACATATGCGTATTCTGCGGCCCCACATACAACACCACCGACGGCTCCTCTCCCCCGCCGAACAGTTCCCGCCATACGCGCACCACCGCTTCCCCGCTCAGATAGATCCGCTGCGGTCTATATGCTTCCATCTCCCGCTGGTAACGCTCCAATTGATTCAGTCGTGCCGCCGCGATCGTTACTTCTGCCTTACCTTCTCCAATCCTGTGACTTCGCCATGCCAGTTCCATTTGCTCGATCGGCAGCGGCAGCATCGCCTCTGCCTGCATCCGAACCAGGCTGTCCATCTGTTCTGACTTCACCCCCGGTACCTCGATCCGGTAAAACGCCGCACGACCGCTATCGAACCCCCCCACCGTCACATCCGACGGTTCCAATCTGGACGAATCGTTATGAACGCTCAATAACTCATATCCCGAATCGCTCCGGCGCATCTGCTCCGCCTGAAACTCCCCCATCCCGTTCGTAATCGCCGTTACCGTCTTACTCAATGGAATGCTCCTTGATGCCAGTAAAGGATTTGGCCCGGCTCCTTATCCCGGTCCACCACCACTTCCGCTGTAAACTTCGCACCCGTCTGCACCGACGTCGCCGTGCAATAGATCGTATAGACACTGCTCCGCGTCGTAATCTTATCCGCGATCTTCTTTAAATCACTCACCGTCATCGTCTCGCCCAGCGCAAGGTCCCCTACGCTCTCGACGTCCATCGAATCCCGATACGAAATAATACTATCCGCCAGCGTCTCATCCCCCTCCGTCAGCGCCACCAACACCTCCCGCGGCGCCGTATTCACATTCACCAATCCCACCTGTACCTCTTCATCGTTCACCGTGATTCGATCGGCAATATCCGCAAACGTCGCCAAATCCATTTCCTCAGGCCGCTCTGATTCCGACTCCCTGACCTCCCGCGGCTCCGACGGACTCCTGTCGTTGATCAAATCCGTTATACTCTCATAGTCGTTCCTGCGATTCTCCACGATCCATTTCGCCTGACCTTTCGTGATCCCCAGCTTCTCCGTCAATTCGTCTTCATCCGCTTCATTAATATTCACTCGCTCTTCACCGTCCGCATCTACATTCTGAGCATACGAATAGCAGCTCATAAACGAGATCCAACCTTCATCCAGCACATCGTCTTCGTTGTCCATTGGCCATCGTTCGCTCCCGTCCTTCTCGTTAAAATCCAACATCCCGTTGAAATTCGTGTCCTCGCCGTAAAAGTATTCCCGCGTCACGCCCTTCACCAGCAGCAATTCCCGTATCGTACGAAAATTTCCGTTACGGATCTCATACGGAATCTCGCTCTGATTCCGGTAATAGCCCGCTTCGGCGCCATTGGCTTGCTGGTTATCATCCTCATCACGCCAATCCAGTATCGCACCGACGATTTCTTTGTTCGCTTCCATAAACGGCAGTTCCAGCAACTGCTTCAGCGTCGCCGTATTGATGTTCAGCTTACCTGATTCATCGATGACGCGTATTGTAAATGTAAAATCCCCGCACAATATATCTTCGCACTCCACCGGATCATTCCAAAGATCCGCCAAACTATCAGCCGGCGTCGTATCATCGTTCAGAAGACCGATCGCCGTCTCTATCCCGGCTCGACACGCCCATTTACCTCCCACACGCTCCGCACTGGCCAGCGAGACCCGCGTTTCCAGCCGACTCGTCTTGGCCATCACCGTCACCAACGCCGTCAGCAGCATCACCGCCCACAACACCGCCACCAACGCTATCCCACTCCGACGGTATTGTATCACTCGCTCCCAACCCATTTTGTATTGTCTATTTTGCATTTTTAATTTTTAATTTCCTTCCTCTCCTTCCAGCCCAATATTCACCGAACTACCTCCTTGGCCCGGCCAGCGTACAAGATTCAACAGAAAACTATGTTTCAGCAACGCCTCGCTCTGTTGCGGCTTCGCCGCCAGACTCACCATGATCAACGATGGAAAATTCGTCATCTCTTCGGGCCACTCCTCCAGCCATTCCGTACCGTTATAATAACGAATTTCAAACAATAAAATATTCTCCGCCACTACGCTGACCACCCCCCCCGGTTCATTTTGTTGAGCAGGATTAGGCCACAAACGACGAAGCAGGACCATCTTGGGGGTCGGTTCCCCGGTGCGACTCTCTTCCTGTCGCACCTGAAGAAAATATTCCACTTCATAGACATCCCCTTCTGCATACTCCGCCCGTGCCTGTACCGTATTCACCGCGTGAAAAATGATCCGCGATGATGGTATTTCGCCCCTCTCTTCGTACATCCCTATTAGTTTGGTTTGCCTCTTATCTGCCGTTCGGTACAGATTCCTCAAATCCTTCTCTACCTGACGCGCCGCAAAACGAAGTTCCGCCAGCGACTGGCAGCGATCTTCCACCTTCTCCCGACGGCTCGTCACCGTTCGCAGCGCCCCCACCGTCGTCACCGCGATAAACGACGCCAGGATCATCGATACCAACAGTTCCAGCAGCGTAAATCCCCCCGCTCGTTTTGCATCTCTCAATTTCATTTACAATTTTTCATTGTTTATTTTGCATTTTATGATGTCATTCCCGCGAAGGCGGGAATCCACTTTTCACTTTTTACTTTTTACTTTTAACTTTCTTCCCCTCCGCTCATTAGCACCGCCGGTATCGCCCCATTCAGCTTCGTTGTCGCCGATATCACATGAGGCTTGGCCTCCGGCCCCCACCAGATCGTAATCGTCACCTCGTACATACAATCAATGCTTTCTACGCTCGTATCCACCCTCCAATGAAAGAGCATCTCGTCTTCTTCGATTTCACCCTCCTTCAGCGGCTCCTGCACGTAGCTATCGATCCCCATCGCATCGATCACCGTCAACTGCCGGTCCAGGATCTGCCACGCCCGCTCCTTCTCCTCATTGACCCGAACCCGATACAGACAACGACTCACGATCCCCTGCAGCGACACCAGCGCCCCCGTCAGCACCATCGTCGCCACCAACGCCTCCAATAGCGTAAATCCACCATGCCGTTTCTTGATTCGATTATTCATTTTTTGGTTTCGTAACGATGTCATTATGAGCGCAGCGAAGAATCCCTTCTTCTTAACCGTAAACCGTAAACTGTAAACCGTAAACCGGACGGCCACACGGGGCCGCCCCTACGATTTCTTTCCACCCATTCACTCATCTACCCATCAAGTCCAAATCAATCACGTCCCTCTGCATGTCCTCGTTTACGCCGCGCCTCAACCTGACTCTGCCCGTCGTCGCCGATACGATCAACGTATAAGG
>Ga0114922_10007484_pt1 | contig 10004 bp, 8 predicted proteins | sample AartaG_FD_100975 | JGI IMG/M metagenome (GOLD analysis project Ga0114922, IMG submission 100975) | Deep subsurface microbial communities from Aarhus Bay to uncover new lineages of life (NeLLi) - Aarhus_00045 metaG | ecosystem: Environmental > Aquatic > Marine > Oceanic > Sediment | place: Aarhus...
CCCAGCGAAAGGGCAACGTGGACGTCGCCACCATGGGCTGCATCTTCGGCTTCGCCGTGATGATGACGCTCGACGTGGCCCTGGGGTGAAGAAGGTCGTAGGTCGTAGGTCGGAGGTCGGAGGGGGAGAACGGCAACTGGCCCGACCCCGCTTCTCCACCGATCAACCAACTACCCATCTTTCCGGATGATGTCCAGGCCGGCGCGGTCCGAGGCCTGCCCGTCCCAGCGGTGCGACTTGATCGATGCCGTGATGGTCTCGGCGCAGCGGACGGCGGCGAGCCCGGCACTGCCCGATACGACCGGCTCGGCGCCCTCGGCGACGCACCGGTAGAACGCCTCCGCCTGCCTCCGCAGCGGCTCGGTCGTCTCGTCCACCACGAGCTGCTCGATCTTCGGCAGCTTGGCGTAATCGACGTTGGCGGCGAACTCGGCCAGGTCCTTGGCGTCCAGCTCCCGGGCCATCTGGATCAGGTCGAGGTTCTCGCTCTTCTTGGCGACGAAGCCGACCTTCTTGCCGTAATCGACGGACAGGTACGCCTGCTCGGAGAATATCCACATCTTCCGCTCGGACTTGACCGCCAGCCGCGAGGCCGTCAGGTTCGCGACGCAGCCGTTGGCGAAGCTCAGTCTGGCGTTGGCGATGTCCTCCGGCGCGCCCAGCACGTTCACCCCCACGGCCAGCACGTCCACCGGCTCGGCGCCGACCATCATCAGCACCAGGTCGATGTCGTGGATCATCATGTCCAGCACCACCCCGACGTCGGCCGAGCGGAAGGTGAACGGGCTGATCCGGTGGGCCTGGATGAACTTGGGCACGATCTCGAAGCGGCGCATGGCCTCCACGGCCGGGTTGAACCGCTCGGTGTGCCCGACCTGAACGGTGGTGCCGGCCTGCCGGGCGAGGTCGATGAGCGTCTGGGCCTCGGCGCTGCTGGGGGCGATGGGCTTCTCGATCAGCACCGGCTTGCCGGCGGCGACGAAAGGCCTGGCGGCGGTGACGTGGGCGTCGGTGGGCACGGCCACGATGGCGGCGTCCACCTCGCCGACGGCCTGCTCAGCGCTGTTCAGGGCGACGCTGCCGTACTTCTCCGCCAGCACCTCGGCGGCCTGGGGGTCCGTGTCCACCACGCAGGCAAGCTGCACCTGCGGCATCTCCGAGAGCACGCGGCAGTGCAGCGTGCCCATCCGCCCGGCGCCGATGACGGCGATGCGAACGTTCATTCGGAACGGCCTCCTTCGATCCTGGCCAGCACCTCGGCCGGCAGGTACTGCTTCGCCTCGGGGGGTATCGTCCCACGCAGCGTCTCGCGCCGGCGCCCGAACTGTCCGGCCAGCGTCGCCTGGCAGAACTCGCACAGCGCCCGCACCGGCTCGCACAGGGCCTCGCCGGCGAGCATCTCCCGGAGCTTGAGCTGAAGCGCCTGCTCGTCCTGAAAGAGGTGCCTGACCGCCCGGCGGACCAGGTCTTTCTCCGGCTCGCCCAGTCCGGCCCTTTCGAGCCCCTCTTCGTTGACGCCGACCACGGCCGGCGGGGCGGTGAAGTAGCCCCGGCTGGAGAAGAAGGTGAACGGCGGCACGTCACGGCGAAGGGGCGTCCGCGAGCCGACGCGGCTGTACTGCCCGAAGGTGGTGAAGTCGTTGGCGCCGGTGAGCTCCTCGATCACCGCGCCGGTCTCCACGCGGACGTGCCCGGCCAGCAGCACGCCCGCCCCCAGGCGCGCGGCGTCGTCCAGGTAGCAGTCGTGGGCGACGTGCACGCCGGCCGCCAGGACGTTGCCGTTGCCCAGGCGCGTCAGGTGCCCGCCCGCCTCCGTGCCCACGTGGGCGGTGACGTTGGGGCCCAGGCGGTTTCCGTCGCCGATGATCAGCCAGGTCTCGCCGCCGCCATACTTCAGGTCCTGCGGGACGGCGCCCAGGACCGAGCCGTCGCCGATGACGTTGTCGGCCCCGATGGTGGTCCTGCCGGTGACGGTGACGCGGCGGGCGAGGACCGTCCCGGGCCCGATCACCACGCCCGGGCCGATGGTGCAGAACTCGCCGACACGGGCCGTCGGGTGGACCTTCGCGGCCTCGTCGATCTCCCGCAGCACGGTCAGTTCGGCGCCGGCCATGTCAGCTCTCCGGTCCGCTCTGGAGGCGGAGCCCGCTCGGGCTGGCGGCGCTGCGGCGGAGCGACTCCACCAGGTAGGTGACGTGCTCGTCGCCGCTGGATGCCTGCACCGAATCGAGCTTCTCGCCGGCGGGAAAGGCCGCGTCGCCGTCGAACAGTGCCCGGAAGGCCTTCTTCAGCGCCGCGATCGTGCCCGCGTCGAACCCGCAGCGCTGGAGCCTCACCACGTTGACGCTGCGGACGCGGAAGGGGATGCCCTGCACCTTGGCGTACGGCGGGACGTCGCGGTCGATGCTGGCGTAGCCGGTGGTGAAGGCGTAGGCCCCCACGGTCGCGTAGGCGGCCATGCCGGTGAAGCCGCCGGTCCGGACGTACTGCTCGATGCGGCAGTGATGGCTGATGCGGGTGAAGTTGGCGAAGATCCCCTCGCTGTCCAGGGCGGCGTCGTGGCCGACGTGACAGCCGACCATGAGCATGTTGGCCTTGCCGACGTTGGTGCCCGCGCCGTTGGCGTCGCCGCCGGCCTCGACGATGACGTGCTCGCGGATGACGTTGCCGGCGTCGATGAGGCACACCCCGGCGTCCTCGGCCGCCAGGCCCTCCGGCGGGCTGCCGACCACGCAGCCGGGGTAGAGCTTGCACCCGGCCCCGATGCTCGTGCGACCGAGAATGGTGACGTTGTTGGCGATGACCGTCCCCGCGGCGACGGTCACCTCCGGGCCAAGGAAGCTGAACGGCCCGACCTCGACGTCCTCGGCCAGCCCGGACGGATTGGCCACCACCGCTTTGGAGGAAATCTTCGGCATCTCAACTCACTTCGTCGGTTCCGGTCCCTAGATCGGCTCGGCGTCAACCAGCATGAATTTTATCTCGGCCTCCGCCGCCAGTTCGTTGGCGACCATCGCCCGGCACTTGCAGTGCCCGGTTCGGGTCCTGACGTGCAGGGCCTCGGCCTCGATGACGAGCTGGTCGCCGGGGCGGACCGGGCGGCGCATCTTGACCCGGTCCATGCTCAGCAGCACGGCCACCTTGCCCGTGTGCTCCAGACGACTGGAGAGCAGCAGCCCGGCGAGCTGCGCCATCGCCTCGAGGATCATCACCCCGGGCATGATCGGCTCGCCGGGGTAGTGCCCCTGGAAGAACGGCTCGTTGATGGAGACGTTCTTGACGCCGACGGCCCGCTCGTCGCCCCGCAGCTCCACCACCCGGTCGATCATGAGGAACGGGTAGCGGTGGGGCAGCAGCCGCATGATCTGGCGGATGTCCAGCGTGGGCTTGCGGACCAGCGAGCCGGCGCGCTCCCGCGCCGCCACCTCGTCGGTGAGCTCCCGCACGAGCTGGTGGTTGAGGCTGTGCCCGCTCTTGTAGGCGACGATCCGCCCGCGCAGCGCCCTGCCCACAAGCGCCAGGTCGCCAACCAGGTCGGCGATCTTGTGGCGGACGTGCTCGTCGGCGAAGCGCAGCTCGTTGTCGATGGGCCCGTCCTCGCCCATCACCAGGAAGTCCTTCGGTGTCAGGTGCTCCCCCCAGCCGCGGGCCTGGAACTCCCGGGCCTCCTCCTCCAGCAGGAAGCTGCGGGCGGGGGCTATCTGCTCCACGAAGTTGTCCTCGTACAGGCGGAAGCCCAGCACCTGCCGCCCGACGCTCTTGACCGGGCTGTAGTCGAGGTCGTAGAGGATGTCCAGGTACTCACCGTCGCCCGGCAGGGCCGCCAGCATCGCCTCGCCTTGCGAGACACAGATCGGGCTGTCGATCACGAAGACGCGCTTCTCGGCGCCCTGCTCGTCGAAGCCCGCCTCCAGCAGGGCGTCGGCGAAGGGCTTGGACGAGCCGTCGGGCCCGGGCGCCTCCTCGGCGTCGAGCTCGACGACGATGTTGTCGATGGCCAGCCCGTTGATCGCCGCCAGGATGTGCTCGATCGTCTGGATGGAGACGGTTCCGTCCTCGAGCGAGGTCCGGCGGTCCTGCCCGCCGGCGAGGTTGGCGATGGTGGCGCTTATCCGGGCCGGCTTGGGCAGGTCGGTGCGGAGGAAGACGGTGCCGGTGTTGGTCTCGGCCGGGCAGAACCGCGCGCGGGCGGGCGCGGAGCTGAAGAGCCCCTGGCCGGCGACCTCGACGGGCGTCTTAATGGTCCTCTGACTGTTCAAGGGCATCGAGCCTTTTCTTCAGCTGCCGCATCTCCTGCCTCATCGCCGGCAGCCGCTCTATCAGCTTCCAGCCTCGCAGCGTGGCGCCGGCCTCGTTCGCGGGCAGGCCCGCCACCACCATCCCGTCGGGCACGTCCTGGGCAATGGCCGTGAAAGCGCCCGCCTTCATGCCCGCTCCAAGGGTGATATTGTCGCGGACGCCGACGTGTCCGCCAAGGATCACGTTGTCCTTGATCACGGTGCTGCCGGCGATTCCCGTCAGGGCGGCTATGGCGCAGTGCCGCCCGATCTGGACGTTGTGGGCGACCTGGACGAGGTTGTCGATCTTGGTGCCGTCGCCGATTCGGGTGGCGCCGAACTTCGCCCGGTCCACGCAGGCGCACGCGCCGATGTCCACGTCGTCGCCGATCTCCACCGTGCCGGCGTGGGTGATGGGGTTGTGCCGGCCGTCGGCGAAGAAGTACCCGAAGCCGGTCGAGCCTATCACGGCGTTGGGCCCGATGCGGCACCGCCGCCCGATGCGGCAGCGTCCCATCACGACCGCCCCGGGGTGGAGTATGGTCTCTTCTCCGATCTCCACGTCCGCCCCCACGGCCGCGTTGGCGCACAGCACCGTCCCGCGGGCGAGGGATGTCCGTGCCCCGACCACGGCGTTTGGCCCGATGGCCACGCCCTCGCCCAGCCGGGCGTCGTCGGCGACCGTTGCGGACGGATGCACCCCCGCGGGCGGCTGCTCCTCGGGCTCGGCCAGCTCCGCCAGCGCCGCGGCGAGGCCCGCCAGAACGTCGTCCACGCGGATCAGCGGAATCGACGCCGCCGGGCAGTCCCGCGACACTATCGCGGCGCCCGCCCTGCACTCGCCCAGCAGCGACGCCCGCCGCTCGTCCAGTACGAACGTCACGTCGGCCTCGCCGGCGATGTCCAGAGAGGCGACCGCGGTGAGCGCTGCCTCCCCGCTGCCCTCCAGCGACCCGCCCAGCTTCTCGGCGAGCTGGCGAACTGTCAGCTTGAATTGAGCCATTGCCGAGGGAATATCATATCGGCGGGCCGCCGACACGGCAAGAGCCCGCGGCATGGGCGGCGCGCCTCCTGGCGAAAGGGCGGCTACTTCTTCCTCAGTCTGTAGCGGTGGTTGACCCGCTTGAGAACCACGTCCGTGATGTCGATCGACTTGGCCGCGTACAGGCACTTGCGCTGGGCGATCTTGTTCAGCAGTTCCGTGGTCGTCTGGCTGGCCAACTCGACGTTCTCGCGGTGGATGACCAGGTCGAAGCGGCGCTCCTTGGCCACCGTCTCGATCATGGCGAGGATCTCCGTGTACATCTCCTCCGTCAGCCGGCGGTGCTCGCGGAGGTTCACCTGGTCCCGCACCCCGCGCCACATGGTTCGCTCCAGGGAGAGCTTCTCCCACTTCTGCAACTGCTCCTCATAGCTCTTCGAGCCGGGCTTGAGGGCGTTGAGGACCTTCCCCACCTCCTGGACGGCCTGGAGCTTCAGCTCGTCCTGGGCGGCGAGTTTCTTTGCCCGCTCCTGAAACTCGGCCGAGAGGTCCTTGGCCTGCTGGTAGTTGTTGAAGACGGTCACCACGTCGCAGACGGCGACGGTTCCCCTTGGCCCGGCCGCGGCGGGCGCCTGGGCCGACACCACCGTCAGGAACACCGCCACGCACGTCACCGATGCTGCCGCAAGCAGAAAGATGCCGGAACGCCTCATTTCAAGGTTCTCCATCTCTGGGGTCGTGGATGTCGAGGTTGGATAACAGTGTGAGCCCCCGGGCCGGAGGCTGCAATCGGAAATCCCCGGATTCTCAGAAGACCCATCCGAAGCTGAAGCTGATCAACTGCGTGTCGTCGTGGCCGTCCTTGTTGATGGGGAAGCCGAAGTCGAGGCTCATGGGCACGGGCCCGAAGAACGGCACGTGCAGCCGCACGCCGACGCCGCCCGCCGCCCGGTAGGTGGAGACCGAGAAGTCGCTCTCCACCGTTCCGGTGTCCAGGAAGACCACGCCGCGGAGGTTCTTTCCGACCAGCGGGAAGGTGTATTCGCCGCCGGCGAAGACCATGAAATCGCCGCCGATCACCTCATTGAAGGGCCCCTGGCGCGGGCTGACGCCGCGATAGTCGAAGCCTCGCAGCGACCCCAGCCCGCCGCCGTAGAAGCGCTCGAAGACGGGGGCGTCGCCGACGATGCCGCCGCCCGCCAGCCGGCCGGCGAGGATGTGCTTGCGGTCCATGCCGTCCATGTGAACCGTGTGGTAGATGTGGTAGTCGGCCATCGCCTTGCCGAAGCTCCAGTCGCCGACGACCTGCTCGTAGCTGAGGGTGATCCGGTCGCCCTTGGAGGGCAGCCAGCGGCTGTCGGTCTTGTCGCGGACGAGGGTGACCTTCGGCCCGATCAGCAGGGAGTTGCCCTCGGCGTCGCGGACGTCCTGGGGGGCTTGGGGCATGTCCAGGTCGCTCACCTGCACGCCTTCGACTCGCGCGGCAAGCTCGGCGTACCAGCGGTTCTTGAAGCGGCGCCCGAGGCTGACCACGCCGCCGTAGCGGGTCTCGTCCCAGGTCTCGCGCCCGGCGGTGAAGAGATAGGCCTTGGTGCCGAGGGAGTAGGGCTTGTCCATGAGGTACGGTTCGCGCCAGGAGACGTGGAAGCGCATGAACTCGGTGCCGGGCTCGGCCGACATGCTGAAGATCTGCCCGGCGCCGCGGAACGCCCGGCGGCCCCTGCCGCCCCAGTTGAACAGGTCGAAGTTGCGCTCGGTCAGCGAGACATTCCCCAGCACCCCGGCGTTGGAGGAGATGCCCGCCCCGATGAGGAACATGGCGGTCTCGGCCTCGGTCACCTGCACCAGGGCGTGGCGGACGCCCGGCTCGTCGCCGTAGTCGTTGATGGCGACGTCCTTGAACAGGCCCGTCTCCATCAGGCGGTGGCGCGTCTCGTCGACGGCCGCCGTGTTGTACAACTGACCCGGGGAGATCCGGAACTGGCGCCGGATCACGTTCATCTTGGTCACGTCGTTGCCGCGGATGTCGATCTTCCCAACGCGGAACTGCTCGGACTCGACGATCTCATACACCAGGTCCACCAGCGCCGGCTTCTCGCCCGGCGCCGGGCGGAACCAGCTCGGGGGCGCATCGCCGGGGTCGGCGTAGCGTTTCTTCACCGACACCTGGGCGTCGATGTAGCCGATCTCGCCGTATAGCTCGTGGATCTTCTTAGTGTCGCGCTGGAGGGTATCGCCGTCGTATGAGCTGCCCGCGGTCAGCTTGAGCTGCTTGCGCATCTCATCGGGGGAGAACACCTTCGCGCCCGTGAAGCTGGTGCCTCGGACACGGTACCGGGGCCCCTCGCCGATGAGGAAGATCAGGCGCACCTTCTGCTTGTCGGGCGTGTCGGTGGTCTTCCAGGCGACCTCGACGTCCAGGTACCCCTCGGAGCGGTAGAAGTTGGCCAGGTCCACGACGTCGCGCTCGACCGTCTCCAGGTCGAGCAGGCCCGCGCGGAACGGCCACAGGCGGCGGCGGCTCTTGATGACCCCGCCGAGGCGAATGCTGCTGAACGAACGGTTGCCCTCGAAAACCACCTTCTGGATGTAGGACTGCGGCCCCTCGACGATCCTGTAGGCGACGATTCGATCGCGCGTCACGGCCGCCTTCTGCCAGTCGACCTTCACCTGGCGGTAACCGTCGCCGCGGTACCGGCTCTCGACGGCCCGGGCGCCGCTGGCGATCTGGTACATGTCGATGGGGTCGCCCTCGCCGAAGGTCAGCAGCCCGCGGAGCTTCTTCTCATTGATGGCCTTGTTGCCCACGAACCCCACGGCCTTGACGACCGCACGCTCCGTGACCCTGAAAGTGACGATGATGCCCTTGTCGGTCTGGAGCTTCTCGACCAGGACCTTGTCGAAGCGGCGGGTCTTGAGCAGCCGCTGCTGGTCCTCGCGGACGACCGCCTCGTCGTAGGGCGACTGGGGTCGGGTCTTCACCCGGGCGAGGACCGCCGAGTCGCTGAGGTGCTTGTTGCCCTCGACGCGGACCTCGACGATCGTGTTGGGATATTTGGCCGGCGTCTCCTGCCCCGGGGCCGGCACCGCAAGACATACCCCCGTCAGGGTCACTGCCGCCGCGATGAATTCCGTTCCACGTAGGCGTTTCACGCAGATTCTCCTAGAGCCGCGAAAGCATCCTTGCAGCCAGCGACAACGCCGCTAATGATATCGGCGGCGGCGGCGGTGTCAAACCTTAGTTTTTTGCGGCATGGGCGGGCTTGGGCCAGCCCCGCCAGGGAAGGAGAGAGGATGGACTTTAGAGACTGTCGCAGCATGAAGGTGGTGCTGGTCGCCCATTGCGCCCTGAACCAGAACTCCCGCCTGGCCACGTGCGCGGAGCTCCCGGCCGGGGTCGAGGAGCTGGTCGCCGAGGTCCGGGACCAGGGGCTGAAGACCGAAATGGCCGGCATGATCGACAGCGACCCCCAGGCCGCCCTGGAAATCGTGGATCGCTGGGACGGGGGAGGGGCGTAGGCGACAAGCGGGGTTCCCCACCGGCCGGCGGTGAGCACCTTCCTCAGAACCCGTACACCGACTCGGGGGCGTGGTCCTCGAAGCGGATGTATTCCTGCAGGAAGGCCAGTTGGAGCGTGCCGGTCGGGCCGTTGCGCTGCTTGGCGATGATCAGGTCCGTCACGCCGGTGGGGTCGTAGTCCGGCTCGCCCTGGTGGTAGTAGTCTTCCCGGTGCAGCAGCATGACGACGTCGGCGTCCTGCTCGATGGCGCCGCTCTCGCGCAGGTCGCTCATCCTGGGGCGGTGCCCCTCGCGGCTCTCCGGCCCGCGGTTGAGCTGGCTGAGGACGACCACCGGCACGCCCAGCTCCCGGGCCAGGGCCTTGAGACCGCGCGACATCTCGGCGATCTGCTGCTGGCGGGATTCATTGCGGCCGCTGGACATGGGGCCCATCAACTGGAGGTAGTCCACGAACACGCACTGGATGTCTTCGGCGGCCTTCATGCGACGGGCCTTGGCCCGAAGCCGAAGGACGTTCAGGTCGGCCGAGTCGTCGATGAAGATGGGCGCCTTCTCCAGGTCGTCGGCCGCCATCTGAACCTGCGTCCACTGCTCGGGGTTGAGGTTGCCCCGGCGCAGCCTCTGCATGTTGAACTTGGCGTGCGAGGCCAGGAACCGCATCGCCAACTGCTCCTTGGACATCTCCAGCGAAAACAGCAGCACCGGGCGCTTGTCGCGGATGCCCATGTACTCGGCCATGTTGCACGCCAGGGCGGTCTTGCCCATGGATGGGCGGGCCGCCACCACGATCACCTCCCCGTTCTGCAGCCCGCAGGTCAGCTCGTCCAGACGGTGGTAGCCGGTGGCGATGCCGGTGATCACCGATCCGTCCGCCTTGTCGAGCATCTCGAACGTCTGCTGCATGAGGCTTTCCAGCGACACGGCGTGGTCGCCCACCTGGCGGGAGGCGATCTGGAAAATCGCGTGCTCGGCGCGGTCGATGATCTCGGCCGGCTCGTCCTGGCTCTCGTAGGCGTCCTGTGTGACCTGCCCGGTCGCGGAGATGAGGGACCGCAGCATCGCCTTGTCGCGGACCATGCGGGCGTAGTACTCGGCGTTGGCGGTCGAGGGGACCCCCTCGGCCACGCTGACCAGGTAGTCGGCGCCGCCGACGCGGTCGATGAGCTTTTCCCGCTGAAGCTCCTCGTTGAGCGTCACCAGGTCGATCGGCTTGCCGGCGTTGTGC
>Ga0114922_10007485_pt1 | contig 10003 bp, 7 predicted proteins | sample AartaG_FD_100975 | JGI IMG/M metagenome (GOLD analysis project Ga0114922, IMG submission 100975) | Deep subsurface microbial communities from Aarhus Bay to uncover new lineages of life (NeLLi) - Aarhus_00045 metaG | ecosystem: Environmental > Aquatic > Marine > Oceanic > Sediment | place: Aarhus...
AATACAAACACTTCTGCCTGACGTTTCGGAAATCTCGCAAGGCACTCGGCCAGTTTCTGTTGCAATTCGGTGGTTCTTAAAGGCACATCCGGCTTTTCCTTACTGGCGTATTCCGGCTGTTGCCCTGAAAGCCGTTCGGTCCTGGACTGTTTGGCAAGCTCGATTGCTTTTCGCACCGTGGTCCGATACAGATATGCCTTCCAGTTCGTCTGGCCGTCGTACCTGTGCCATCGCCGCCATATTTCAAGAAATACTTCCTGATGCACGTCCTGGGCTTTATGGGTATCACCCAAAATCCGCATCGCAGTGTTCAGCACATGTGCACTGTAATCGTTAATCAACGTTCTAAAATCCTGTTTCGCCACAGTTTTGCCTTCAGAAAGTCAAGCTGTGCACAGCTCAGATATACGACTTCTCGCATATCTGTAATTATAGAGGGCCTGAACGAAAATTCGTTTACAAAAAAACCTGATGTTGACAACTTTTTACAAGACTTCTCGTATAGCCGTTAACGAGCGCACTCTCTCATTTGCTACCAAGGCCAAGCCGAAGCATAAAATTAGAAAAATAAAAATTTCTTAAAATTTTTTTAGTCTGAATTGGCTGCCACCCAAGGTGATTTTATTGGACTTCTGAAACATGCGATAACCGCAGTTTCTTTGCTTAGACTATATATGGTAGTCGAAGCGAAAACGATTCGGCTATATGGTGGTTTACGTTATGGGGCGTTACTCCGGTCTTTGCCCCGTTGGCTAAAGAAAAATTGTCCGCCCTGTCGATATTGCGTAGGTTGATAAGAATTTTTACCACTTTTGAAGGAACTGAACCTATGAGCAAAAGGGAGTTGATAGACTACATTTGTGAAATCAACAGAAGTGCCAAGCCGGAATTTCTCGCCAATTTTTCAGAAGAAGAGCTCAACGCTTATCTTGAGCATCTGATGGAGCTGGATTTGGACGAATTGGTTGTCTGCAGCTAAGGGTGTATATCTTAGGCCAAAGAAACTTTACGCCCATATGCTCGCAGTCACCCGATTTTAAGCTTGCCAACACGACTCCATCTTTGATACCTAAAGTAATTTCGGCCAGAAAAAAACCTTAAATTGCCTTTTACCCTCCACAATTCACACTTTTGATGCCTGTCGGATAAGCTGATGGGACGACTATTCTTCGTCGGTACCGTCACCGATAATAGACCTTCTTAAATCACTGGGTTTACGTTGTCTGGAACCGGAGCGAGTGCTCGGCTGTCTCGTGGGGCTGGATGATGGCCTGCCGGATGTGCTGGAACCATTCTGGCTTTTGGATGTTTGTGTAAAAAGCTCCGGCGGTGGCGCCTGGTCGGCGGTTACGATTGCACTGGGCCGTATCTCGACAATGCTGTTTTGCTTAAACTCGACCAGAACAGGCACATAATCCCTCGGAACACAAAAAACAAAGTCAATCCATTTCTCCCCGGCGTTCCCCTTGAAATCGTTTTTACTATCTATTTCGATTTCGGTGCTTACTTGTATCTGATCCGCCGCCTTCAGGTGCCCGATGGGGTAAATGTTTATTCCCGTACCGGCTAATGGGTCGTCGCCATATCCTTGTCGTTTACAGATGAGTCTTAATTGAGGAAGTATAAATGCGCCGCCGTTTATCTTCGTTTTTTTTGTTAGCGCGCTTCTGTTTATTCCCACTCGCACTATTGTGGGCTGATAATCGCTGCTGACCGGTCCGGGCATAGATATCGACTTGCCGGTTAACTCATCCTTAAGTTTGCCTTGACGATTCAACTCTAAAACAATCTGACCCACCTGCTCTCTTAGGCTTTCGGAGGCCGGCCAAACAGCCTGCTTTGATGGCACGCTTATCGCCGGAAATTTGCTGGTGAGGATTGAGGTGCCGGAAATCTGTCGGTTCAGGTAAAGCTGGTCAAGGAAATCGGGATGAATAGTGGCAAAACTTCTCTTGCCGCTGAGGCTGCCCTTGCTTATGATACTGAACAGGCCCGTCGCAAAACCGTCCGCGTTAAGCAGAACTTTGCTGCGTGTACCATCAAAACGTTGATAAGGATACTTGTTTGGTAAAGGTGCCATCCCAAGTGCTGTAAGCAAAAAGCCGGATAGAATAAGGCCTAAGAAAATTCCGCACACTACCCGTGCGATACGCTCAGGCATAAAGCCCAAATCAACCGGCTGGCGAGTTAGAAACATAATGCCTGTTTGCAACGCTCCAAAAACTATGATGAACAGCAGCGCAAAACAGAGCGGCTGTGCCCAGGGCACAAGGGTTAGGAAACGGCTGTCTGCACCGCGGCTGATAAAGACATTTGCCAAAATCTCGAAGAAGCCGAACGCAGCTATACTTGCACAAACAGCAACTATTATCGTACTGAATGCCTTGATAAATGTGCCTTTGAAATACTGATAAGCAGCACATCCCAAAATTATTAACACCACAGCTAAGCTGGCCATTAAAATATCTCCAATTTTTTAAGTGAGCTAAACTTTAGATACTATGTTGGTTTTTTCGTTCTGGGTTTTGAAAGCACACGAATCATTTCATTTATTGCTACGGTTCCACCGATGACTCTTCTTAGTGCCTGTTCCTGCAAATAGAGCATTTTGGCACGTCTGAATTGCATGCCGATTTCCGGCAGCGATTTCGTTTGTGTTAGAGCCTTTCTTAGCTCATTGTTCAGGGTGATAATCTCGAATATACCCATCCTGCCGAAATAGCCCGTCCCCTGGCAATTTTCGCACGTCGAGGCTTTGCCACGCTTGTCGTACACCACTTTGCCGGTGCGGTAAAGCACTTTTGTTTTTTCTGCGCTGATGTTAAACTTTTTGAAAAGTTCTTTATCCGGCGCGTATGCCTGCTTGCATTCATCGCAAAGTTTTCTAAACAGCCGTTGGTTGCTTATGCCCAGAAGGGTCCCAGCGGCCAGATTCCTGTCGCCCACAAATCTCAGCCATTTAGCCAATGCCTGTATTACGCTGTCTGCTTTGAGAGTAACATACATAATTTTGCCGTCTTTGGCAGCCGTGCAGGCAATCTGGGCCGTCTCGGCATCCTCACAATCGGCAACACCAACAATATCCGGACCCATTCTTACTGCCGTTTGCAGCCTTTTCGCAAATGTCGTTGTGCCCGTGTCGCTGAGGTTAAAGATGTTTTGAGTTATATTCGGCAGCTTGTGGGATGGCTGCCTTTCAAGCGTGTTTATATTGTTAATGAAAGCATCATGATTTCGCAGCAGCGCATAAAGTGTGGTTGTTACTCCACTTTTGTTAGGCCCGCTTATGATAAAAACACCCTGCTTTATCTCGCAAAGGTTATTTAAGTGTTTGTACTGCTCGGGCATTAGACCGATATCGCCTAACCTTGATACGTCTTCTTTTGATATTTGTTTGACTCTGACCTGTTCACCAGCCGTTGACCCGGCCGTGGTTACTTCCCACTCGGTATAATTTTCGCCCTGATGTATCTTAAACGTGCCTTTTTGTGGTTTTCGTTTTTCCTTGGCCTCCAAATCCGCAAGCTGCTTGATGAAGCGAATGAAATACTGCATTTGCTCTCGGCCCATACTCGGCTGTTTGAGAACTGCTCCGTCAACGTAATAGCCTACTTGATAGTCTTGGGGTGTCGGGGAAAACATAATACTGCTCGCTCTTCGCCAGAGGGCATCGCTCAGAACTTCATAAGCTGTCTTATAGCCGAAAAAGTCCGGCGTCCGGGGTTCAGGTAAAGGAACTTCATTGTTGTTTGATGTTACGAATAGAAAGTTTTTGAGTCCCTCAAGTTTCTTTTCTTTGCTGATGAGAAGGCTTTTGATATGGTCAACCGTCAGTACCCGGTCAAAATCCATAACCCTCGAATTGCGGTGCTTCACATAAGCCAGAGATGTTGCCCCTACAACTATCAAATACAGAAGCAGCCCGGCGATAAAGACAGGAATAAACAGCCAGATCATTGTCCCAGCCGCACCGGCGCCCAGGACAATACCTGCCCAGAAAACCTCTTTTGTCTCTATTGCTTTGGCGTCCTGGTAAACCCACGTAAGCAACGGCAGCCATCCAAAAAACATAACCAGAAAAATGAGAAATTTGATTATAGATATATAGCCGCCATATCCTATAGAAGCTAATAATAAATCCGGCATAGGATGCTCCGTTAAATCTTACAAAATACCACTGGCAGTTGTCCTGATACCAGTTAGTGCCATTTTTAATTCTTCTGTATTTGGTGCCTGTTTATATGCCTCTTTCGGGTCGATAGAACCGTCGTTCACCAGTTCACAAAGATTATATGTAAGGTCCTGCATACCTTCCTGTTGCGAGCTTCGGATAACACTGGACAGATCGGCTTCGCGGCCTTCCGAAATCAGTTTTTTGACAGACGCGTTTGCAATTAGAATCTCCACAGCAGGTATCCTGTCAATGTCTTCCTTCAGGCATGGAACTAATACCTGGCTGATGACCGCTTTAATTGCCAGACTTAAAGTCTGTCTTACAAGGTCTCGTTCGTTTTGCGGAAACAGGTCCAAAAGCCGGTGAACACTCTGCGCCGCGTTTGCTGAGTGCATCGTTCCAAAAACAAGATGGCCCGTTTCCACAGCTCTCATTCCGGCGCTGACGGTTTTAGCGTCACGCATTTCGCCAATAAAAACAACATCGGGGTCCTGACGCATCAGATACGTTAAGGCATCCTCGAAGTCTTTGACGTCAATCCCGATTTCCCTTTGTGACACTATCGCTTTGGCGTCCTTAAACAGATACTCGATAGGGTCTTCCACCGTGATTATATGACACGAGCGAGTGTGGTTGATGTGGTCTACCATTGATGCGATTGTTGTCGTTTTGCCGCAGCCCGTAGGACCTACTACAAGAATCAGCCCCTGCCTGCTAAGGCATATCTTTTCAAGTATCGGCGGCAGGTGAAGTTCCGCGAACGGCGGGATGACTGTGTTGACGCGTCGGGCTGCAAGGCTAATCATGCCTCGCTGGCGAAATATGTTTGTTCGGAAACGATGTTCTCCTTCAATCTCGTGGGCGAAGTCCAGTGTGCCATGCTCCAGGAAAAACTCTTTCTGGGTAGGGCTGAGTATCTCGAAGACCAATTCTTCAATCCTTTTTTTGCTCATTATTTCCCCGGTTGTCTTTTTCAACTCCCCGTAGAGACGCAACTTCAGCGGCTGACCCGCTTTCAGATGCAGGTCGCTTGCACGGGTTTTGATAGCTGCCTTGAAAAACTTGTTCAATTCTGGCTCATGCTCAAGGCTCGTTCGGTCATCAATAGGTTGTTCTGGGGACATAATTACAACTAACTCCAGAGCTTATAAACTAATTATTACTGCCACGGCCGGCCTGATTATCGGTTATGGCTGGGCACAGCATTTCTCTTACCATAAGATTTGTAAAGACAAACCCTTATACACCTATATTATAAAATTCTAAGCCCATTGTCAAGCTTGATGCCTGAACAATATTGATTTTCGCCACAAATCACAAACCAATTCCTCCCGCCCGTAGCTTCTCAGCCGACTAAGTGCCCTCTGTACTGCCTTTTCAAGCCTCGGCTCGCCGGCCAGAGCACTTGCAGAAAAATAACAATTCTTTTCAAATAAATGTTTGACAATCTGGTTATATCTTGGTAGAGAATCTATGGAATTACAAGGAAGTAGTCAAAATACAGGGGTTGTTCTATGGAATTGGAGAAAAGGGAGCTTTCAGACCGAGAAAAGGATGAAGCGTCAATAAAACTCCTCAGAAAGCTTGGGGAGCAATTGTATTCCTCTGATGCATCGAACAGAAGAAGGGCCGCTTATAAATTGTCCTGGATGCAGGAGGATGGTTTAGACATCTTAAAAGCTGTTTTGTTCGGTAGTTGTCCTGCACACACGAAAAACGCTGCCGCATATGGCCTTAGAAAAATGCGGGGCAGAATGAAAAAAATGGCGCTGGAGGTTTTAGAACAGGGCCTCAAATGTCACGATGCTTCTACCGAAGAAATTTGCAGAAACGCTTTACAGCTATTAGGACAGAAAGTACCAAAAAAATCTCACGCGAAAAAACCACCGGTATCGCACTTGACAATTAGGGAGATTCCGAGAAAAAGCAGCCCAAGGAGAAGGGTCATTAACCGGCGAACACGCAGATAATGGCTTGCGGAAAATTCAGAAGTCAGAAATCGGTTCTGTCCTCTATTCTCTGTCCTCTGAGCTTACGTCACCAATAATAATGTCAAAGTCATGTAGATTGCAACGCTTATCGAATCGTTTGCGGTTGTAACTAATGGCCCGGAGCTTATAGCCGGGTCTATACCGATTCGGCGGAATAAAAACGGCAGAAACAAACCAAGCGTCGTCGCTACCATTATTGCCGAGAACATAGCCGTCCCGAATGCAAACACAAGCCACCAAACAGACTCTATTGTGTTTTCCGCAGCCTCCACGTTAAGTAATATCGCGCACGCCACACCGCCTATAACTCCGCAGCTCAAGGCTACAAGAACTGCGATGCGCACCTCACGCGTAAAAACCTGACTTACTCTCAATGCCACAAGGTGACCCGTTGCCAGTCCCGAAACCACAATAGCCGAAGTTTGCAGACCGGCGTTCCCGCTGATAGCTGCAATCATCGGCACAAAAGCAAGCGCAGCGGTATAAACAATAGATGAATCTTCACCAAATTTATCGTGGAAATACATCAGGACCAGAGCCGTTACACCTGTCCCGATTAAACAGGGCAAAAGCCACGTCATTCGGATACGGGCCGCGTTTAAAGCCGAAAACGTATCCAGCTCATCTGCGTCCGTACCTGCCATCGTGTACAGGTCCTCCGCGGCTTCTTCCTCCGCGACCTCGATGATACGGTCGGCGGTGATTCGCCCGACTAACTTATTGTCATTCTCAAGAACCGGAGCTACAATCAGGTCATTCTTGCTGAATATATTCCGAACTTCCTCCTGGTCCATATCAACAGTAACGTAAATCGTATCGGGGTCAACTAAATCGCCTATCCTCGTTTCTTCAGGCCGGGTCAGCAGGAATCTAATCCTAACATCACCAACAAATTTACCTGCCTTGTTCACAACATACACTGAAAAGAAATCTTCATCAATCTCCGCAGCACGGATTTTATTGACCGCTTGAAGCACCGTGGCATCCTCGGACACACTTATAACAGCCGGATCCATAATCCCGCCTGCTGAATCCTCCGAGTAGCTCATCAATTCTTTAATCTCAGCCGATTCAGCCGGAGGTATGCTTTCGAGCAGTTCTGCCCTTTCTTCTTCCGGCAGTTCCGAAAGAACATCGGCTGCGTCGTCAGGGTCAAGTTCGCTAAGAATGCTGCTCAGCTCATCACCTTTTAGCAGCTCGAACAGTTCCGCTCTGGTTGCCTCATCGACCTTTTCCAGAACCTCGGCAGAAGTTGGCTTGTCCATAGCATCGAAGATAGCACGTCTGTGCTCGTTATCCACAAGCTCCACGACTTCGGCTATGTCACTGCTTCTCTGGTCGCCGAGCAGTTCCCTCAAAGCCGATTTATCTCCCGATTCAAGCAAAGGCTCGATTTGGTGCAACAATTGTTTTTGTTCGTCCACCATCAAATCATATCCGCTGTTCTTTTGGCGTTGTTCGTATCACATCCGAAATACAATTCACAAATTCACCCGCCTGCGACATAAAATAACGTAATTTCTGGTACTAAGCAACAATTTTACAAAAACTAATCGGTTTTATTGAGCCGTGAATTATTCAGAACATCAATCTGAACAGGTGGGACATTTGGATGAAATATTTTTTAGAATGATTAATTGGGTTGTTCTTACTTCGTCGCAAGCGTAGTTGCTATTCACTATTATCGAGGATCGTCATAAATGCTTCCTGCGGTATCTGAACGTTACCAACGCTTTTCATGCGCTTTTTACCTTCTTTTTGTTTTTTTAGCAGCTTCATCTTACGCGTTACATCTCCGCCGTACAGCTTTTGAGTTACATCTTTGCGAAAGCCTTTGATGGTTTCTCGTGCGATGATCTTTCCGCCTATAGCAACCTGCAGAGGAATTTCAAACTGATGCCGTGGAATTGCTCTTCGCAGCTTTATGATCAGCTTGCGGCCTCGAGCCTCTGCTTTACTGCGATGGACAATCAAACTCAAGGCATCGACCGCAACCTTATTTACAAGAATATCAATCTTTACAAGGTTACTGGCCTGGAAACCGGTAAACTCATAATCCATCGTCGCATAACCTCGACTGATACCTTTGAGAAGATCATAAAAATCATATACGATTTCGGCAAGCGGAGCTTTATACTCAAGCATCACTCTGGTGCTGCTTAGATAATCGGTCTTCACCAGCTTACACCGTCTGGAATCCGCCAGCTTCATAATCCCGCCGATCGAATCGGTCCCGGTTATTATTTCAAGACGAACAAAAGGCTCGCGGAGCTCTTCGATGTGACTCGGATCAGGCAATTGGCCAGGCGATTCTATCCTCTTAATACTTCCATCCTTTGTGAGGATCTCATAACTGACCGTCGGCGCCGTCTGAACAACCTCTATATCATTCTCACGTTCCAGGCGTTCCTGAACTATCTCCATATGCAGCAGGCCAAGAAAGCCGCAACGAAAACCGAAACCAAGCGCAGGCGAATTCTGCGGGCTGAATGAGAAGCTGGCATCATTAAGGGCAAGTTTATCAAAGGCATCCCTTAGCCTTGAATAATCCGTATTATTACCGGGATAAAAATCTGAAAATACCATCTGCATCGGCGCTTTATAGCCGGGTAAAGGTTGTGAAGCGGGTTCGGCCTGGTCTGTAATTGTGTCACCTATCGTCACATCAGCCAGCTTGCGAATATTTGCGATAACATAACCGACCTCTCCGGTGCCGAGCTTGTCAACGGCATTCATCTCTGGTTTGAATTTTCCCAGCTCGGTAATGGTATAAGTTCTGCCGCTGCGCATAAAGCTGACCTTTTGCTTTATATTCAAAGCCCCTGCAAAAACTCTGACATAACATATCACACCCTTGTACTTATCGCAGTGACTGTCAAAAATTAATGCCGCGGTCGGCTGGTCACTTTTATCCTCCGGCGCAGGAAGAAATGTCACAATCGCCTCAAGAAGTTCATCAATTCCCAATCCGCTCTTTGCACTTATCTTGAAACACTCATTAGCCCTGACCCCGATTACATGATTTATCTCTTCGGCAACCCGAGCGGGATCTGCTGCGGGCAAATCAACTTTGTTGATTACGCTTAAAAGTTCAACATTGTTTTCAACCGCCAGATAAGCGTTAGCCACGGTCTGTGCCTCAACGCCCTGGCTGGCATCAACCACGAGCAACGCGCCCTCACAGGCGGCCAATGCCCGTGAAACCTCATAATGAAAATCAACATGTCCCGGGGTATCGATCAGGTTCAGCATATATGTTTTGCCCTGGTGCTGGTAATTCATCGTTACCGCTGAGGCCTTGATAGTTATTCCTCGTTCACGTTCGAGATCCATATTGTCAAGAAGCTGGTCGACCTTTTGACGATCGGAAATCGTATCGGTCAGCTCAAGCATACGATCCGCCAGGGTACTCTTGCCGTGATCAATATGCGCTATAATCGAAAAATTTCGTATATATTCCGTACTCATATCTTTTGTTTAAAAAGTCGCCAGAACCTTAAATTTTTCATAAAACAATAACTTACGCCAGACCAATATATTACCGGCGGATTTTACGTCTTTTATGCCGTCTATCCGTTTCTTTTAACTGCCTTTTGCGGCTGCTATTGAATCGGCGGTGTCTATTTTTGGGATTTCTGATATTATTTAGTTGGGGATCGGCAGATAGCCAGACGGGCTCAATATTGTTATTTTGTATAATTGTTTTTAATGTATTCAAATCATGTGTGCTGAAGAATGTAACGGCAGTGCCTTTTCTTCCCATTCTGGCGGTTCGGCCGGTCCGATGCGTATATGCCAGCGGGCTGTCCGGAAAATCATAATTAATCACATGTGTTAC
>Ga0114922_10007486_pt1 | contig 10003 bp, 7 predicted proteins | sample AartaG_FD_100975 | JGI IMG/M metagenome (GOLD analysis project Ga0114922, IMG submission 100975) | Deep subsurface microbial communities from Aarhus Bay to uncover new lineages of life (NeLLi) - Aarhus_00045 metaG | ecosystem: Environmental > Aquatic > Marine > Oceanic > Sediment | place: Aarhus...
GAAGGGTCATTTGCTTTTATACAGTCGATGAAGTTACGCCGAATTCCAGGGCTGCCTTTGCCTTCGACCTTCTTACTGTCACCGTTTTTGATAACGTGGCAGCCCCTGCGACCGATTTGCATCGTACCGTCGGTACCGTAGAAGACAACGCCGTTATCGTGCCCTTCCATCTTGTAGTCGGTCCAAAGACGCATCTCGTACACCACGTAGCCCTTCTCATACTCAAACGTAATTGTCTGCGTATCCGGAGTCTCGTGGTCGTCGTCATACCACAGTTGACCGCCGGCAACTATCGCCGACTTCGGGAACTTGTTATCCCCACTCATACCCCAACGCGCAACATCGACCTGATGGATACCATCGTTGCCCATATCACCCGTACCGTAATCCCAGAACCAATGCCACTTGTAATGCCACCGGTTCTTTGTAAACGGCTTCACAGGGGCCGGTCCAAGCCACAAATCATAGTCCACACCAGCCGGCGGGTTCTCGACTTTGGCTCGACCAATCTTGCCCCGCTGCTGGTGATTAATCGCTTTGGCAAGAAGCACCTCGCCGATGACTCCTGTATGCAACTGCCTGATGCCCTCGATAGCATCACTGTCGCCGCGAGTCTGCGTTCCGTGCTGGCAGCACTTACCGAACTCTTTCGCCGCCTTGACCAGCAACTCACCTTCCCTGATGTTATGACAGCACGGTTTCTCAATATAAACATGCTTGCCTGCAACCATCGCTGCCAGCGCCACCGGTGCGTGCCAGTGGTCCGGCGTCGCAATGCTTATCGCATCGATACTCTTGTCGTCAAGAACCTGCCGATAATCCGCAACAGGCTTACTCTTGGTATCCTTGGCCACCTCGTTTCGATGTTTCGGGTCCACATCGCAAACCGCTACCAGCTCGCAATCATCCATATCCGACCACCACTCGGCGTGGTTGCTTCCTTGGCCGCCAACACCAATTACAGCAACGCGAACACGGTCGCTCGGCGCCGCCAGACCTCTTCTGGAGCCCGACAGCAATACCGACGACGTAGCTATACCAGCCGCCGTCGTTTTCAGAAATTTCCTCCGCGACATCTTCTGTCTGTAAGTATGGTCATCCATAACATGCTCCTTTCTTACTTTTGTGAATAAAACGTTCTTACCTTTTTGTCACCACAGGTTCGCCAACAGGCGACCTGACACTCCACGAATCAGTATTCTTAAACTCCTCACCCTCAAGACCCTGCCACGTATTAAATTCCACCAGCCCGTCACTGCCGACCTTGATGTCAACAAATGTCTGATGCTTGTCGGCGTGGCTCAGCCGACCCGCGTTGCCGCAGTCAACCTCCCACGTAAAAGGCTCCCAACCGCCCTTGACCTGGTAGCGAGCATAGCAGTGCGTGTGCGCGCAAAGCCCCGCAACCACCTTTCTTTCATTGAGCAGCTTCATAAAACGCTTCCACCCCGGCGGACTGTCCTTGCCCCCACGCTCGTTCGGAAAAGCAGGCTCATGATAGATAACAAAGACAACCGGCTTGCTGTTCCTGTTCAGGTCCTCCACCAGCCAGTCGTACAATATGTCACTGAAAGCACCGTCCGTGCTGTGTCTCGAACCATCGTAATACATATCGAGCTGCACGAAGTGTGCTATACCGTAATCCCACGAATACGTCGTCTCCTCACAGCCCTTCGGGCCTGGATTAACCTTCCCCGCCAAATGGTCGTGATAGAACTGCTGAAGCCACGCCAAATCAGTAGCCTGGCCCTTGAGTTCGTGATTTCCCACAGTCGGGTACCACACCGCCTCGTCCCCAAATTCCTCTTTGAAGGTTCTATAGAAATCAGCCGCCACGGTGCTTCTATCTTCCTCGAAGTAATCTCCCGCAGCAATGTGAAAAGCAAACTCACCATCGGCCCTGGCCTTCATCTGCTGCAGCGTATGCCGCCATCTCGAAAGCCCGGAACGCGGGTCGCCGGTCAGACTGAATCTGAATGATGATGCCTGTTTGGCACAGCCGCTCGCGGCAAGCCAAAAAACCAAAACACAACACAAACCAATATTGATTCGTTTTTTCATTTCTCAAACATCCTTAAAGTACCACTCGGATACCGGCGGCGCTTCACAGCACCTAACCGTCTTACTTTGCCCGTGTCCTTACATCATCAATCAGGTAAATGCTCAGCGGCGTCTTACGGTCCGAGCCGGCCAGGTCTTCCTGGTGCATCCCGGGCGCCGGCTCGCGGTCCACTGTCAAAGGCGAAACATAACCTCGCCACGGTCCCGTCCGAAATACAAGCCGCTCAAGAGTCTCAACCTTCTGGTTTTCCCAGAAATCAACTCCCTGTTTGACCGCTTCGCCGTTCACATACAAATCGTACTTCTGAGAATCGCAGTCCAAATCAACACGCACATCCAGCCACCTGCCGGCATTAATCGCCACCGGACTCAGCTCGACTCTGCCGCGGTTAACCCAAAGCCGGCTCGGGAAAAATCGCAGCCGCATAGGACGCCGCCCGTGACCGTCCTGAACCTCGAAGCACAACACTCCCTGGCCCACCTGCTGTATTAAGACCCGAAACTCAACCGTAACCTTCCGCTTCTCAGGAAATGCACGCTCAGCCAAAGCATAGTCGTGCGGTTCCTCATCACGAAGCTCAAGACACTTGTTGCCCTCGCGGCGCGGGTCTTCAGTGATAGAAATCGGTGCCCACTTCGGAACGTACAGATTCCACAGCTCAATTGCTGCCGCCGATGCTCCTTCGAAATCCTGATTCACATCCTCATCAACCGTGCCGGTTATCGGTACCCGCGCACGACTTACCCAGATGTCTTCCTTATTTACGCTGTAAGTATTCCACATATAACTGCCGGGCGGGTCGCCGTTACCCTCTGCTATGCCCCGAACGTACTGAACGCCCAGGTCTTTATGAAACCCCTGGTAACGCTGAACAGGTACCTCCCCGTTAAGACAGAGCAAATTGTCGAACTCTCGGCAATCCTTGCTCGTCATCACTGTCAAGGGAAGGCGATTCCTCTGCGTGGCTGAGTGGTTGTATACAAGAGCATAGTTACCGTCTTGGGTACGCTCCAGCCACTCCTTAGCGCCCGTCGGCCTCAGTGTCGACACCTTCACAGGGTCGGTCCAGCTCTTGCCCTCATCCGAGCTCAGAGCACACCAGCCTCGCTTCCAGATGGCAATCACCACCCCGTCGGACCGGCGGCAGAAACTCAATGCCTTGCACGAAAAACCGGCATAATCCTCCGGGTTAATGTTGTAAAAACCGTCTTTGCCGCGGTCCTCTTCCCACCACTGTAGCGTCATCAGCTTATCATTCAAAAGGCTCTCACACGCTTGTACGAAACCCTTGTCTTTGCTTTCTGTGTAGAACGGATAGCTGGTGTTGTCCTCATTCCAGCCGGCGTGACGATTATACCGAATAAAGTAAATCGGCCCGAAACTGCCGTCCTTATGGATTTCACGCACCACACGGCCAAGACCATTGCCGGCATTTGGACTGTGTCTCGGTGTCGGACAGTAGGAGTAGAACGCAAGCGTCAAAAGCCGGCCGTTCGGCGCAACGTAAAATCCCATCCTTTGATGCATAACCGAAAATGTCCCCGCCGCAACATACATATCGCTGCCGTGTTCGCCGACCTTGATTTCCCCAAGCACATATTTCGGAAACACCACTACCGGGTTCGTCCACTTGCGCCCGTCTTTCGAGGTCATCAACAGCGTTCGGCCGGGCGGTTCATGCTCCTGCTTCACGTCGCTCAGGTACTGAAGATAAAACTTGTCGTTCCAGTATGCAAGATACGGTTGATGATTGTACGTCCAGCCAATCATGCCGGGTTCCGATGGGTTGGTTCGGTTCGCCCTGAATGCCTCATATCGGTGCACTCCAACCACATGACGTAACGCACCGTCGTAGAAACGCTTGTCCGTTTGCTCGGCCCCCACGTACTTGACAGGCTCTTTTGCCCATTCTTCTATCGACGGCAATTCCTCAGCAGCGCCGCACACGCCCGTCACCAACAACGACGCAAGCCCAATCAAAACCAGTTCCCTATACATAATGCTCTCCTTATTCATCGTGTCTTACTTGATTCCTTCAGGGTCCCAGATAGTGGCGGCTATATGCTGCTCCTTCTTCTTCTCGGTCGTAAAGTAGTAAATGGTCACGACCTTGCCGTCAGGCCTCTGCACCATTCGCGGATAACCCAAATCCCACGTCCCGCCGTCAACCTGAATTATAACCCGGTCATCCTCCTCGGCCTCGGCGGAAAATCTTACTTCGCCGCCAGCAGGAGCCACAACAAGACCCTGCCACTTCGCAGACCACGCCGTGCCGTAATCATCAGACTCACTCCAGCTTTGCCCCAGCGACTCTATCAGCACAGCATCCTTACAGTTGGTCAGGTCGTCCTCACCGTACCAGGCCCCGACCAGCCCCTGCCTGTACTGCTCCGCAGCCGACGCCGGCAGACCTGCAATAACCACAGCAAATACGGCAACCACCGACGCCTCACAAAGACGCCTTCGCTCACTGCCAAAACTCTGCACTCTCATCTGCTACCCTTGCATCACCTTAATATTACACCATTGCAAATCCTGCTCAGGCAAAACAGAATGATACGCCTGAGAGGTGCCCACGAATCACTGCGTAGACTTGTCTTTACCGTCGTCTTCACGAAACGTGTCGGAATACGTCGAAGATGCACGCAGCCTAATCAACAATCTTCCACGCCCATGCTCAGGTCTTATCAAAATACCATAATCTTTACCGGGTTTTACCCGAAGGAAAAACCGATACTCCTGCTCACCAAGAATAGGCCTGCCCACCGACAGATTCACCCCGGGAATCTTTTCCCGACGGTCGACCGACCGAAGCGTCATTACCATATCCTCAAGCACAATATTGCCGCGGTCCTCTTCTTCCTTGGCTTCAATCTTAATATCCAGCCCCGTGGGAAGTTCTGTCTCTTTCAACTCGAACAGACCGTCCTTGCGCCTGACAAAATACTGTATCGGCAGCTTCGAGCCAATCTCCAGAGTCGCCGAATCGTGCTCTTCCATCACAAGGGCGGGTGAATAAGCCAACGTGATATTCTCATGCGGCAGGGCGACCTTACCCGGCTCCTTAATTGGGAACTCCTTCTTATCCCAGAAACACTTGCCGTCCTCGAATTCCAGCCTCTTCTTGCCTATCTCGAACCAGCCCCGGTTAAACACCGTCACTTTGTCCTTCAACCTCTCAGGCGCCTCGCCGGTGGTCCAAATCTCCTGGTCGGCAAATGTCTTGCTGACGGCGTCGCCGGCAAATCTGAAAATCTGGCACTCAACCCGAATCTTATTCTTAGGCCGGGCCTGGGCCAAAGGCACAAAGACCGCCAATACCGCGACGCCCAACACAATCTTTGACCTCTTCATCGCTATATCTCCTTCGGCGTCTTTATTTTAACGGTCAGTTCGCCGGGCAGAAACGCCGCCGCCGGTTCGGTCAAGTCGAATAAATTCCGCTTCGATGCCGACTCCACTATGCTGACCCGTACCGCCGACGTCACTCGCTCAGGTCTTTTGTCCCACACAGACTGCGAGACCACCATCCCTGCTATCCCCGTCGCCAGAGCAAACAATGCCGCCCAGCCCACCGCTACACGCCGGCCCAGAACAGCCGCAAACCATATCCGCTGCATTGTGCTGCCGAATATCCGTCCGCGCAAATCAGCCGAAGGACTTGCCAGCCGCAGCTCCTTTAATCGACGCTCGAACTTTTCCATCGTCACGACTCCAATTGCTCTTTTAGTTTCACCAGCCCGCGACGATACCACGAAGCCACCGTGCCTAATGGCCGTCCGCGAACATCTGCTATCTCCTGAAAAGTCAAATCAGCATAAAGATGCTGCACAATCGTCTCCCGCTCGTCCTGAGAAAGTTCCAGCAATGCCTTTGCGACCGACTGCCGCCACTGCTTCTGCTGTGCCATCTCCGCCGGACCGGGCGAAGAGTCGAATACAAAATCAGCCGGCTCTCGGCTTGTCCTGGACCTTCGCCGAAGCTCGTCTATCGCGGCGTTGCGGACGCTTGCAAACATATAAGCCTTCAGATTCTGAGGCATGTGATTAAGCCCGAATCCGCGGCAAAAAGCCTCGTGTATCGCGTCCTCGGCCAGCTCCACGTTTCTCGTTATCCCTAATGCACAGGTAAACAACTGCCGACCGTGCTCGTCATATACCTTTTCCAATTGCCTTCTCAGTTTTCGCATTTGCGAAAATACCCGCACGTCTGGATTTCGCTGCTCTACAGCACGAATTCCTTAATTATGACGGCCCATAGCCTCGGTTTTATGCAGCAATATTCTTCCTGCAATAAATACTTGGCATGCCCCGGTCCAACTTGCCGGGACCTTGGCTCAGCCGGCCCAAAACCGGTATCTGCCCCGTTTCTGCTTGTTACACCGTCTCAAACGAGTATATGGTATGGCTTTTTGGGAAACTCTGCAAATGTTAAACTAACGCCGATAATACCCGCCGACCCAGACAGAAGGCATCTCAGAAGCACGCTGCGGCGGTGCTAATCACTCTGTCGGCTTCAAGACAAATATCTGCTTGTATGACTTCCTGCCGTTCGGGACAATCCTGTTGTATGCAATCGTCCTGCCGTCGTGCGACCACACGGGACATATCGGCGTATCTTCCGTCCTCGGCGTCATCCGCCTCACCTTGCCGAAAGAAGGGCCTTCTCTGACGCTACAAACAAAAATACTGTTGTCGCAAACGTAGCAAATCTCTTGGCCGTCCGGATTCCACCGCACGGCACTCTGCAGCGACGTCTTCTGATGTGTCGCCTGAACAGGCTCGCCGCCCAGAGGCGAGATGAAAAAAACCTGTATAATCCCATTATCATCCTTGGCCAGATAGCTTATCCTGCTTCCATCCGCTGAAGAGCGAACCCAGTGCCGCGGCTCAATAACCACGCCGGGATACTTCCAGTGCTCGGTATATGTCAGCCTCCGCTGCCTTGTGCCTCTCGGCGGCATCGGCATCATCGTATCGGTCCCCTCCAGCGGCCCGTCATCACCCGCAATGTCAATCCTATCACCAATATCAACAATAAAGACCTCAGTCAGCTCCCGGCTGTCCTTGTCACGCACATTTCCCAGAAATGCCCGCGCCCGCTGCCAGGTCCCGTCCGGCTTGCGGTAGCCCCTGGTCCCAACCCACGCATCACTAAAAGCCCGGCTGACCTGGTCCGTACCCGCCTGTGGCTCCGGCACAACCTTAACCACCAGCGCCGAAAACCATATCCCGTCGTTGTTCTTACCTTGCACATCCTTGTCGACCTTGACCGGCCTGAGCCTGGTAGAAACCCCAACCGTCCGCAGATTGACCTTCTCGCCCGTCTTTTCCTCAATCTCCGCCATTATCGCATCATTATACGTAAAGCCAATCCACCTGCCGTCTGCGCTCCACTCGTGCCGGTGCGTGCCGCCCCGCAGCGCCCCAGGCGTAAAAGGAGCCGTCACGTCACGGGCATCCAAAAAAATGCGCTCACCAGGCCGAGATTCATCAATCAGCACACCCGTCCGCCGCCAGTACCAGTAGGGCCGCTCCTTGTTGCAGCTCAAAAGACCGTGCATGCACACAACCTTGTTCTCCGTCGGATGATAACTTGCCGCACCAACACCCGGCCCGTATTTCGTCTGGTTCTCCGTTTCGTACAAAACCACAATCTCGCCGGTCTCGATGTTCACCTTCTCAATGTTCGAGTTCGCCCCAATCTCCATCAGCGGCGGCTCCGGCGACTTTTTACGCGTATCATACACCAGCCACTTATCGTCCGGCGAAAAGTTGTCGTTGTTATCCAGATAATGATTCCGCGGCTCAAACGTAACCTGAACCTCCCGCGCATAGTTACCTGCCGCCGTCAGAGACGAATCACAACCTGAACCGCACGCCGCAATTAGCCCCAAAAAAACCAAAAGAAGCATTTTTACTTTCACAAGAGCCTCCTGTTGCAAAAATCCAACATCCACCAACGTAACCGCGAAATTATACTTCCTTTCTTCCGGTTTTCCGAACGAAATTTTCGGCCTGCTCACGACCGGCCAGAGTTTTTTCGGCGCCGATACGATTAAGATAATCGACAAGACGTTTGAGCAGCTTGCCGGCTTTGCATCACACAGCAAGCGTCGGTAGGGCCGAATTTGTCTCGCATTTACCCCTGTAAATTGCTATAATCACAATAAGCACCGATTGGAGCAATCAGGCAAATATGTATCATATTCGATGAGGAGGCTTGACTTACGGAAAAGGAAGTCCTGCTAAGCACTGTACTTCTCCTGCTTGCCGTAGTGTCTGCCCCGGCCGATGCTTCGGTTCGGCAGGAATATATCCCGGGCGAGCTTATAATCAAGTTTCGCCCCGCCGCTGCCGATGCGCTCGAAAAGCAGCTTCGAGGCGCAAAAACGCCTGACCGATTGAACCTGTCCCGCCGGCTGGACGAACTCAACGCAAAACACCGCCTGCACAGCATAAAGCCGGTTTTCAAAGACTTCAAACAGAATCGCCGCCGTCTCAAAGCCCTCCACGCCCAAAATGACACTTTGCTTAGCAAAAAAGACAAACACCTGCTAAGAAGGCTCACCAGGGCGCCGAAGGCCGCCGGAGTTCCCGAGCTGGGCAGGATATACAAGCTCGAATTTGAGCTTCAGCCGGGCCAACCGCTGCAGGAGCTTGTCGAACAATATCGTGCCAGTCCGCACGTCGAATACGCCGAGCTCAATTATACTATTTCGACATGCCGCGAGCCCAAAGACCCCTTATTTCCGGTCCAGTGGCCCCTGGAAAACACAGGCCAGATTTACCCCGAAAGCGGCAAGTTCAATCACCCGCCCGGCGAGCCTGACGCCGACATAGATGCCGCCGGGGCTTGGAACTTTATCACCGACGCCTCGCAGAGCGTAGTGGCTGTTATCGATACCGGCGTCGATTACACACACCGAGACCTGGCTGACAATATGTGGGTCAATCCCGCCGAGGCCAACGGCACGCCCGGCCTCGACGACGACGGCAACGGCTATATAGATGACATATACGGGTACGATTTTATCAACGGCGACTCGAACCCGAAGGACGACCACGGACACGGCACGCACTGTAGCGGAATTATCGCTGCGGTAGGTGACAACGAGCTGGATATCAGCGGTGTTTGCTGGAAGGCGCGGATAATGGCCCTCAAATGCCTCGGCGCCGACGGCACAGGAGATACCCTAAAAGCAGCCCAGGCCGTTTATTACGCCGTGAATAACGGCGCCGACGTCATATCCAACAGTTGGGGAGGCTTTCTCAGTCCAGGCTCTTTTCCAAAGGCGCTGATGGATGCGTTTGATTACGCATACAGCCAGGGAGTCATCTCGGTAGCCTCCGCCGGCAACAAGGGCACGACATATATTAATTTCCCTGCCATCTTCGACAGCGTCATTTCCGTTACTGCAACGGATAGCAACGACGAACTGGCGTTTTTCGGCAATTACGGACCATACGTTGATATTGCCGCTCCGGGCGTAGACGTGCTGTCGCTACGGGCACAGGGCACTTCCATAGGAACCGTCTACAATGACTACACAACGATTGATTCCGGCACATCCATGGCCTGCCCGCACGTCTCCGGCGCCTTTGCGATGGTTCTGGCATACTATCCGGGCGTCGCTATGAATAAGGCAAGGGACGTAATCTTTCAGAACACCGATTTTATGCCTCCGGAGATTTGCAACTGGGGACGACTCAATCTCCAGAGAGCAATATCGTCGGTAGCGCATCTGTACGCCGGAAAGGTCGTTTTCCGCCAGGATGTCTATTCCTGCTCGGCCCAGATAGAGGTCATACTCAACGACCTCCATCTCTTCGGTTGCGGAACTCAGGATGTCAACGTCAGCACAACCGCCGGCGATTTGGAAACAGTTGTGCTTAGGGAAGAGACAGAGCTGCCCGGCGTCTGCTGGGGAACAATCAATGC
>Ga0114922_10007487_pt1 | contig 10003 bp, 6 predicted proteins | sample AartaG_FD_100975 | JGI IMG/M metagenome (GOLD analysis project Ga0114922, IMG submission 100975) | Deep subsurface microbial communities from Aarhus Bay to uncover new lineages of life (NeLLi) - Aarhus_00045 metaG | ecosystem: Environmental > Aquatic > Marine > Oceanic > Sediment | place: Aarhus...
AAACATAAAGAAGGACCCAAAATTATGAAAGAGCTTCCCCGAGCTTTTGTCGAAAAGTTGAAGTCATTAAATTTTGAACTTATTAGGGATATTGTCGGAGAATATCTGAAAGATAAGGAAATTAATGCTGTTCTCCTCAGGAGAGACTTAATTCTTGAGGTTGTTAACAAACGTATAAAGAAGCTTGGTGAAGACAAAGTCTTGTACTGAAATTATTATCTTGTTTTAGATTTCAGATTTATGTTCTCTCGACTGTGAGTCATCCGGAATTCATTGAGGACAAAGGATAATTGGAATGGGGGTCAAATTATGAAACGTAGGTTTATATATTTAATATGTGTTTTTCTCTGTTGCGGATGTTTTCCCCAGAAAGAGAATTTTGTTCAAAAGCAATATGAAGATGTTGATGATTATTTAAAAGCTAGACAGCAACTGATTCAGGCTGAACTGGGGATGCGAATCGATGCAGGGATCAAGCTTACACCAGAAGAGAAAGAAGCCAACCGACGACTTATGGCGCTTAAGCAGAAAGAAATTGAACGAACTCGTGAATATTTTCCCCCGGCACACAGCTTTCTTAAATCCAAGACGAGACAACTGATCGACCAATCTCCTTTACTGGAAATCATGAAACGCATGCCAAAAGGAGGAATTCTGCATGTCCACGGTTTCGCCATGGGGGACTTGCTTTGGCTGGTTAAGCATGCGACCTATCTCCCGAATTGTTATATATACCAAGGAAATACGGAACCGCCGCGTAAAGGGACACTGAGGATCTTAACGGAACCGCCTGGAGATGGATGGCATAGCGTCAGGGAACTTCGTGAAGCTGCAGAAGAGGTTGAGAGATTTGATGAAGAGCTCTACAAGTCTGTAACGCTAGGTGAAGAAGACCTTAATCAGCCGGATATTTGGGCTGAATTCAGAAAATGTTTTGCTAGGTCTTTGGGTATGTTCAGAGGTGAGGGAATCTGGGATGGTTATTGCCGTAAAATGCTTAAGGATTTGATCGGTGAAAACGTGCAGTATCTTGAAACACGGGGCGGGATTGGAGATCAGGAAATCATTGAGGAGATACAGAAAGATCATCCAGAGTTCAAGGTAAAATACATAGTCTCTTTCGGTCGTTCAGCGAGTCGGGAAAGAATTGCTCAGAGATTGGATAGTGTTCTGAAACAACGAGCGGAAAGTCCAGATTTTTTTATTGGTATTGATTTGGTGGAGGAAGAAGATAAGGAACACACAAATCTCTTCTTTATTAATGAACTTCTTGATGCACGTTTCAAGGCAGAACAGCGCAATATAACCCTACCTTTATTCCTTCATTCTGGTGAAAGCAATTGGATGGAAAACGAAAATATTCTTGATGCCATTCTACTTGATGCTAAACGGATCGGTCATGGTATTGCACTCTTCAAACATCCTCTCCTCATGCAAATAGTGAAAGAACGGGACATCGCAATCGAGGTATGTCCGATTAGTAACCAGGTTCTCGGTTATGTCGCTGACCTACGAAATCATCCTGCAGTGCTCTATATCAACAGTGGCTTGCCAATTGTTATTTGCCCTGATGATCCAGGCATTTGGAAATGTACGTTTTCTTATGATTTCTACGCTGCATTTATGGCGTGGGGACTTGACTTGAAATGCCTCAAGCAGCTTGCCATGAACTCGCTCATTTACTCGGCTATGGATCCCGAAGAAAAGGAGATAGCATTAGAATATTGGCGAGAAGAATGGGCAAAGTTTATTATTTGGTTGAATAAATATGAGATTTAACGAACCCTCCAATCATTCATTTACAAAGACGTATGATGTTTTTTAAAATTCTCAAATAGTTCTTGAGTTATTACGATAAGTTTTGATAATATCTGTTTAGTCAGCAAAATTTGCTTCAGAACACCTACTGTGAAATGATGATGATCAAAGAAAAACCGTTTATATTCAAGACGTTAATCCCTGTTTTGCTCAAACAGGATAACGCGATAGGAAGCTATAAATACCGTATTTGCATATGCAAAACGGCTGTATAATATATGTTAGCTGTCCAAAGCAATTGATGAAATGAAGGTGATTACATGAGTAGAAAGAAGAGCATTGCAGCACTGATAAGAAAGTGCAGAGATTCGATGGCTACTCTCAAGGCCGACTACCAAGCATCGCTTAGTGCCAAAACAGTGTCAGAAGATCTAAAGGTCGACATCAAGAATATACTGGAAAACCTGCGGTCTTGTTTGGATTACATCGCCCGAGATATCCATGATAAGTTTATATCCGCCACTCCTGGCAGACTGTATTTCCCGATTCGCCATACAGCCACCGAATTCAATCAGGCAATCTCAAGTGATTTCGCCGATCTGGATCAGACAGCACCAGACGTATATGCAATCTTAGAGCAGAACCAACCATTCAGCGTTGATTGGCTGGGCAAACTAAATCGCCTAAACAACAATAATAAGCACGAGGACCTTGTAGAGCAAACCAGAACAGAAACTAGACGCGTTACTGTTTCATCGAAAGGCGGAGGAGGATCGGTGTCTTGGGGCCCCGGTGTTACTTTTGGCTCTGGCGTGTCAGTCATGGGTGTACGAATTGATCCCCGCACTCAAATGCCGATTCCAAATACAACCACAGACACCAAAGTCGAGATATGGGTGGACTTTAAGTTTCAAGATAACAACGAATCAGTAATTCCGTTTTTGGATAAGTCTGTTGATAAGGTAGAGTCAATATGCAATTTGATTCAGAATTATCTTTGATGCATCTAAGAACAGCTAACAAGACGCTGCACCGGCCGCAGACAAGCTGCGCCGGTGAGCTTTAACGTTAAGTGAATCAGATATCAAAATCTTCCTATGGCATTGGTCTTCTGTTGTTGATCATCCCCTATATAGGAACTGTGGTAACCTTGCCATTCTGGTATACTTTTAGAGCTTTCAGCCTGGAATACTTAGCGCAATTCGGCCCAGATTATAATGTTTTCCCTCCGGCTGAAGAATCGCCTGCAGCCTCACTGTAAAGTCTCTTAAAATTGACATCCAGGCGGATCACCAAATCCACCAACTGTTCTCAAACCGATAAGAATTTGCTTTTTTTGTTCATGACAATAAACTACTGATCAAGAACTCCCGATTCTCATAGATATCCCACTCTTTCCTCAGCTGCCATATTAAGCTGAGCTTGTGGGGGAGAGGGGCTCTCTGCTTCTTCTTCTGTTATTTATAACTCCTAAATTATTATTGCTGTATAACGCTTGCCTTGAGGCGCGGCCCTTAGGTCGTCGCCTCCAAGGCTTTGTTCGGCTTGATCATCTCCAGTATCTTCTTACGAAGAGCATCGAGTTTTTGCATATTACAGTGCCTTGCTAATCTGAAGACAAATGATCTCCTCTGCACTTTCTGGCCGCCGACCCGATTGGCCTCAAACATTTGTACCGGAATCAAGAAGTCCTTTCCTGACACAGCGTCAAGTGGATCAGCGATCATATCAATCTGTGCTTCAATGGCAGCCCGTGTTCGATTGTAACTCGCAGTGTCGACCTGTTTCAACACTTCGCCCCGCACTTCCTCTTGTACGGCGATGACCTTGTCCGCGTCGATTGTTGGAGGACTGCCACTTTGCGCATGGCGAAGTACGCATCCGATCCCGCGCGAGACAGTTTTGATCCTAGGACATAGAGAGAATGCGGTCGCGAACTCGATAAACAGAGGAACAAAGAGCTCCTCGATCAACTCGCGAAGCGCACTCCAATCGAGTTGAGCTTCGGCCTCCTTCTCTGTCATAACCCCGCTGTTCTCAACAGAGATCTGAACCATGGCTCGCTCGCAGAAGAGATAGTTCTCAACGCAGTAACAGGGATGGACATAGAGGCATGAGGCCGTAGGGAGTGAAAGGCCCGCGACCCAGTGCAAATCGCCGTCGACTAAGAATAATGCAGGTCGTGAGTTGAAATATTTTTGAGCATAATTGATGACGTTCTTTCGCCCATGCAGAGGAACGACAGCCGCAATTCGGGCGTCGGTCCCCACGAGCCGTTTAAGCAGTTCCGTGTAGAAGACTTCGGAGCTTTCGTCCTCGACATAAATATCGATATCCTGGAGAGGACGATAAAGCACAGCCTTGCTCGAGAGTGCACGTTCGGGGAACCGGGGCACATCGCCTGATACACTCATCTCAGTCTCCTTCGATAGTGGACACCGGAATACAGAGCTCATTTCGCCCACCGATGATCGCCGGCGCGTGTGTCGCAAGAATGAGCTGGAGTCTGGGGTTGGCGGCCTGGACTGCATCAACAAACATGTTTTGCCAATCCATATGCAATGAGAGCTCCGGTTCGTCCACTATGAATACACCATCCTTGAGCAAGCGACGATTCATTGACAGGTGAGCAAGCATTATGAATATTTGCCTCTCACCTGATGACAGCGCATTCAAGGACGTGCCTCGTTTGCCCATCTTGATCTGAACATCACCCGCTCTGTCAATGCAAACCTCTTTACCTGTCTGGACAAAGAACTTGTTCGTCAATTCGACGAAAGCTTTAAGCGGCTTGTATACTGACTCTCGTTCAGTCTGATACTTGTTGGCGACTTCGAAAAGCTGATCGATCCGATCCACTTGAGACTGATTCACAAACCACGCAGTCATGGCGCGCGAGAACGCCTCTGATATTTTTGCCTTCTTCCTGTCTTCCGCTGAGTGTTTGCGAATGACGTTGATGACTTCTTCGATGGTCGCGAAGAAGTGTTCCGACCGGGCCTCAAACTCATCAGACGCCAGTTCAAGGCTTTTCAATGTATCTGTGATGGCACGACGCTTCCCCTGGAAGGCTCTGAACATATCTTCAGTCGGTTCTGTGAAGCCGTGTGTCTGGGGATCGACATATGAAAAGGCATCTAGCAAGATTTGCTTCCTGAACTGATCATCAATTCTCGCCTGTTTCCGGCGCAGTTGTCTGACGAAATCTTCAATGACGGCCGCCACTTCTCCTAGACCCGCGTCAAAGGATGGATCGGTGAAGCGTTTCTCTCGTTCGTACTCGTAAGCCATCTGGTGTTGTGTCGTGATTCGTCTCCGAGGACCAAGTGTTCTGGGTGCCTTGAAACGACGGTCTATTCCAAGGAATATGGGGGGCACCACGCCTTCTAACGCTTGTATGACGGGGTCGGTTTTCAGGTCCCTAGACTGAATCTCATCGATGTCCTGCGCGTCAAGATTGCTGAAATCGAGAGCCAACGTAGCCTCGGGAGAGAGAGAGCATTTGACCTCGAGAGTACTGTCATCTTTTTGAGCCACGATTTCCACACCTCCCGCGTCGTGAGCGTCGCCTTGTAGTGAAAGACGGGCGAAAGGAATGCGAATGAGTGGTTCCAGTGAAGGCTCAAGTAGCGCCATGATGAGCTTCAGAGCTGTGGTCTTACCTGAACCGTTCAGACCATACAGAAATGTTAAATCGTCGTTCAGAGATAGGTCCATCGTTAGATATCCGAAGACCCCAGTTGCCTTGAAGTGTTTGATTGTTCTCATTCAGTTTCTCCTTGTAGCCTAACATATATTATACAGCCGTTTTGCATGTGCAAATACGGCATTTATCGCTTTCTAAAGCATTATCCTGATTGAGCAAAGCAGGGGTTAACGTCTTGAATATAAACGGTTTTTCCTTGGTCATCATCCTTTTACCGGATGTATTATGAAGCAAATTTTGCTGCCTAAATAGATATTATCAAAACTTATTGTAATAACTCAAGAAATATTTGAGAATTTTAAAAAACATCATACGTCTTTGTTTCGGATGGATTAAACGTTTTATCCTTTTTCATGGGAAACGACATCCCTTAGAAATGGGAGAAAAAGAAATAAATGTAACCGTTTCAACGCAAAATCAAGACCCTTTTACCCTCTCAAGAATCAGGTCTCCCTAAAAACTCTAAAGTAAAATGCAACCAGATAAGAACTATAGATAAGAAACGGCTGGTAAAGCTTTTGGGGGCGGATCACCAAATCCACCAACTGTTCTCAACATTCTTTGGGGCATTTTTTGCAATATGAAGGGCGATAAAGCGTAAGCGTTCGCTCTGTGATTTAAATGGCCCTGACCAGCAGTGTGGTTTTCTGGGTGCAAACAAAAAGAATCCGCCATAATACGGATTATTTGTTTTTTCGAGAAAATCATGAATAGTATGTGAGGAATTGTTTAAATAGTAAGTATCCATATCTCCGGTAAAAACAAACAATTTACCTACCAGTTTGGGCCCAACAGTCTTCCAGTTTTTTTCAAGGTAATATTTTATGTCATAATTTTCTTTCCATAATAAAGCAACTTCCGGATCAATCTCCCCTGTAACTTTATCAAATAAGGGTTTGGTATATCCGTCTTCTCCCACTGGGCCATGAACCGCAGCCCAAATATCAAGCTGCTCTCCGGACCTTCCTTTGGTGCCGCATACCAGTTCGAAATAATTTCTCTGCTTCGACGTCATGGCTATTGATCCGTCTGATCTTCTGGAATTGGGTGTTGGCACTTCTAACCACTCATATTCTCTGAAGTAGGCATTTTTATCTTTGTAAATATTGATTCCTTCTACATCGCTAAAAGTAAGGGGATCAGGACAATAAGAAAATGTACCGCCGAAAGAATCAGGATAAAAAACCTGCAAAGCAAAGGATTCCCATCCTCCGGTAGAGCCGCCTTCAAGAACCCTGGCATAAGGTTCTCTTATGATCCGGTATTGGGATTCAATCCGAGGGATCAATTCCGTCATGATGGCATCTCCGTAAGGACCGCAATTGGCGGAATTTACCGCGTATGAGTCATCAAAATAAGGACAAGGATGCTGGAAAGTCACAAGGATCATTCTAGGGAAATTTTCAGAGGTCCATGCTTTATAAAATTTATACCCTCTTTGTCCTCTGCTATTGGATTTTTTTGGCCTTTTTGGGGAAAAACCATAGGGAGCCCGCAAGGAAAAATGGCCTTGAATGTAATCCACAGGATATAGGATATCAGGATTTTTGTCATAATCTTTTGGCAGCAGGATAGTGGCGCCAAGGTAAATAGGCTGTCCCCAGAATTCACTGAGTAGCTTACTTTGGAATTTGATCCGTTTTACCCATTGTGTATCCGGAGGAATTTTGACAGGAGGGATTTTTTTTGAAGCAACTAATTTTACTTTATATCCATTTTTATTATCCAGATGAACTTTTTTTATTTCACTATAAAAATTCCCGGGAGACCTATTAAAGCGCTGCCCTTCCCATTGATCATTGTGCAGCCAAACAACATGCCCATCTGAACGGTGAAATTCAGTGTAAATATTGATGAAGCCCTGCACATAATAATCCCCGGAGGGAATATCCCGGAGATTCTCAACCGGCGAGCCGAGAACAGTATCATCGATTACAGCATATCCGCCGGGTGGAAGCTGTTTAATATCCACCCCGAAAAAAGGTGTCCCGTTACGGCCGATCTGCAGTCTGGGTTCTCTCTTTTTGTCCCTGGAGATCATTACATAAACCCTGCCTGTTATAGGCCCGGGAAATACATCTTCAGAGAAGGATATTTCAAAGCTTATTTTGCCGTCATATTGAGCCTGGGTCTTTTTTTTACAACTGATCAGGAAGAGGGAAAAAACAACTGCCAAGCATAAAAAATATTTGATCTTTGTATTAAAATTGCTTTTTTCTTTATCCATTATTATCACCTCTTAAGCCAAGTGAGGCTTTCGCCTTCTGGTGTGTTCTTTGCAATATGGTCAGCGATAAATTGTATCCGTTCCTGAGGAGTGAAAGGACCTGTCCAGCAGTGAGTCTTCCTGGGAGCATACATGAAATATCCCGGATAATGAGGATGTTTTGTGCTCTCTAAAAATTCCTGCAGCATGTGTACGGGATTATTGAGGTAATAGGTATCCATGTCCCCGGTAAAAATATATAACTTCCCCTTGATTTTCGGGCCCACATTGGACCAATTTTTTTCAAGATAATATCTCAGATCATAATTTTCCTTCCAATACCTGGCAACGGATTTATCTATTTTCCCGGTGACTTTATCAAACAGGGGTTTTGTATAACCATCTTCTCCTACCGGGCCATAAACCGCCTGCCAGATATCCCACTGCTCTCCTGATCTGCCTTTTGTCCCCAGCACATGCTCATACTGAATAATCTGTTGAGCCATCAGGATCAAAGACCCATCTGCCCGGCGGCTGTCCGGATTAGGAACTTTACGCCACCCATGTTTTCTGTAAAAAGCATTCTCATCGTCATATATATGAATGCCTTCGACATCTCTAAAATCAACAGGATCCGGACAATAAGAAAAAGCTCCCCCAAAAAAATCAGGGTAGAATATTTGCAGGGCCAAAGATTCCCACCCGCCTGTTGAACCGCCTTCAAGCACTCTTGCATAGGGCTCCTTAATTATCCTGAATTTTTCCTCCACTGCCGGGATAAGCTCTGTTTTGATGGCATCTCCATAGGGCCCGCAATTGGCGGAATTAACGGCATAAGAGTCATCAAAGTAGGGACAGGGGTGTTGAAAAGTCACAAAGATCATTGCGGGGCAATCAGGGGAATTCCAGATCTTATAAAATTCATAACCTCTTTGCTTACGGGCATTTTCCGGGCCGGGATCTTCTGTTAAGAAACCTTTTGGCGCGCTCAGAGAAAAATGCCCTTGAAGATAATTGACGGGATAATAAAGCTCGGTATTTTTATCATAATCTCTTGGCAGCAGGATAGTGGCGCCAAGATAAATAGGCTGTCCCCAGAATTCACTGAGTATCTTACTTTGAAATTTGATCCTTTTTACCCATTGTGTATCCTCCGGAACTTCTACCGGAGGAATGACATTATTGCAGCTTATTTTTATAGTTTTGGACTTAGAGGGATCAATATGAACTTTTTCCACATCACTATAAATATTCCCAGGGGATCTATTCCAGTGCTGTCCTTCCCATTGATCATTATGGAGCCAAACCGTATAGCCGTCCGACCTCTCGAACTTTGTGTAAATATTTACAAATCCCTGTATATAATAATCTCCGGGAGGAATGTTCTCTATCCCCTTAAGGGGAAATCCCAGAACCTCTTTATCTATGATTGCTCCTTCTTCAGGCTTAAGGTTTTCCACGTCTACTCCAAAAAACGGCGGGCTTAAAGATCTTCTTGTTTGGAACCTGGGTTCTTTTTCCTTGTTTCTGGAAATAATCAGGTATACTCGCCCTGTTATACTTTCGGAACGGGCTTCAGATGTAAAGGAGATCTCGAATTTAAAATCTGATTCTTCCGTTGCTTTGGATTTTCCTGTCAAAAAGAATAATAAGGAAAAAATAAAAAAAGCAGATAATCCAAGCTTTTTTATTTTTGTCATATTTTGCCTCCTCTATGGGTGGACTTATTAGCCTGAATAATTCATAAATAATGTCGATATTTCACGTAATATGTGTAATATTAAGGATTTAAATGAGATTTTTTGATGAACGCAAAAATAACTATGTTCTCGCATTGTTATATTCTATATAATCGACATTTTTTACCTTTTAGGCGAGCCGATTTCACCATATCTGGGGTGTTGCGGCGGCTTCGCGGTGAAATACCACAGCTTCACCCGCCGCGCCTACCATCTACGGCAAACTCGGCTCGTGAATTATCCAGGTTAAGTTTTCCATTATATTTTTTTTCTCAGAAAAATCCATCCAAATCTCAAATCAAGGGGAAATACCAGTAATTGGGATTGTCTGCTCCTTCAAAAATAAACCTGTTTACTCAGTTACCATATTAAGCTTAGCTTGGGGGGGAGAGGGGCTCTCTGCTTCTTCTGTCATTTGTGACTGCTAAATTATTATTGCGGCCTAACGCCGCTAATCAGCCGTGCTGCTTTTTGCGTCGGCTGAATTAGCTTTGTTATGCCCTCTGTATTTATATGACTCCTTTTGTATGAAGTGCGTTAAGAATCATAAACAGAGCTGCAAGCCAATTCGTATAAGCAAATAGTTTTTTGAGA
>Ga0114922_10007488_pt1 | contig 10002 bp, 6 predicted proteins | sample AartaG_FD_100975 | JGI IMG/M metagenome (GOLD analysis project Ga0114922, IMG submission 100975) | Deep subsurface microbial communities from Aarhus Bay to uncover new lineages of life (NeLLi) - Aarhus_00045 metaG | ecosystem: Environmental > Aquatic > Marine > Oceanic > Sediment | place: Aarhus...
GCTTCATTGCCACCAGTAGAATTTTTCCAGGTTAATATTAAGGATGGTATTACTATTGATGGTTGGCTGATTAAACCAGGTGACTTTGATCCTTCACGTAAATATCCGGTATTTATCTATGTCTATGGAGAACCTCATGGACAGACGGTCAGGGATTCCTGGGGCTTTGCCATGGCGGACTATCACCGGGTGATTGCTGATCTGGGATATCTGGTGATTTCAATGGATAACCGTGGTACACCCTGTCCGAAGGGGGCAGCATGGCGACGTGCAATTGCTGGCAGGTTAGGACCGCTTTCGACTGAGGAACAGGCAGCGGCCCTGAAGGAATTTGGCCGGACAAGGTCTTATGTTGATCTTTCCAGGGTTGGTATCTGGGGCTGGAGCGGCGGAGGATCAAATACCCTGAATGCTCTTTTCCGCAAACCAGGTGACTATCAGGTGGGCATTGCTGTGGTACCTAAACCAAGACCAGAACTTTACAATGCCTGGTTCCAGGAGATCTACATGAATACACCGGAGGTTAACCCGGAAGGATACAAAGAATCTGCCCCGATAAACTTTGCCGAAGGTCTGGAAGGTAACTTGCTTATAATCACTGGCACAGGAGAGACAAACACCCACGTTCAGATTGTAGAGGGATTGGTAGATCGCCTTATCGAGCTTGGCAAACAGTTTGATTACATTGCCTATCCCAACCGTAACCACGGTCTCAGGGAAGGTAAGGGGACACAATTACATGTGAGAGTTTATATGGCAAGGTATCTGCTTAACCATCTGCCACCCGGGCCACGTTGAGATGGAGTATTAGGGATATTCATGAATTTTCTGTAATGCTCCTTGATCCTCCACCTCTTGAAATTGATAAGCATATTAAGAATCTGAAAAAGGTAGAACTAAGAATTCCGGTTTTCGCTGGCAATAATAGAAATACAATTCATATTAAAGTGCAATTAACCGGTAATAAATGAAAAATCATATATCAAGAAGAAGATTTATTCAGACTTCATGTGCTTTTACACTGGGAGGAATAACAATTCCTTTAGTGTTCAGCAATCATGTTTTAGGTTCAATGGCTCAGACCGGATTAGATATAAAAACTCTTTTTGAATCCAACAGGGAAGATGTATTAGAGCTTACAGAACGCGTATTTAAGAAATGTATTCTGGAAAAGATCATGCCACCCCAGGCTCCATTGAAGCACAACTGGGTATATCCCGGTGGGCCATATTATAAGGGTCAGTGGATATGGGACAGTATGTTCGTGGTGGATCTTCTGAGTATACTGCCAGGCAAGAAGCAGGTGATACGTGATATATTCCAGAACTACTGGGATTTCCAGGACAGGTGGAATGAAGAAATGCCTGAGTATGCACATGATATGGTGACCGTTGCTATCAAAACCGTTCCCCAGGAGGTAAGACAATTCTCCCAGATACCTATCCTGGCCTGGGGGGTTGAACGCGTCTTCAAAAGAAACAGTGATGTGAAACTACTGGAACAGTGCCTGCCACGGCTGGAAAAGTTTCATAACTGGTACTGGCGTGAACGTGATGTGACAAATACCGGGCTTGTTACAATAGGTTCCTACAGCGGGGATATTCAACATGCACGATGGGAAACATTCGATTATGAATGTAATATGGATGACCTGAAATTACTTAAACATCCGACACGAAAGGGTAAAGATGAAGGTGCCTGGTATGGTGATATTTGGGTTACAGGAAATACTTCTTACCTGATTATGGCGGAAAAAAGCCTGGTGAGATTGGCAGAAGCAATCGGGGATAAAGAGATGGCTGCCCGACGGAAACCAAGGATTAAGAAAGCTGTCAGCGCAATGAGAAAGCACATGTGGGATGAGGAAGCAGGAACATTCCTCTCAGTTAACAGGGAAAGCATGGAGAAAATCCCGGTGGCTACTATCAGTAGCTGGGTGCCCCTTGCTGCTGGCGTTCCTACAAAGAAGATGGCCCGCCAGATGGCCGAGGTACTGGCTGGTCCTTCCTGGCAAACCCCTCTCCCTGTTCCGACTGTAGACAGGAAGGACCCCAGATGGAAATCAAACAGTTTCTGGCGGGGGGATGTATGGCCTTCAACCAATTACCAGATTGCCAGCGGCCTGGCTGCTTATGGACATAAGGACCTTGCTGCTCTTATAGCTGATAAGACTGTGGCCAATGCAATTCAAAAGGGGATCAGCGAGCATTACAATTCAGTTACTGGTGAACCCCTGGGTATAAGGGACTATTGCATGAGCTCTACTATAGCAACAATGATGCTGGATGGGCTGACGGAGGAATATAAACTTAAGATCCGGCGAACGACCAAGGACTAATGACTAACGATTGCCTCCGGCGAGCTCGAACCTCTCATTTGCTTACGGCAAATTCGGAATTCTCGGTTAACGATTTTTGAATTATAAACCAAAGCTATGAGATCAACCTTAAACTCACCTTTCGCCTTTCGTCTTTTGTCTTTCGTCGCAATAAAAGTAGATAACAATATGAGACATATGAGAAACCTGATAAGCCTTTTCGTTTTACCTTTCTTTATAATATCCTGCCAGACAGACTACGGTCCTGCTGATGAGAAGACAACAGAAATACCGAAACTGCAGAATCCGTTTTCGGAACAATACATAAAAGAGAACCTCCAGGGTTCTAAGCCAAGGATGATCTATAATGAAAAGATAGTTGAAGATCTGAAGGCTAAGATTAAAACAGATCCTGTAATTAAGAATATGTATGAAGCGATCAGACTAGATGCATACGCTATTCTTGATACCCCTGTGATAAAACGGATTAAAACAAGCAATGCTATGCTGGATATATCAAGGGAATTGCTTCGGAGGATAAACATGCTAGGTCTGGTATATCTGATTGAGAAAGACAAATTAATTCTTGAACGAATCAACCAGGAAGTTCTGGCCACCTGTCGATTTTCGGATTGGAATCCTCCTGTTTATCTGGATGTTGCAGAAATTTGCATGGCTATTTCACTGGCATTGGACTGGACACTGGACGATCTGCCGGAATCAACGGTTAAAGAGGCAAAAAAAGCCTTGATTGAAAAAGGTATATATCCCAGCTGGGAAGAATATGGTGGAGATATGAGACATGCATGGTGGATAGATCATTATAATAACTGGAACCAGGTATGTAATGGTGGTATGATCGCAGCTTCCATTGCAATTGCTGATGATAACCCGGAACTGGCTGCAAAGACCATCAGGAGATCATTGGACGGCTTGCCTAATGTATTATGCTCCTATATGCCGGACGGAGTTTATCCTGAAAGTCCGATGTATTGGGAGTATGGTACCAGCTATACTGTTTTAACCCTGTCAATGCTTGAAACAGCATTTGGCTCGGATTTTGGACACAGGGATTATCCGGGATTTATTGAAAGTGCAACATACAAGTATATGACTTCTAATTTACCATCGGGTAAGTATTACAATTTCGCTGATTGTAAAGATGAACCGACAGTTGATGGAGATATTATTATTGCCTGGTTCGCAGCACAAACCGGCAAAAGTATATTCTACGATAAAGAAAAGTTTCTTACACCTCCAAAAGAGATAAGATTGAGTTATTTAACAGGAGCTGCATTGGCATGGATGTCAAAATATGAAGAGAAATCAGATATAGAACCACCGCTTGCATGGGTTGGAAGAGGAAAAACACCAATTGCAGTCTTTAAAGGAGAAGGAGTCAACAGTGATTATTATTTTGCAGCAAAAGGAGGATGCGGTGCTGTAAGTCATGGCAATATGGATGCCGGATCATTTATTTTTGAACTTGAAGGTGTACGATGGAGTATTGATCCTGGTATTCAATCCTATATGATAGGAGAACAGGGTTTCGATCTCTGGTCTCAGTGCCAGGATTGTGAAAGATGGGAATTGCTGACCAAGAACAATCATGGGCATAGTACTCTGACAGTGAATGACGAAAGGCATATCGTTGATGGTTATTCTAGTGTTCTTGATTTTAAGACAGGAAAGAAACCAGAGGTTACCTTCGATCTGACGCCAAGCCTTGAGGGCCAGGTGAATAGTGCGACAAGGACATTTACAAAAAAGGGTGGAAGTGTCTTATTGATTGAAGATGATATTGAAACCAATGAAAACACAGAGTATGTGACCTGGCAACTGATCACCCAGGCCGAGATTGCTTTAATCGATGACGGCGCAATTCTAAAACAGGACGGTAAAGAGTTAAAGCTCAATAATCTTTCACATCCCGGTATTAGGCTTGATGTAATATCCCTTGACCCACCACCTCATAAACTTGATAAAGTGATGGAGAATCTTAAAAGGATAGAGCTGAAGATCCCTGTTTCTGACAAAGATCGCAATAGGAAAGCATTGAAAATAAGAATAGAACTAAAGAGAAATCAGACTTTAAAAACTTCAAAAAATGGTTAAATATAAAAGGAGCATCGGTTTTAAACACATTAAATATCTATTGATATTACTATCAATAATTATATTGACTCTAAATGATTGTAAAGTATCAAATGACAAAACGTATGATGCGCGAATTCAGGAAAAGGAGATACTTACACCTGCTGCTCAAAAATCACCACGAATAAATGGGGCAAAAGTATATGGCGTAAGACCAGGAAAAAATTTTATTTACCGTATCCCTTGTCAGGGGCAACGTCCTATAGATTTTAGCATTAAAGGATTACCCGACGGCTTGATTCTCGACTCAAATAAAGGGATAATTTCAGGTACCGTTCCTTCAGAAAAAGGTGAATACAATATGGTTTTATCATCAACAAATACTTATGGAAAAGCAACTCGTCCATTAAAACTTGTTGTGGGCGATAAAATGTGTCTGACCCCACCAACCGGGTGGAACTCATGGGGCGGGCAAATGATTTTTATTAGTGATGAAATAGTTAGAAAAGCAGCAGATATTTTTATTGAGCAAGGCTTAGCCGATGTAGGTTTCCAGTATATAGGAATAGATGATTGTTGGATGAAACTCAGCCCGGAGTTGTATGATAACAGAAGAGAGAAAGTTGTAAGAATGTTCGAGGGTTTTAGCTATGACGGGGTAATTGGCGAAATTCGTGATTCAATAGGAAATATTATACCAAATGAAAGATTTCCGGACATGAAAGCCATGACCGATTATGTTCATGGTTATGGTTTGAAGGCAGGAATCTATTCATCTCCGGGTGTGACAACCTGCCAGGATTTCGCAGGTTCATTCGGACACCAGGAGCAAGATGCCAGGCAATATGCACAATGGGGGTTCGACCTGCTGAAATATGATCTTTGTTCAGGTGGACGAGATCTAAGGGCTATACGAAAAGAGAATCCGGAGTATAGTCAAAGTGAATACTGGAAGCCAATGACTGAGTACCTGAGATCGCAGGAACGTGATATATTATTTAATTTATGCCAATATGGTGGGGAAGAACCCTGGATATGGGCTCCTGATCTTGGAATTCAGTCGTGGCGAATCGGCGGAGACCTGAATCATAATGTAAACAACTATTTCAAGGTAGCTATGCGCATTGCTATAGATTTAAGGGAATATAGCGGCCCTGGTCACTGGAACGACCCTGATTTTATGTACATTCATAAGCTACGGGATGTAAATAAAAAAGTCAAACCTTCAAAAGAGATTGGTCTAAGTACGAATCAACGCTATCAATATGTATCTCTATGGTCAATTATTTGTGCCCCATTTTTCTTTTCCTGTGATATCCTTGAAATGGATGATTTTACCATCGGGCTACTGACCAATGCCGATATATTAAACATAAATCAGGATGAACTTGCTCATGTTGCCGAAGTGATAAGAGATGATGAAAATGAAACAGTTATGGTTAAAAATCTGGCTGATGGTTCAAAAGTCCTGGCCATATTTAACAGGGATCCTCAAAATGAATCGCTTATTAAGGTTACATGGAGTGAATTATCTGAAAAGGGCAGGTTAAAAGTATACGACGTTTGGAGACAAAAAGAGCTTGGTAGTTGCAGAGATGAGATGCTTGTAAAACTTAGCCCCGACGGAGTAGGTTTATTCATAGTAAATAAATAGACTGCATGAAAAAACTATTATCGCTTACTTTTGTTCTCTTTGTTTTCCTGATCACAATATCTGGTCAAAATATTAGAGGATACTATACGCGCTTAAATTTCGATGATTCGGGAAATACAGGTAAATATGCTGATATAATTGTTGACATTCCTGAAAAGGGTCGGTTTATCTTCAGTCGTGAATACAGCTATCAGCCTTACTGGCAACCTGATGGGGGAAAACGATCGTTGGTTGACAGGCTTATTCAACGAAAAGGTGATGGCCCGGATGAGCGGCCTGACAAGCATAATATATGTTCTAATGCTTCTATTGTGGGTAAAACTGATTCAACCGTGACCATCCACTGGCGATATGCTCCGGACTTGACCAGAGAGTCGTTTACAGATTTCCTGTCAGCATATAACAAGGTGGGAAATCCTTCTCCTTTTTATTCCGAATATACCGATGAGTATTTCACTATTAATACTGATGCTAAGGTTGTTAGAAAGGTAAAGAATGGCTGTTACAGGTTCGCTGACTGGAATAATCCTGAAAACCAGATTGAACAGATATTACAACTGACTCCTGATGGCATTATTCAAAAATCATTGCTGCCTGCAAAAATATTACAATATGAAACGACAAGCATTGTAGGTGAACAGGTCAGGTCAGGACTCTCCAAAGATCTGGCTTATCACTGGGCATTTGATGAAGGTATGGGCCATACCACAAACGAAGTCATTACAAATGCAAAATACCAGATATATGGTGTGGATGCATACTGGAAAAAAGGTGTATCTGGAACATGCCTTTCATTTGATTCGTACAGCAATGCAGTTGTACTGCCTGCATCACAATGTCCTACGATTGAAGGCCAGCTAAGTATATCAGCTTGGATAGCTCCCCAGGAATTACCTTTTAACATGGCTGCAATTGTTGATCACTTGCAGGAAAACAGGGGATATTTTCTGGGTTTGAGTGCCAAAGGAAGAATAGTATTTAAAGTTGGTAACGGAAACTCGGTTAAAGAAATGATTACCGACAAAATTCCTCTTTACGAATGGACCCATGTTACTGCTGTTTACGGACGTGCAATGGTAATATACATCAACGGGGAACCTGTTACTGCAAATGAACTAATAACCGACAGGATCAGCGATGCCTCCGTTACTGACCTCTCTATAGGAATGACCCGTTCATTTACCCAGACTCCATATTTTGGTGAGCGGAGTTGTACCAGACAATTCAAAACCAATATGGTATTCAGCGGATTGATTGACGAAGTGAAAATATTTAATACACATCTGTTTCACCGGGATGTAAAAAAGGAATTTCTTTCTTTGAAACCCTCAGATATGTATCCATTAAAGCCATGGAGGCTCCCGTCAGGTCTGGAACAATCAGAAGGATTTGGAGCCAGGTATACAAAGCTGGAGTATAGCCCTGAGTGGGACGGCCTCTGGCGTGTGGGTGACTATTCTGATATTATTGTGACATTTGATGGTAAGCCATGGAGATATGTATTCTGGAGGGGTACCCGCTATCTTCCTTCACTGGTTACCGGATATGGTCCGGATGCCATCTGGAGTAATGATCAGGGACCGGAAGATTATTACCAGGGTCAGTGCCATGAACACATGTCAGATATGCTTTGCAGGTTCTCAAATGTACGGATCATTCATAATAGTGAGGCGAGAATCCTGGTCCACTGGCGGAATTCAAGTGTATCAATTGATTATAAGTGGCCTAAGGTCGATGATGAGGGCAGAGGAATATGGACTGATGAATACTGGACCATATATCCTGACGGGACTTCTGTTCGCCACCAGCTGGTGCATAATAATACCGGTCGATCGATTACCGGCGAATTGAATCAGAATGAAATATTTCATCAACCCGGACAGAAGACAGAGGATATTCTAAACGATGCAGCAGTAATTATAGTAAGTACAGAGGGCGAAAAGGAAATAAGATATCATTCTGAACCGGAACGAAGAAGGCTCCCTGAGAACTGGAATCTTCAATATCTGAATCTGAGATCGGAAACCAAACAGTTTCAAATAGGGGAGATCGGATCAAGAATTCATACCATTCTTCATTCCGATACCTACTGGCGTGGATGGAATCATTATCCGGTGCAGTTGATACCCAGTGACGGAACTCGTATTCATACATATGACCGACCTGCCTCAACATGTCCCTCAACATTTTATGAGCTTCAGCACAAGGATGGCGAGAATATTGAAGCAATGGTTATGTATGGGCTGACCAATAAGAAACCGGAGGAACTGACCAGCCTGAACCGTTCGTGGAATTTTGCTCCTCAGTTAAAATCAAAATCCGGGTGTACTGTATTAGGTTATAACAAGGCAGAAAAAGCCTACTACCTGAGAAAAGAAGCTGAAACAATAAAATTCCAGATTCTTGCATCAAAAGAATCGCCTGTTGTGAATCCGGCTTTTGTTATTAAAAGATTCAATGGTGATATTGATGATGTGGAAGTAGAAATAAATAATGAGGAGTTAGAATATAGTAAAGGTAGTGAGATTGATACAGATGGTTCAGAGAATCTGGTGATATGGCTGCAGTATGTATCGGAATCGAAAACAACAATTAAGATATATTTGAAGTATGAAAAGAAATAAAGCAAGAATGAGATCAGGACTAATTATATTAATTATAGTAATAGTTACTTCAACGGCTTTCAGATCGGATAATGGAATTGCAGACCCTTCAAATTATTTGAACGACATAAAAGTTGAATTGAAAAAGAAATGGCCAAAGAACAGGACTGTTAAACTGGCCTTTCATGGTCATTCAGTTCCAGCAGGTTACTATAAAACACCCGTGGTTAAACCCTTTGGTGCCTATCCTTTGATGTTATTGAAAGAATTAAAGGAGCTATACCCTTATGCTGTAATCAATATAATAAATACATCGATAGGAGGGGAGAATGCAGTGAGCGGGGCTGAACGCTTTGACAGGGATGTACTTATTCATAAACCAGATGTGCTTTTTATCGACTATTCATTAAACGACAGGGGAGTAGGGTTGGAAAAATCGAAAGAAGCCTGGACCAGTATGATCAGGAAAGCACTGGATGATAATATTAAAGTTATACTTTTTACACCATCACCCGATACAAGGAAGGATATCCTGGTACCAAATTGTGAGCTGGAACAACATGCAAATCAAGTTAAAAGACTTGCAGAAAAGTATGAGGTCGGACTTGTTGATAGTTATACCTTATTTAAAAACAAGGTTTTAGCCGGCGATAGCCTGTCAGCCTACATGTCATCAGTGGTTCATCCTAATAAGAAGGGGCATCAACTAATAGTTGAAGAAATAATGAAGTATTTTAAATAAGATATTGTTGTAATATTGAAATTATATTGGAAAGATTTTAGCATTTTGACCATTAAAACCAGTTACATGAGCAATCAATTATTGAGCATTTTTGCTCTTGCGCTTTTATTAACAGCATGCAGCCAATCTCACCGGGATTATACTGAAGCAGAAGACCTGTCGGGTACATGGAAGTTTCAACTTGATCCTGACAATGTGGGGATGAGTGAAGAATGGTATAAGGATGATTTTAATGATTCGATAACTCTCCCTGGGACAACGGATGAAAACAACAAGGGAATATTTTTAGATGAAAGGGCAGTTGACCGCCTTTCGCGTGTATGGTACTGGAAAGGTGCTGCCTGGTATCAAAGAGAAGTTGATATTCCTGCACACTGGGAGGGTAAAAATGTAAAACTTCTTCTTGAACGTACAAAAGACACCTATGTTTGGTTTGATGATGTTAACTGTGGTTATGAAAATACACTGAGTGCCCCACAGTATTTTGATCTTTCAAAAGTAATAAAGCCCGGCAAACACAGGATAACAGTCCTTGTTGATAATGCAAAGCTGCCACCGGTAGGGCCTTCTCATGCTGTTGATGAACGCACCC